>Ga0192647_100250_pt1 | contig 36676 bp, 36 predicted proteins | sample LauGreFa1BDMLBSN_2_FD_133046 | JGI IMG/M metagenome (GOLD analysis project Ga0192647, IMG submission 133046) | Freshwater lake microbial communities from Lake Michigan, USA - Fa13.BD.MLB.SN - reassembly | ecosystem: Environmental > Aquatic > Freshwater > Lake | place: Lake Michigan, USA... | reverse complement strand
AATAATGGAGGTCCGAGCCGCACAGGCCGACGGCGGCGACTTTCAAAAGGGCCTCGCCTTCCGCGCCTTCGCGCAGATTGAAAGGAGACACACGCGCATCAAATGCTGCGTGGAGATAGAGAGCTTCCATAATGAGACCATCCGACGGGCAGTGAAACAACGTAGCGCGCAGACTAGCACAAACTGATTTGAAATGCCGAGAGGGGAAGCCAATCGCGACGGATTTCAGAGTCAGCAGTGGTGCCGGTCAGTTGACAATTGCCAGACGCGGCCTGAGCGATTTGGGAACGAGGCGCGGCTTGAAATAGGCTGGTGCCTTGTTGCCCCCATCGATGACCGTGAAAAACGTGTCGACAATATTGTCGGCCGAGTCGATTGCGCGGAGGGTTTTCGCACCAAAGCCGGAGGAACAGTAGCGCCGCGCTTCCGCCTTCAGATCAACCTCCTTGAACGAAAAAGCCATTGTCTGCCAGACTTCGTTTTCGTCCAGGAACTGGATCCGTACAATATCCATCTCAACGCTACCCTAACATCGCTTGTAGACTTCACCAGCGGCTTTGGTGACCGCTTGGCGAGTATCAGCAAGTTTGATGCCGGAACGCGGATGAAATAATTTTATTTTTTCGGGAACTGGCACATGCTTTGCATTGTTAATACTTAAGTAATATTTTTGACAGGGGGCACTTATGAATATTAACGACATGACCTATCTCGACGACATCAAATGGTACCGGATCGAAAAGCGTCTGGAAGATTTGAAAGAATGGACAAAAATGAAAAAAGTTTTGTTCAACACTCGTAAATCGCGGACAAATCAGGTGCGGCGGTTCAACAAGATGCACTCTGAAATGAACGCAATGGGCGCTTGATCCCAACGAATTGCGGCTTTCCTGGCGAAATTTCCTGCGATATACGCTCAATTCGCAATAGGGAAATTGTTTATTTATTTTTATTGAATGCGCGATTGCCTTTACCGCGCAGGCACTGTACTGTTTTTTATTAATGAAACGTTTTTAGAGGACGAGATGATAACGGGAACTGTAAAGTGGTTTAATAGCGCCAAGGGTTTTGGGTTTATTCAGCCTGATAATGGCGGCGCTGATGTGTTCGTGCATATTTCTGCTGTTGAACAGGCAGGACTGCGCGATCTGCAGGAAAACCAGAAGATTGGCTTTGAATTGATCGCCGACCCCAAGAAGGGCAAGACGAGCGCTGGCAATCTGAAACTGATCTGATCAGTCGAAGCGGCGTAACGATCTACGGTCTTTACTCCGCTTCCTTGCCACACTGACATTAATGACCGCTTGGCGCATGCGTTGAGCGGTTTTTTGTTGTTCATTTTTTCCAACGAGCAATCGCTTTACATGAATTGATTAGTTGGCTTTCCTGTGGTTCCATCAGTGCCTCAATAGTGAAGGGGCTGGACATGGATGATCGGCGGTTCGGACAGGAAGATTCCCGTGGCAATTGGGTGCCGGAAAAGCCGATCAGTTACGGGCCGTTCTTTGAGTGGCCGCCGAACCCGCGGGCTTTGTTCAAGTTCTTTTTCGGATTTCCAGGGTATTTTTTGCCGTGGAACGTGCTTTATGCCGTGGCGGCCCTCCTGATCTGGACCTATCTGACGCCGCCGCTTGAGACGCTCGCGACATTTTCACCCATCTGGGCGGGAATGATCCTCGGGCGGAATATCGTGCTCGCGCTGCTTGTCTATGGGGCGTGGCATATATGGCTTTATGTGTGGCGTAGGCAGGGGACGCAGTTCAAATACAACAAGCAATGGCCGAAGGAGGAGTCGGGCGCGTTCCTGTTCAAGAACCAGACCTATGACAATATGTTTCATACGCTGGTGAGCGGTGTGCCGATCTGGACGGCGTATGAGGTGTTGCTGCTCTGGGCCTATGCCAACCAGATTGCGCCGATGATCGAATTCTCAACCCATCCTGTCGGGTTTACGGCATTGTTCTTCCTGGTGCCGTTTATCCACGAGGTCGGGTTTTATTTCGCGCATCGTTTGCTGCACTGGACGCCGCTCTACGAGATGGCGCACAAGCTGCATCACCGGAACGTCAATCCGGGACCATGGTCGGGATTGTCGATGCATCCGCTGGAGCATGTGATTTATTTTTCGACGATTGCGCTGTTTTTCCTGATCCCCTCCCATCCGGTCCACATGATCAACCTCGCCTCGCGCCTCGGGCTTGCGCCCGCGCAGGGCCATACCGGATTTGACCGCGTGGTTGTGGGCAATGAGGCGAGCATGGACACGTCTTATTACGCGCACTATTTGCATCACAAATATTTCGAGGTGAATTATTCAGACGGGATGGTGCCGCTCGATCGCTGGTTCGGCTCGTTCCACGACGGGACGCCCGAAGCCCATGAGGCAATGAAGGCACGACGGATGCGGCGGAGTGCGTGAGGTGGAGCTTTCCTCACGATAATTAACGGGAAGTTTTTACAAGGGCAGCATGCCGATTTCGGTCACTCACCCTGCCATTGGAAGACTTCGCAATTTTGCATCCAGTGGCCCGTCATGGCGCTGAAGAAGGTGGCGTGGCCGACGACTGCGATGCGCTGGGCTTCGTGCCCCCGGAGCCAGTCTTTGAAATGTTCGACGCGCTGCTGGAAGGTCTCGACGGGCTCGACCGCGAAGGGGCCGACGGAGGCGGGATCATGGTGCCACCAAGGATCGTCGAGATGGTCGAAATCGAAATGGGGGAATTCTTCCGCAAGAATGGTCGGCGAACGGCCAACGTCAGCCGTTGATTCGACGCGCTCGCGATGCCGGCAGGTGACGAAAGTGGGCAGGTTTCGGCCGCGAAAGATGAAGCTTGCGGTCTGGATCGCGCGGGTCAGGGGCGAGGCGACGACGAGATCGACGTGAAAATCCTTGAGCGCGATGCCGGTCTGAGTGGCTTGTTGCTCGCCAAGTTCGCTCAGTCGCGCATCGATAAAGCCGGGATCACGGCCCGTCAACTCATAGGCTGCGTTGAAGGTGGACTGGCCGTGGCGAATGAGCGTGATGTGTTTCAAGAGAACGATCCTCCAAGCAATTTAATTTTTTAACGATGTGGAAGTGGTGCTGATTCTTCAAGTTTGATCGCGCCTCACGGGCTGCCTTTTGCAGCGGATAACTTTCATAGAGTCCGGAAATTGAACTTGTAGGATGACCAAACTCAGGTCAGTATCGGGATCAGGGTCGAGGCCGGTTGATTTGCCGGCCGGCGACAGGAAAATATCATGAAGATGAAAATTCCCACGCTTGAGAGAGACCAGCATCTGCCCAGTCGGGTAGCGTCGTCCATCAATCGGGAAATTTCTTCCGGGCGGCTTCAGACAGGTGCGCGGTTGCCAACAGAAAATGAAATGGCAGAAAGTTTCGGTGTGAGCCGCAATGTGATCCGGGAAGCCGTATCCCAGTTGCGGGCCGACGGGGTTATCATGGCGCGGCAGGGAGTCGGTGCTTTTGTGATGGCTCCCGAGAAACGCTCTGTCATCCGGATTGATCCGGCGGCCCTGCGCGATACGGAAGGCATGGAGCGGTTTTTCGAATTGCGCAATATTCTCGAGACGGAGGCCGCGGGACTGGCAGCGGAGCGGCGCAGCCAGGGGTCGCTTGACCTTATTCGTGATGCCCTTGACCGGATGAGCGGCAATGAGCGCTGGGAGGAAGGCAGTATCGATGCCGATCTTGCCTTCCATCGGGAAATTGCACACGCGACCGGAAATGAATTCATCAATACGTTCATCAGCTTCATTTGCGAGCGCATTCGGCAATCAATCCATTATGCGCGGGAAACAAACCCGATCGACAGTCTGGTCGAAACCAATCTCGCCGAGCACGCCGCCATTTATGAAGCGATTGTGAGCGGCGATCCGGATACTGCCCGCCTCGCGATGAGACGGCACATTATAGGGGCGGCGGAACGGGTCGGGATCAACATGACCCGCACCCTTCATGACCGGCCATTACTGAACGAGACAAGAAAGGTAAACTGATGGCATTCGCACAGGAACAGGCAATTTCCGACATTTGTATTCTGGTCGAGAATATTGAGGCCACCGTTGCATTTTACACGGAAAAGCTCGGCTTCAAACTCCGGCGCAGGGCGGAAGGATTTGCGGATTTCAGCGGTGTCGGGCTTACACTGGCCGCATGGGAACTCGACCATCTCAATACCCATACAGGGGTATCCAATGCCCGTGGGCCGCAGGGAATTCACAAGACTTGTATTGCAGTCGAACTGAAATCACCTGATCTGGTCGACCAGTATTTCAAAGAGCTGCATGACAAGGGCGTTACATTTGTGAAGCCTCCGGAAGATTATCTCTGGAATGCACGCTGCGCCTATTTTTCTGACCCGGACGGAACCGTCTGGGAACTTTACGCTTGGCTCAAGGGTGGACCGGGGGATTACCATCAGATCCATGATGAATAAAAAAGTTGATCCGGCACAGCTTTTTTCCACCAACGCCATGGCAAAATGTCATGGCATATTCAAGGAGTTAGAAAATGACACAGACGAGATTGACAACCGACCGTCGCGGATTTCTTGGGCTTGCAGCAGGTGGCGTTGCAGCGGCAAGCGCAGGAATTTCGTTGATGCTGCCGCAATCCGCGAAGGCCGCAGCCAAAGTGATCATCAAGTATGACTGGCTTATGTCAAACGGCCAGATCGGCGATATCATGGCCGTCCAGAACGGTTATTTCAAAGAAGCGGGTCTTGATGTCGAATTCAGCCCGGGCGGGCCAAACTCGGCAACTGTTCCACCTGTTGTTTCGGGACAGGCAACATTGGGCCAGTTTTCCGAGTCAACACAACTTGTTGCAGCGCGTGCCTCCGGTGTACCCGTCAAGATTATCGCCTGTGGCTTCCGCACAGGGCCTTATGCCCTTGCCTCTCTGCCGAAAGCCCCCGTGCGATCAGCCGCCGACATGATCGGCAAAAAGATCGGCATCCAGCCAACCGCCCGCGTCGTGATTGACGCGATTATTGCCCAGAACAAACTCGATGCGTCGAAGATCACGATCGTCAATGTCGGCTTCGACAAGGCACCGCTCGAGCGTGGCGAAGTTGACGCGATTGGCGGTTGGGTTACGAACACGCAGTCGCTGTCTGTTCTCGGGCCGGACCGGATCGACCTTCTGGTCAGCGACATGGGTCTGCCATCTTACGCAAACGTCTTCTTCGCGACAGACGAAGCGATCGAGAAGAATGCGGATGTCCTGGCCAAATTCATCGGCGCGGTGTCGAAGGGATGGGCATGGACCAAAGCCAACCCGCAGGAGGCCGTTAAAAAGGCGGTCAACGCCTATCCGGATATGAGCCTCGAATGGGAAATGAAGACAATTGATCTGATCATGAAACTGAGTTTCGATGCCAATACGGCGAAGAATGGCTGGGGAACGTTTGATCCGCAATCGATTGAAAAGCAGATCGCCATGTTTGATGCCCTGAAGCAATATGAGACAGGTCGTCCAAAACTGGCTGATGTCTACACAACCAAGATTTTGGAAATGACGGAAAGCGTTCGTCCAAAAATCTAATACGCTGGGACTTTTCTAAATGAACGCTGCACACGCGGACTACGCAATTGCGGCCAAGGCGCTCGATGTCGGCTATCAGTCGGCATCGGGCGCGCTGAATATTGTTTTGCAGGATTTCAATCTTGATGTTCCCGAAGGCGAATTTTTGACCATTATCGGGCCTTCGGGGTGTGGCAAGTCGACATTTCTGCGCGCGGTTGCCGACCTCGTTCAACCGGTGAAGGGATCGCTTGAGGTTTTCGGTTCAAAGCCAGTCGACTCCCGTCTCAAGCGGGACGTTTCCTTTGTTTTCCAAGACTCGACGCTGCTGCCGTGGCGCACCGTTCTTGAAAATGTCCTGCTCCCGTTGCAAATCGGGAAGGCGGGCACCGAGGGAAGCAGCGGGGATGCCAACGCTCTCCTCGATATGTTGGGGCTTTCGAATTTCAAGAACAGATATCCGGGACAGCTCTCGGGCGGCCAAAAGCAGCGCGTAGCCATTGCACGCGCCCTGATTTCGAAGCCGAAAATCCTGCTGATGGATGAGCCGTTCGGTGCACTGGACGAGATTACGCGCGACAGGCTGAATGATGAACTGCTCCGGATCTGGCGCGACACGGGAATGACCATTCTGTTTGTCACCCATAGTATCATGGAGGCCGCGTATCTCGGCGAACGCGCCCTGATCCTTTCGGCAAATCCCGGGCGGGTGCGCAAAATTGTCGATCTGCGATCGCTCAAGGACAACGGACAAACGCTGTCACGGGAAGACCCGCGGCTGACCGACGCCATGCGCGACATGCGCAACGAACTTTCGCACTGCTGAGACCGCGCGATGAGCATCAAACTGCCCTCCCCCTGGAATATTGTTCTGCCGCTCGGCGGAGCCGTTTCGGTTCTGATTGCGTGGCAGTTTCTGCTGCCGCTTGCGGGGGTGCCGTCCTACATCGTGCCGACGCCCTCGGAAATCGGGGGTGTGATGACCAAGGAATATGCCCTGCTCTGGCGGAATTTCTGGCCTACGCTGCACGAGAGCGTACTTGGCTTTTTGTTCGGCAACGGGATCGCCGTTATTCTGGCGATTGTCTTCGTTCATAACCGTTATCTGCAAGCTGCCTATTTTCCGGTGATCCTTTTTTTGAATACGATTCCCATTCTGGCCCTTGCGCCCGTCATCATCCTGATGTTCGGGCTTGGCATGGCACCGAAAGTGGTGATTGCGGCGGTGATCTGCTTTTTTCCCACATTGGTGAACATGATCCGGGGGCTCGAATCGATCACCCCGAACGAGCACGAGCTTTTCAGGATTTTATCGGCGTCGAAAGCTGAAACGCTCTGGCGTCTGAGGCTGCCGCGGGCGGCTCCATTCCTGTTTTCATCACTCAGAATTGCCTCTGCGACGGCGGTGATCGGGGCGGTGGTTGGCGAATGGATCGGGTCGGATCGCGGGTTGGGGGCGATGATCATCCAGGCGACGTTCAATTATCAATCGGGACGGCTCTATGCCGCGATTGTCCTCTGTTCCCTGCTGTCGATCTCGATTTTTGCGCTGGTGGTGGCGTGCGAAAAATGGGTCATCCGCTATCACGACTGAGCCCATTTTCCGATCCGTTCAGCTCATAGCAGAGGATCTAATCGCCTTGATCAATGCGTCCGACGGCGGGTGACGTAATCATCCATCTTGGCGTTGAAGGTCTGATCGTCCCAGCCCTCGGCAAGCGCCTGACGCATCAGATCCTGCTGGCTTGGCGGGGCCATGCCGGACAGGGGCGAGTCGATATCGAGATTGACCGGAAAGGAATAGCCCTCGGCGCAGGCTGCGATGATGTGCTCGACGTCCCGCTCGGAGAAGGCGGAGGCCGCGATCATGGCCTTGAGTTTCGGGAACAGGAGTTTGCTCATGCGGATCCGGTCCACGACCTCGATCGAGCGGCCATAGCCGGAGCCGATCTGCATGAGATTGGCGAAACGGACAATGTCTTTCGAGGTATTGGTTCCGGCCGCGTGGAAGGTTGCGGGATTGAAGAAAATCGCGTCGCCTTTTTTCAGCTCGACCTGAACATGATGTTCCTCAAAATAGGCCCGGAACTCTTTGCGCGTGATGGCGAGATAGCCCGGCACATAGCGGTGCGAGAAGGGCAGAAGCTTGGTCGGGCCGCTTTCGAGCGGCATGTCGCAATGGGCCACGGCGCCCTGAAGCGTCAAGGCGGCGGAAAGCTGGTGGACATGGGCCGGATATTGGACGAGCTGCGCGGCACTCTGGAATCCCATGTGGTAATCGCGATGGGGTGTCTGGGCCTTGCCACCCGGATAGACAATATTGACCTGCGTGGTGATCTGGTAGAGCGGGCCGAGCCATGCCCGGCTGATCAGGCTGACAATATCGAGGGCATTATAGCGGGCGAAGGATTCCGGTGAGGCAGCGCAGAGTTTTTCATGCGCATTCCAGAGGCGGGCATTATCGCCCGGCTTGCCGAAATAATCGCCGCGCTGTCCCATCGTCTTGCGTTCTTCGTCGATGATCGACTGCAAGACGGATGTCGCCTCGTCGATGACAGCGAGATCCTTGTAGGCACGGCGGAAGACGATGACGCCCGGACCTTCGCGGAGAATGCGGGTCCACTCGGCCATGTAGCGTGCGATGACGGCAGGTTCGCCGATATGGCTCGCAATCAGTTGCGCGTCATAGATGGGGATATTTTTCTGGATTTCGACGGCCAGCGGGTAGTGCATATGCTTGGCTGCCTGCGTGATATCGGCGATGAATGCATCGAGCGAGACGGAGTCTTCGGTCAGCCATTCAGGTGTTTCAGGCGCAACATGTTTGTTCATGACGTCAACCTCCCTTTATCTTGCGCACGCAATCCGGAATGGCTACGCGACACTTATTATTGAGCGAAGACTATGCAAGCCATTGCAGACCGTCAAGGCGCATGGAACCAATGACCTCGGCCCGCTCATGCCTGCAGATTGCGCATGATTTCCATGGCGATGTTTTTCATCGGCGCGATCGGTGCGCTCAAAATCCTGAGCCGGTCGAACTCGGCGGGATGGGTTGCAAGATAATCGCGGAGGGCGTTGCCGAAACCGAGCCGCAATTCGGTGCCGATATTGAATTTTTTGACGCGGGTTTCACGCGCCAAATCGCGGCGGACTGACGGGGGAATGCCGCTGCCGCCATGCAGGACAAGGGGAGCCCGCGTCAGGGACTGGATGTCGGCAAGCCGCGTCCAGTCAATCATGGCGGCGTGCTCGGTTTGAAGGTGCACATTGCCGATCGAGATTGCGAGGGCATCAATGCCGGTTTCTCGCTCGAAGCGGGCGGCCTCCTCCGGATCGGTCATGGCGGAGGCTGCCCCGCCTGCATAGCCGACGGCGCCGATCTCACCTTCGACCGACAATTTGTGCGGTTTGGCGAGGCCTTTGACGCGGGCTGTGAGTGCGATGTTGTCGTCAAGCGGGAGCATCGAACCGTCAATCATCAGGGAGGTGAACCCGCAGTCGATAGCTTCCGAGCACTCCTTAAACGTGTGGGCATGATCGAGATGGCAGACGACCGGCACGCTCGCGCGCTCGGCCAGATAGGTGAACATTTTCCCGAGGACAGAAAGCGGCGTGTGGCGCCGGCATCCGGGGCCGGCTTGAAGAATGACCGGGCATCCGACTTCCTCTGCGGCTTCGGTGAACGCGATTGCATCTTCCCATCCGAGCACGACGAGACCGGCAATGGCGGAGCGGTTTTTTTCGGCCGGTTTCAGGACGTCGCTCAGTGTCGCAAGGGTCATTTGAATTTGGCGATCATGTCTTTGATGCCAGGAATGGTTTCGATCTGATAGGCGTGGGTGGGTTGGAAATATTGCACGAGCGGACGCTGGCTCAGGCCGCCAAGGATGGTGAAATAATACATTTCATAGCCGGGCGCAGCGACGCAGGGGTGGTATCCTTTTTCGAGCACGATGGTGGAGCCATCGACCAGATGATAGGCATCCCCGACCTTGCCATCCTCACGCTGGACGAGCTGCAAGCCGAAGCCGTGATCGGGGCGGAAGCGAAAATTATAGGTCTCGTCATGGCGCGTTTCGAGCGGCAGACGGTCCGTGTCGTGCTTGTGCGGCGGGAAGCCCGACCAGCCGCCCTGCCCGACCGTGAAAAGTTCAGAGACGAGGAGCCGCCCGACGCGGTCACGGTATTTCGCACCGAGAATATGTTTGATCTTGCGATGGGTCTTGGTGTCATCGGAGCCGTACTGGACGACATCGATCTCGTTTGAGCGCACGACGAAGGGGGTCAGAACGCCATCGAATTTCGCGCCCGCGATGAAGATTTCGGCGGTGTCGGAGACGCAGATCATCTGGGCTTTGGCCCCTGATGGAACATAGACGCCTTCGGGCTCGCCGCCCCAGACATCGCCGATACGATTGCCGACGCTCTCGTATTTCTCGCCCTCGATTTCGACGTCGACCGAGCCGGTGGCGGGAACGATCGATGTCTCGTACCCGGGAACCTGATACGCGAACGCCTCGCCGCGCTTGAGTTTGACAATGTTGAAGTAATTGAGCGGCACGCGTGTATCGTCGACATCGATCACGGGGCGGTTGAGATTGTCATAGGGGGGGATATGCATGTTGCGCTCTCCGTCTCACCAGTCGGTTTTTGTTTCAGCCATGAAGGTATCAAGCTCAGTGCGTGTCGGGTTTGCGGGAGCGCATCCGACACGGGTCACGACGAGGGCGGCGGCGGCGGAGCCGCGCCGGACGCACTCCGGAAGCGGCAGACCTTCGGCCAGTCCGGTGACAAAGCCCCCCATGAAACTGTCGCCAGCACCTGTCGGCTTGAGCGCGCGGACGGGATAGATGCCGGAGCGGAATTCGTCCTTGCCGGATCGCGTGATCGCACCCGCCTCGCCCATTTTGTAGACAACGATGCCGGCCGTGCTGGCGGCAAGGGTACGCGCAAAAGCGAGGCCGTCCTGATCGGGAGCGAGAACGGCAAATTCCTCGTCATTGCCGATGACGATCTGGCTTGAGCGTGCGACCTCGCCGCAGACAGCGAGCGCCTCGGCCTTGCTGGTCCAAGAATAGGGCCGGTAATCAATATCGAAAATCACGGGGAGCGCGTGGGCAGCGGCGCGGCAGATAGCTTCCAGCGTCGCGCCCCTTGAGGGCTCCATCGCCAGCGCGGTGCCGGTGATAATCAAGGCCCCGGCTTTGTCATACGGCAAGGAGGCAATATCTGATTCCGACAGGGCGAAATCGGCAGCATTATTCCGGTAGAGCACCGATTGGCAGTTCTCCGCCCGCGTCTCGACAACAGCCAGCGAGGTCCGGACTTCGCTTTTCACGAGGCGGACGTGATCAGTGGCGACATTGTAGGTTTTCAGCTGGTTGAGCACATAGCGGCCAACAGCATCGTCGGACACGGTTGTGACGAGGGCCGCTGTGCCGCCAAGCTTTGCGATGGCAACGGCGATATTCGCGGACGAGCCGCCAAGGGCCGGGAAAAACCGCTCGGCAGATTCGATAGGCGTGCCCGGCGGCTCGGCATAAAAATCCATGCCGGCGCGGCCAAGAACGAGAAAATCATGACGGCGAAGGCGTGAAAGATCCATGTCAGACTTCCGGACTGGCAGATGTGAAGGCACTTCGGACCATCGAGAGCTCCTCAAGCCACGGCAATGGGATAAGCCTAAATCGTGTTTGACATTATTGCAATCGCTTGCAATAATTTTTGGATGCAGTCGAAAGCGATCAGGATCGGGCTCATCGGGGCGGGCTATATGGGCAAGGCCCACGCGGTCGCGATGAATGCCGTGGGAGCTGTTTTCGATACGGCCTTGCGCCCTGTGCTCGAGATGATTTGCACCACGACGGAAGCGGGCGCGGCCCGCCATGCGCGGCAATTCGGGTTTGCGCGGTCGACTGCCGACTGGCGGCAACTGGTTGATGATCCGAATATCGATGCGGTGATTATTGCCAGTCCGCAGGATACGCATTGCGCGATTGCGCTGCGCGCTTTCGAGCGTGGCAAGCCGGTATTCTGCGAAAAGCCGCTGGGGCTTAATCTGGGGGAAAGCCGCCTGATGGTGGCCGCAGCCGAGAAGAGCGGCCAGGCGCATATGACGGGGTTCAATTATATCAGGACGCCGGCGTCGCAACTGGCGCACCAGATGATTTCAGCAGGAGAGATTGGCGATATCACCTATTTCAGGGGTGAACATACCGAGGATTTTCTCGCCGACAAGAATTCGCCGGCGACCTGGCGGACGGAGGGTCGCTCGCAGGGTGCGATGGGGGATCTTGCGCCGCACATGATCAATGGCGCCTACCGGCTTGCGGGGCCGATCCGGTCGCTGATCGCCGATATCGAAACCGTGCATGAAAGACGGCCCTCGCCGGAGGGGCCAAAAGCGGTGACCAATGATGATCAGGCGCATATGCTGTGCCGCTTCGAGAGTGGCGCGATGGGCTCACTGTTCATCAGCCGCGTCGCGACCGGGCGAAAAATGGGATATTCCTACGATATCTATGGCACCAAGGGCGCCATCCGCTTCGACGGCGAAGACCAGAATGCAGTGTGGCTTTACGAGATGAGCGGACGGGGCGACCGGCAGGGCTTCACGAAGATTCTGACGGGGCCGGAACATCCGGATTACAAAGCGTTCTGCCTGGGACCGGGACATGGCACGGGGTATCAGGACCAGATCATTATCGAGGCGCGGGATTTTCTGAAAGCCATCGAGACGGGGCAAGCGGTGTGGCCGACCTTCCATGACGGGCTTCTGGTGAACCGGATTGTCGAGACGGCCTTTGTGTCACAGGCCGAGCGGCGCTGGGTCGATGTCGGGGATTTTTGAGAGAAGGACGGACGGATGACAATCAGGATTGGTAATGCGCCGTGCTCTTGGGGTGTCGAATTTGCCGATGACCCGCGCAATCCGACGTGGCAGCGCGTGCTCGATGACTGCAAGGCAGCGGGATATTCAGGCATCGAACTCGGGCCGATAGGGTTCATGCCGGAAGATCCGGCAGAGCTCGGCGACGGGTTGGCGGCGCGCGGTTTGAACCTGATTGGCGGCGTGGTGTTCCGGCCTTTTCATGATGCGACAAAGTGGACGGACGTGATGGATGCGGCGACCCGCACGTGCCGCGCCTTGGTGGCGCATGGCGCACGCCATCTTGTGCTGATCGATTCAATTTCGCCGCGACGCGCGCCGACGGCGGGACGCCCGACTGAGGCGGAGATGATGGATGCTGCGGAATGGAAGGGCTTTGCTGATCGCTTCCGGACCGTGGCACGTATGGGCAGCGAGGACTATGGGTTGACGGTTTCAATCCATCCGCATGCGGCGGGATTTGTGGATTTCGAAGCGGAAACTGAGCGTCTGCTCGGCGATATCGACCCGCAGATTTTGAAACTCTGCCTCGATACCGGCCATTCGCACTATGCCGGGTTTGATCCGGTTGCGTTCATGAAACGGCACAGGGAGCGGCTTGCCTACGTCCATTTCAAGGATATTGACCCGAAGGTCCGGGCTGATGCGGTTGCCAAGCGCACCGGATTTTATGATGCCTGTGCGCAAGGCATTTTCTGCAATCTCGGCAAGGGCATGACGGATTTCCGCGCGGTGCGTGATCTCTTGGTGTCGACCGGATATGAGGGCTGGTGCACGGTGGAGCAGGATTGCGATCCCGCTGGCCCGACCTCGCCGATTGACGATGCGCGTGCCAACCGCGCCTATCTCGAGTCCATTGATTTCAACTGAAGGATAACCCAGATGGCCAGATTGAACTGGGGCATGATCGGTGGCGGCGAAGGCAGCCAGATCGGGCCTGCGCACCGGATCAGCGCCGCGATCGATTCACGCTATGATATGGTGGCGGGCGCGCTTGATGCCGACCCTGTTCGCGGACGCGATTTTGCCCAGCGTCTTGGGATTGCGAAAGACCGCGCCTATGGCGACTGGAAGGAAATGCTGGCGGGCGAACGGATGCGGGCCGACCGCGTTGATCTCGTTACGGTCGCAACGCCCAATTCGACGCATTACGCAATTGCCAAGGGATTTCTCGAAGCCGGTATCCATGTGCTGTGCGAGAAGCCGATGACGGTGACGCTGGACGAGGCAGAAGATCTCGTCGTCACAGCGAAAAAGAGCGGGGCCGTCTGCGCGGTCAATTACGGCTATTCAGGCTATGCGCTTGTCAGACATATGCGGGCGATGGTGGCGCGGGGTGATCTCGGCAAAATCCGGCTTATCAAGGCTGAATTCGCGCATGGCTTCCATGCCGACGCGGCGGACGCGGATAATCCCCGGGTCCGGTGGCGGTATGATCCGGCACAGGCGGGAGTTTCGGCACAGTTTGCCGATTGCGGCATTCACGCGCTGCATATGGCAAGTTTTGTTTCGGGGCAGGACGCGCACGAATTGTCGGCAGATTTCGCGAGTTGCCTGCCGGGCCGTGTGCTTGAAGACGACGCGATGGTGAGTATCCGCATGGATGGCGGAGCGCTCGTGCGCTTGTGGACGAGTTCGGTGGCGATCGGGCGGATGCACGGATTGAACATACAGGTGTTTGGTGAAAAAGGCGGATTGCGCTGGGCGCAGGAATGGCCGAACCAGCTCTACTGGACGCCGCTCAACGGGCGGACGGAAATTATCGAACGCGGCGGACCGCATTTGTCGCCGGAAGCGGACCGCGCCTCCCGTGTTACGATCGGGCACGCGGAAGGGATGCCACTGGCTTTCGCCAATATCTATTCGGACCTTGCGGAAGTGATATCGGCTCGAAAGCAGGGCCGGATGGCGGACGCGTTGGCGTGCCATTATCCGGATGCGGTTGCGGGACTGCGGTCGATTGCGGCTATTTTTGCCTCGGTTGAATCGGCAAAGAATGGCGGAGCGTGGACGGATGCCCGCCCGCAGAGTCTCAAAAACGGGTAATCCTGCAATGCCCTCAGAGCCGACGCACGGTATCACGCAGGATCGGGGTGCAGGGAAAGAGCTTCGGCGTCAGTTCTAGGGAAGGATCCGACACAAGGCGGATCGCGTCTTCGACTGCGGCGATGATGATATCAGCGATCGGTTGCCGGATTGTTGTCAGGCGGTAGGACGGCCATGAGGCCATTGCAATGTCGTTAAATCCGACAATACCGAGTGCTTCAGGAATATTGATCCCGGCCTTGCGGCAGGCGTCCATCGCGCCGATGGCAAGAATATCATCACCGCAGAAAACAGCGTCGACCACGCCGGGTTTCAGAATCTGGGACATCAACTCCATCCCGACTTCGTGCGCATAGGACGGGCCGTAAACGGCGAGCGCAAGATCGAGATCATGCGCCTTCAACCCCTCATGGAAGCCATCGAGGCGATCTTGCGTGGAACTCGCGCCTTGCGGGCCGCCGAGAAAGGCGATTTTGCGGTAGAATCGCTCCGCGAGAATCGTCGCCGCCAGACGGCCACCTTCGCGGTTATTGGCACCAACGACATGGACAGGCGTGCGGGCTTCGTTACGCCCGAAGGCATGAACAACCGGCAGGCGGAGTTCGATACATCCGGCAATGAAATCGGACGGCAGGGTGGAGGACGCGACAATGACGGCGTCGACATTGTATTGCTGGAGCGTGGCGAGGGCACTTTTCGTATCCTCCCCGCCAGACAGGTTGATGAGCAAGGGGCGCAAGCCATGCGGTTGCAATCCGCGTGTGAACAGATTGAAAATTTCCATGAAGGCGGGATTGTCGAAATTGTTCGAGACGAGACCAATGAGTTCGGTCCGGCCGGTCATGAGACTTCGGGCGAGCAGATTCGGATGATAGCCGATTGATTGGGCAGCGGCGAGAATACGCTCCCGCGTTTTCCTTGAAACACTGGCCCCTTCGGTAAAGGTGCGCGATACAGCGGAAACCGACACCCCCGCCAGTTCTGCCACTTTTCGAGCGGTAACACGCCGTTCCATCGTTGCCCGTCTGTAAAGGTTACCGAGACAAAGAGCCGTTCAGAACAGCTCAACTTTCACCCTAGTGGATGACGCCGATTCTTAAAACTGCACAGAAAATATGTGTGGCCCGCGCGGCAACGCCATAGGGAATGTATTTGCTTGATAAACTTTCTCATCGGAGACGAATTTACTTGCTTTATGATCAGAGTCTTAGTTGAATTCGTTTCGGAAAAAGATACGAAATGAGACGGCGAAAAGAACCGTTACCGTGTCGTCATCGAGATTGACCGGCTCCGCATTGGATCAACCTTTCGCAAGGTGATCAGGTTCGGTGATGGCAAGAAGGCTGAAGGTCCCCCGGCCAAGAAGGGGACTCCGGAAAGATATGAGCGGATCCGGACGCTTGATTTGTGGAGGAAATACCTATGAAGAAGATCGCAATCGGCGCAATCGCCGCATTGATGCTGACGACCGCTGCCCAGGCCGCCGACAAAAAAATCGGCGCGACAGTTTCAAGCCTTGAATTCACATTCATCGCCGTCATGGCCAAGGGCATGACCGATCATACCGGCAAATTGCCTGGTGTGAAGTTGCAGCTTGAAGACGCAAAGAACGACGTTGCCAACCAACTCTCGCAGGTTCAGAATTTCATCGCTTCGGGCGTTGACGCGATCGTTGTAAACGCTGTCGATACCTCGGCAACTCAGGCCATGACGGATGCAGCTGCCAAGGCCAAGATTCCATTGGTTTATGTTAATCGGCAGCCAATCAATATCGACACCTTGCCTGATGGCCAGGCGTTTGTGGCTTCGAACGAAGTTGACTCAGGCACCCTCCAGACCAAGGAAGTCTGCCGTATCCTGAAGGAAAAGGGCAAGGGCAAGGGCGCTAATATCGTCGTTCTCGTTGGTGAATTGTCAAACCAGGCTGCCGTTCAGCGCACGAAGGACATTCATGACGTGATCGCGACCCCAGATTGCAGTTTCATGAAGGTTGTTGAAGAGCAGACGGGTGGCTGGAAGCGTGATGCCGGTCAGGACATTGTGACCAACTGGATCTCGAAGGGCGTGAAGTTCGACGCTATCATCGCGAATAATGACGACATGGCTCTCGGTGCAGTTAATGCGCTGAAGAAGAACGGCATTTCGACGAAGGACATTCCTGTCAGCGGCATTGACGCCACCCAGGAAGCACTCAAGGCGATGCAGGATGGCGACCTTGCCGTTACCGTGTTCCAGGACGCAGTCGGCCAGGGCGCAGGCTCGATCGACACCGCTCTGAATATCCTTGCGGGCAAGAAGGTGGAAAAGAAGGTCTACATTCCATTCCAGCTCGTGACGCCAGCAAACCTCAAGGATTATCTCGCCAAGAACTAAGCGTTCAGGTGTGATCCTATCGCCGCGTCGGGCACCCCCGACGCGGCACTTTATGTGACAGGAATTTCCCAATGACCGATGCAAGCGCTGTTATGGGCCAAATGGACAAGCCCCGGCGGAAACCATGGCCGGCAGAACTCAATGCCTTGATCGGGCTTGTGGTGATTATGGCGATTTTTGAAATTGTTGGCTGGTCCCTTGTCGGACAGAGCTTCCTGATGAACAAGCTGCGGCTGTCGATCATGATCACGCAGGTTGCGGTCGTCGGCATTCTAGCCGTCGGCGTCACACAGGTGATTATCTCGGGCGGCATCGATCTTTCGGGTGGATCGATCATCGGCGCATCCGCCATGATCGCGATGAGTTTTGCGCAAGTCGGAACCAATCCGCGCGCAATATTTGCAGCCCAGGGTCTCGTTGACCTACCGATCCTGTTTCCCATTCTTGTCGGGCTCTCTGTTGCCCTGATTGGAGGGCTGATCAATGGCGCGCTGATTGCGTATGTCAAACTCCCCCCCTTCATCGCGACGCTGGGCATGATGGTGTCGGCACGCGGTGTCGCTCTCTGGTACACGAAGGGTCAGCCGATCAGTTTCCCGACGAACGAGTTCATGGCACTGGGTGACGGATTGATGCCGGTGTGGATTTTCATCGGTGTCGCCGCGCTCTTCAGCCTGATCATGAAATATACGGTTTACGGGAAGCATACCTATGCGATCGGGTCGAACGAGGCGTCCGCCCGGATGTCCGGCATCAATGTCGAACGCCATCTAATGCTGGTTTATGTGATCGCAGCGTTACTCGCGGGCCTTGCCGGACTTGTCCTGACCGCGCGTGCGCAGACGGCACAGCCGGTTTTCGGCACGATGAACGAGTTGGACGCCATCGCCATGGCGGTGATCGGCGGTGTTTCGCTCTCAGGTGGCCGCGGAAGCATTCTCGGCACGGCGCTCGGCATGCTGATTTTCGGCGTTATTTTCTCGGGCTTCATCTTCCTGTCGGTGGATGCCTATTACCAGAACATGGTGAAGGGTGCGATCATTGTGGGAGCGGTTGCGCTCGACCAATGGCGCCAGAAACGCCAGGCAATGGAGGCTTGATCATGTCGGACATTATTCTGAAGACAGAAGGCCTCACCAAGCATTATGGCGGTGTGCACGCGCTTGAGAGTGTCGATTTCGAGCTGCGGACGGGCGAGCATGTCGCGATTATGGGCGATAACGGGGCGGGTAAATCGACCTTTGTGCGGCAGATCACCGGCGTGGAGCAGCGCACGCGCGGGCGGATCGTGTTTCAGGGCGAGGATGTGAATTTCAAAGGCCCGCTCGATGCGCGCGAGGCGGGTATCGAGACGGTGTTCCAAAATCTCGCACTGGCGGATGATCTCGACGTGCCTTCCAATCTTTTTCTGGGCCGCGAAAAAATCCTCGTCAAGCTCGGGCCGTTCTCGATCCTCGACTTCAAGGGAATGAGGGCGGCGACCGACGCGGCGCTGAAGCGTACGGCGGTGAAAATCCCCAATCTCGGCAATGCGATCCGCAATATGTCGGGCGGGCAGCGGCAATGCGTGGCGATTGCCCGAACGGCCACTTTTGCGTCAAAGCTGATCATCATGGACGAGCCGACGGCGGCGCTCGGCGTGCAGGAAACGCGACAGGTCGAAAACATCATCCGCCAGTTGAAAGCCAATGGCGAGCCGATGATCCTGATTTCGCACAATATGCGGCAGGTATTTGATCTCGTGGACAGGATTGTTGTGTTCCGGCGCGGGCGAATTGTGGCCAATCTGAACAAATCAGAGACGAGCGGCGAGGATGTTGTGTCCTATATCACCGGCGCAAAAACGGGCGCGGAATATGCCGGAGCGGCTTGAGCGGCTTGGCGAGAGGTGGGTTCATCGTAGCTCGTCAAGTGACTTTAGAAATTCAAGTCCGGACGCGAGGATGGTGGCTTCATCCGCCTGAAAGCCGAAGACTTGGGCTTCATATTCAACCGAATACGCGCCGGTATAGCCTGACCGGCGGAGGGCGTTGACGAGGCCTTGGAAATCGATATCGCCCCTTCCCAAGGGCGGGAAGGCAAAATCGGGGAAGCGTCCGCTGCCGTCCTTCATGTGCATATGATTGATCCGGTCGGCATAGGCATCTATGACGCGCATCGGGTTCTCGCCCTGCACGATCAAATGGCTGGGATCGAAATTCACCTTGAAATCGACGCCGGGTAGATCGCGGATCAGGCGACCATAATCATCCGCCTCATGGAACAGATGGCCGGCAATGGCCTCGATGCCCAAAGCGACACCCTTGCGACGCGCATAGTCGGTTGTGCGGGCGACGGCATCTGCGAACCAGCGCCAGTTCTCGGTTGATGACCCGTCGGCGCTTTGCGGGCCTGACAGGATATGAACGATGGAGGTACCGAGATCGACCGCAAGGTCGGTGCAGCCATTGACGAAGGTGATGGCGGCTTCCCGGTGTGCCTTGTCGCCCGACAGCATGAAGATGTGGGCACCAACGCCGATGATATCGATGTCGAGGGATTTTGCAGTTTCGACGAGGGCGAGGCGATCCTCGCGAGGGGTCGCGGGCGTGACGTGGGGCGGTGCCCACGGCAAGGTCTCGGCGTTGAATTCAATGGCGGCATAGCCTGCCTCGGCCGCCATCGTGATCACCTCTGTTGCGGAGCGATCCGGCAGACCGACGCTATGAAAACAGGAGATCATGCGATGTCCTCACGCATAGGTGGGCAGGATGAAGGGGGCGGAGTCGGCGAGCGGCAGATCGATCCAGCCTTTCGACTGCACCGAGAGATAGGCGCCTTGGACGACTTCCTGTGCGCGCAATCCGTCATTGCCTGAAATCTCGACCGCATGCTCGCCGCGGATGGCGCCGCAGAAACTCTTCAACTGCTCCTCATAGGGGCTGATGCGCGGCGGCTTGAGCGTGATCCATCCGCCCTCGAAGCCTTTCCACCAGGCATCGGGATAATGCGCCTCGCGCAGGATATCGGGCAGATCCTTCATGCTTTTCTCGGTGTAGATGGCGAGTGGCGATGAATTATGCGGATTGATGGATTCGGTGGCGAGATGGATTGTGCCTTCGGTGCCATAAAGGTCCGTGCCGTCACCGATATTGGGAGAATAACGGTTGGAGGCCAGCGAGCCTCTGGCGCCGTTCTGGAAACGGGTTAGCAGGAACACATTGTCATCAACCTTCTCGTCCATCACGCTATGGGCAAGCTCGGCGACGACGCCAGAGAAATCGCCGACAAGATGGCGGGCAAGGTCGATACGGTGGATGGTGAGATCAATGATTGTTCCGCCGCCCGATTGCGCGAGATCATACCGATAACGGGTCATGGCGGGATAGGCGGTGTATTTTTCAGAATAGATCGAGCGCATCTGGTGGACTTTGCCGATAAACCCGGCATCGATCAGCGTTTTGGCAATTTTCACCTGTGTCCAGAAGCGCTGGTTGAACCCGACCTGCAAGACAGTTTTGGACTGGTCGGCTGCGGCAATCATCGCGCGGCATTCGGCGATGGTGATGGCGAGCGGCTTTTCGCACAGGACGTGTTTGCCATGATTTGCCGCCGCAATCGCGCCTTCCGCATGAAACCTGTTCGGCGTTGCGACGATGACGGCGTCAACACCGCCTGTCTCCAGCATTTGATCGAGATTGTCGAAAGCCTTGCCGCCGAAATCGCGGGTGATCGCCTCGGCGCGGGCAAGGTCGGTATCGAAGACGGCGGCGAGAGTGACCTCATTCGAGCGGTTGATGACGGGGCCGTGGCTGAGGCGCATAATGGCTCCGGCGCCAATGAGTCCGATCCGGATTTGCGGTTTTGTGATTTGTGCCATCGCCCTCGCCCACCCTGCCTATTTTTACGAGTTTAGGCACGCGGGGGGGAAGCGTCAATGAATGTTGGCACTTGTGGTCTGGATACGGTCGAACGCCAATCGGAACATGGGACACAAGCCACAGGCAAGACGGACCCCACTATCTGACACGTCAACAGCAGTCCCGAATTCATTATCGTCTTTGATGTGTATCAAGCGACTAATCAAATTGATGCCCTATAGTGATTTTAGGTGTTCTCGCGCTCCAATTATTGGCTGAATTCTCCCTTTGTCGGAGAAGCCTACCAAACGACGCTCTTTCAAGATCATTGCATAAATTGTCATCGGTACAGCTCATCAGATCAAATTCGCACTTATGACACTTTCTACAAATGACGCCCCGGCGACGTGTCACTCAAGGACCCCAATGGAACCGGACTCAAACGATACCTTACTGGCATTAATCCGGTCACGCATTGCCATAATTCAGGTGGACACACACGAAGAAACGCGCATTTTGGCGTTTCTTAAGGAAGAAACTGCTCAAAATAATGCACCACTTTTCATTTGGACCATCACTGACGGATTACGCAAATATCCCGATCAGACTCCTATTCCGCAAACGATCGAATTTCAGGACGCGCTTAAAAATATCAACACGGAACAGAGCGTTGGTCTTTTCGTCATGCTCGATATCAAGCCGCATTTGGAGAGTCCGGTCGCACAGCGGTTGATCAAAGAAATTGCCGAGAATTATGCTGCCAAACCTCGAACGCTGCTATTTTTTGGTCGCGGGGTTCAACTGCCCGATGATATTTCGAGACTGAGCGCACGCTTTGTACCGGGGTTACCGGATCATGACCGTATCCATGATATTTATGTCGAAGAGGCTTATCGCTGGCTTACGGAGAGTCGAAAAAAGCACGGGAGGTTAGAAACTCCCCATGAAGCTGAAAACATGTTTCTCTTGAACCTTTCGGGGCTCGCTGAAGAAGACGTACGCCGGCTTGCAAGCAACGCAATCCGAGATGACGGGCGCATTTCCGAGGAAGATGTCAAGAATGTTCTCAAATTCAAACATCAAGCTCTCGGCAAGGATGGGTTGATTGAATTTTACCCTGACACGTCAAATTTTGGTGATGTGGGCGGTCTGGACGGCCTCAAAGCGTGGCTTGAGGTTAGGCGTGCGGGGTTTGTCAGTACGGATGACGCGTTAGATGCCGACCAGCCCAAGGGAGTACTATTGCTGGGCGTGCAAGGATCCGGCAAAAGCCTTGCCGCCCGTGCGGTCGCAGGGACATGGCACGTGCCGCTGATGCGGCTCGATTTCGGTGCGCTATACAACAAATATATCGGTGAATCCGAGCGCAATGTGCGCGACGCCTTGAGCCAGGCAGAAGCCATGGCACCGTGTGTGTTGTGGATTGACGAAATCGAAAAGGGCCTCGCGTCGGATGGCAATGGTTCAGCGGATGGCGGCGTATCAAGGCGATTGCTCGGTACTGTCCTAACGTGGATGGCAGAACATACGGCACGGGTATTTTTAGTCGCAACAGCAAATGATGTTTCCCAATTGCCACCGGAATTGATGCGCAAGGGACGGATTGACGAAATTTTCTTTCTTGACCTGCCGAGCAAGCAAACGAGAGAGGATATATTTCGTATCCATCTCAAAAAGCGCGCGCTGGAACCGGATAAATTCGACCTTGCCGAACTCGCAAACCTAAGTTTCGGGTTTTCGGGTGCAGAAATTGAACAAGTCGTGATTTCGGGAATTTATGCTGCGCGTGCTCTCGGGAAACCGCTTCACACGGGAGCGTTTGCGCAAGAAATTAGCAAAACGAAGCCGCTATCGGTTGTGATGTCCGAAAAGGTAACGGCATTGCGGAAATGGGCTGAAGGTCGAACGGTTTCCGCAAGCACTGGCGCGAGAGATTAAGTGCCAAACGTCAAGGCATCAGCAGGATAATGCATAATGAGTCTTCGCTTTCCAAATAACAGCCGAAACTACAACGCAGCCAAGAACACGGTTACTTTCTGGGGTTCAGATCGTGCTCTTGAACTGACATTTGTTGTCGACCGCATGGTTCTGATCAAAATGGCCGGAGAGATCAGCAATGAGGCCGGTTTTCTCGCAGCGTTTGACACTCATCGTGAGGCAATTGAAAAGGCTGGCGCGCGCGCATATTCGAGGGACAACAAATTGTTCCAATACATCTCCGTCGACAATTTTTGAGCCTTCGGGCGTTCAACTGGCAGTTTTCGGCTAAATTTATGAAGCGCTCACTAGCGGCTAAAACAAAAACAAAAACGCGGCCCTATCAAAGACAGAGCCGCGTTTAAATACCTTATCATCCAACTCCGGATAACAAACTTTACCGCGAATAGAACTCGATCACGAGGGATGGTTCCATCTGGACCGGATAGGGAACTTCGGTCAGGCCCGGGACGCGGGTGAATTTTGCGGTCATCTTCTTGTGGTCGACTTCCATGTAATCAGGCGTCTCGCGCTCGGCCAGCTGATTGGCTTCGAGCACGATGGCGAGTTGCTTGGAGGCGTCCTTGACCTCGATCACGTCACCGACCTTGACCTGATAGGATGAAATGTTCACGCGGCGGCCATTGACGCGGACGTGACCATGATTGACGAACTGGCGCGCCGCGAACACGGTGGCCACGAATTTTGCGCGGTAGACAACCGCATCGAGACGACGCTCGAGAAGGCCGATCAGGTTTTCGCCCGAGTCACCCTTGAGGCGGAGCGCCTCGTGATAATAGCCACGGAACTGCTTTTCCGAGATATTGCCGTAATAGCCCTTCAGCTTCTGCTTGGCGCGGAGCTGCGTGCCGAAATCCGACAATTTGCCCTTGCGGCGCTGGCCGTGCTGACCGGGACCATATTCACGACGATTTACAGGGCTCTTTGGACGGCCCCAGATATTTTGACCGAGACGACGGTCGATTTTATGCTTCGCTTGAATGCGCTTAGTCATCGCTGTTCCTCTAAGGTTTCACAAAATGTGAGGAACGCGCCCTCCTCTGCCGGAATACTCCGACCGACAGGTTTCCCTTGCGCTGCAGGGGTTACCACGGGTGCGTCAAACGCCAAGCGGGCCCAACGGACCCGCCCAACGTCAGTGGTTCTTAGAGAATGGGCTGCCGAATGTCAAACAGATCCCGCAATTGCAGCAAGAGCGACGAGCCGAGATCAATCAACCGTTACTGTCTTGATTACAGGCAACCCGAATTCGGCCAATGCTGCGGAGAGTGGCACGGTCAGCGCGGCATCCGACGTGAAAAGCGCGCTATTCTCCGATGCCAGTACCGGCGCGCCCATGACCGCGCCGATCAGTTGCACGACGCGGCGCGCAATGGCGGGCGCCGGATCGATCCACGTCACCGGCCAAGGCGCGACGCGTTTGAAGGCATCGAGAAGCAGCGGGTAATGTGTGCAAGCGAGAACAAGTGTATCGGTGCGCCGGCTGTTCTCCTCGATGAAACAGGGGGCGATATCGGCCAAGATGGCGGCGTTATCCACCCTCTCGCCGCGCAAAAAGGCCTCGGCGTGCGCGGCAAGTTGCATGGGAGAATGGATGATGACTTTGCAATCGCCGGCAAATTCCGCGATCAAAGCGCGTGTGTAATCGCGTTTGGCGGTTCCGGCGGTTGCGAGAATTCCGATGATGCGGGAGCGGGATGTTTCGGCGGCGGGTTTGATCGCGGGGACCGTGCCGATAAAGGGCGTTGTATAGGCCGCGCGCAGCGCAGGCAGGACGAGGGTTGACGCCGTGTGGCAGGCGATAACGACGAGGTCGGGACGATGGCGCGTGATCATCTCGCCGATGAGCGTGACAACGCGGTCGATCAAAACAGTTTCCGGCAAATCGCCATAGGGGAAAAAGGCATTGTCGGCGAGATAGACGTAGCGTGCATCGGGACGCGCCTTCTGGATCTCGCGCAGCACGGTGAGGCCGCCAAGACCTGAGTCGAAGACGAGAATGACGGGATGGGCGAGGCTCATGACGAGCCATCCTGATCAGGCACCGAATTGGCGGACTTCGGCGGACGGATGCGCTTTTTGGTTTGCGGCTGGCGGGGGCCTTCGACAAGGCGGACAAACATGCCGCGCAAGGTGCGGAGATCCTGCTCGGACATTTCAATCCGGTGAAAAATATTGCGCAAATTGCGGCTCATCAATTCGCGCTTCTGGGGCGGGCGGAAAAATCCGCGCTCCTCGAGCTGGCTTTCGAGGTAGTCAAAAAAAGACAAAACCGTGCCGCGCTCGGCAGGCGGCCAACGGGTCTTGCGCTCGAAGGGAAGAGTGGCGGCACCACCGGCAGTCATGAAGGAATAGGACATCAGCAAGACGGCTTGCGACAGGTTCAGGGAGGCATAGGCGGGATTGACCGGGAAGGTCACGATGGCGTCCGCGAGTGTGATCTCGGGATTTTCAAGACCGGTGCGCTCGCGCCCGAACAGGACGCCGACTTTCTGGCCCTGCGCGATGCGGGCTTTCAGATTTGCGCCGGCGTGATCGGGCCCGACAACTTCCTTGCCCTGCCCGCGTTCGCGCGCGGTCGTGGCGTAAAGGAAGTTGAGGTCGGCGATGGCTGCCTCAACAGTGGGAAAGATTTGCGCATTTTGAAGAATTGAGACAGCACCCGCAGCGGTTGCCTCGGTTTTCTGATTGAGCCAATTCTCGCGCGGGTTGACGAGGCGCAACTCAGAAAGGCCGAAATTCGCCATGGCGCGAGCCGACATGCCGATATTTTCACCGAGTTGCGGCTCGACGAGAATGATCGCAGGACCACCGGTGATGCTCTCCCGCGTATGATCTGTTCCGGCTCCGGACATTCAGGGCTTCCGATCAACTGACAATTTTGATTGCTCTAAGGTGCAGCGGATCGAAGAGCAAGAACCCCTGCCGAGCTTGCAAACATTACCCCGAATAATTTTGAATGCCTAAAATTTCAAAAAAACACACCGATGCGACAGATAATGCCTTGATCACGACGAAGCATACAGCGATACTGTCGAGATGCTGTTCGTTCAGCAGAGGTACAGGATCGCTTGACACTCCTTATTTTGGCCACGGTTTCAAAACACTTTTCTGTTTTGAACTTCGGCAGGATTGTTGCTGCGGGACAAAGCCTGGAGAATAGAACTGGCGAAACGCCATGATGATGAGGGAACACAATGAACAGACGTCAAACACTCAAACTCCTCGGTGCAACGGCTCTTGTTGGCGTTGCAGGCATGCCTACAATCGCTTCGGCTGCGGCCAGCGAAATGGTTGTGGTTGTCAAGATTGCCGGTATTCCGTGGTTCAACGCGCTTGAAGTCGGCGTGAAGAAAGCCGGTGCGGAATTCGGCATCAATGCGTCGATGGTTGGCCCATCCTCGGTTGACCCTGCACAGCAGGTGAAGCTGATCGAAGATCTGATCGCGAAGAAGGTTGCCGTGATCGGCCTCGTGCCGCTCGACGTGAAGGTGACGGAACCTGTATTGAAGCGCGCCCAGGCCGCTGGTATCAAGGTCATCACGCATGAAGGTCCAGAACAGGCCGGTCGTGACTGGAACGTCGAACTGATCGATTCGGTTGTGTTCGGTGAAGTCCAGATGCAGCGTCTCGCCAAGGAAATGGGCGAGGAAGGCGAGTATGTCGTTTATGTCGGCACGCTCACCACGCCGCTCCACAATATCTGGGCTGACTCGGCAATTGCCTACCAGAAGAAGAACTATCCGAAGATGAAGCTCGCGACTGACCGGTTCCCCGGCGCAGACGTGACGGACGACGCCTACAAGACCACGCTCGACGTGATCAAGGCCTATCCGAACCTCAAGGGTATTCTCGGCTTCGGTTCGCAGGGTCCAATCGGCGCAGGCAATGCCGTGCGCGAGAAGAAGCTCGGCAAGAAGATCGCCGTTGTCGGTACCGTTCTGCCATCGCAGGCGAAGTCGCTCATCATGGACGGCATCGTCCGTGAAGGCTTCCTCTGGAATCCGACGGATGCCGGCTACGCCATGGTTGCAGTTGCCAAGCTTGTGCTTGACGGCAAGGAAATCAAGGACGGCATCGAAGTGCCGGGTCTCGGCAAGGCTGCCGTGGACGTTGCCAACAAGCAGATCAAGGTCGAAAAGATCATGAAGATCAACAAGGAAACTGTTGATGCTCTGATCGCCGGCGGTCTGTAATCGTCCTTTGAATAGCATCATGTCCGGGTGGAAACGCCCGGACATGATCGTCTCCAGCGCGGAAGGCACGATCCTTGGCGAGCTTTCTTGAACTTACGAATATATCGAAGCGGTTCGGTGGCGTGCAGGCGCTAGCCGATGTCAGCCTGACGCTCGAAGCAGGCGAGGTGCATTGCCTCGTGGGCGAGAACGGCTCCGGCAAATCAACGCTGATCAAAATTATTTCCGGCGTGCAGGCTCCCGAATCGGGCGGCCATATTGTGATCGAGGGGCGGGAATATGCCCATCTCACACCGGTCGAAAGCACACGCTGCGGCATTCAGGTGATCTATCAGGATCTGTCTTTGTTTCCGAACCTGACCGTTGCCGAAAATATTGCAGTCGGTCAGCATCTTGGCGGCTTCCACGGCGTCAACTGGGACCAGATCCGGCAGGTCGCGAAGAAGGCGATGGAACGCATTGGCGTCTCGCTCGATCTTGACGCGAAAGTATCGGACCTGTCGATTGCCAACCGGCAATTGGTTGCGATTTGTCGCGCCATGGCGGCGGACGCGAAACTCGTGATCATGGATGAGCCGACGGCATCGTTGACGCGGCACGAGGTCGACTCGCTCCTGTCGCTGGTGCGCGACTTGAAGCGGAAAAATATCTGTATCGTATTTGTGAGCCATCGCCTTGACGAGGTGCTGGAAGTTGCCGAGCGCGTGACCGTTCTGAGGGACGGTAAAAAGGTCGGAACGTTCGATGCGAGCGAGATGAATAATCGCAAGCTCGGCGTGCTGATGACGGGCAAGGAATTCCATTACGCCCTCTCCGAGACGGATCTTTCGGCACAGGAAACGGTGCTTTCGGTGCGTAATCTTGGTCGAAGCGGTGATTATGCCGGGATCAATCTGGATGTGCGTGCGGGCGAGATTGTGGGGATCACGGGACTGCTCGGCTCGGGCCGGACGGAACTTGCACTGTCACTCTTCGGGATGAACCCGCCCGAGACGGGCGAAATCAGGTTGCGCGGCAAAGCCTTGGCGCTCAAGAGCAATCGCGAGGCGATTGATCACGGGATCGCCTATGTCTCCGAGGACCGGCTAACCATGGGGCTGGTGCTGGAACAGCCGATCTCGTCAAACGCGATTGTCACAATCCTCGATAAATTGGCGCGCCGGTTCAATCTCATTCCGGCGGATGAGCGGAGCGAGACGGTTGATCGCTGGGTCAAGGATTTGTCTATCAAGGTGTCGAACACGGAAAATCCGGTGAAGACGCTTTCGGGCGGCAATCAGCAGCGTGTGGTGTTGGCGAAGTGGATGGCGACATCGCCGCAACTTCTGATCCTCGACAGCCCGACGGTCGGTGTCGATATCAGCGCGAAGGACGGGATTTACGAGATTGTGCGCGGGCTTGCCGCAAAGGGCGTCGCGGTGATCCTGATCTCGGATGAAATTCCGGAAGTGCTTTATCACAGCCATCGCATTCTGATCATGCGGAACGGCAAGATCACGGGCGAATTCGACGCCCATAAAAGCTCAGAAGACGAATTGAGGGTTGCCGTCAATGCCTGAAAGTTTTGCCCGTTTCCGGCGCAGTCACGAATTCTGGCTGCTGATGGTGATTGCCGCACTGGTGGTGTTTTTGTCTATCGCGACGGACAGTTTCCTGACGTTCCAGAATCTGTTTGATCTTCTGACTTCCTATGCGTTTCTCGGCATTTTGGCAGCAGGTCTTCTGGTGGTGCTGATTTCCGGCGGGATTGATATCTCGTTCACGGCGACGGCGTCGATTGCGCAATATGTGACGATGCTGCTGGCAAATAGATACGGGCTCGACTGGTTCACGGTGTTTGCGCTGGCAACAACAGTTGGCATTGCGTGCGGGGCGATCAATGCGGTGTTGGTCGACCGGCTCAATATTTCGAGCATTATCGTCACGATTGCGACGTTGAATATCTTTTTCGGACTGCTCGTTTTTGTCACGGGCGGAAAATATATCTACTCGCTGCCCGACTGGTTTTCCAAAGGCATTTACTGGTTCGAATATATTGACGCGAACGAGATTTCCTACGGAATCAACCTGCAAATTCTCGCGCTTGTCGTGATGTTCGCCCTCACATGGCTGATCCTGAACCGGACCAATATCGGGCGGCAGATCTATGCGCTCGGCGGCAATCGCGAGGCGGCGCAACGGCTCGGATTCAATGTGTTCCGGCTCAACCTGCTGGTCTATTGCTATATGGGCCTGACGGCGGGCGTTGCCTCGCTAACGCAGGCGCAACTCGCCCAATCGGTTGCGCCGACTGTGCTTGTCGGCAAGGAGCTTGATGTGCTGGCGGCTGTGGTGCTCGGTGGTGCCAGCCTGATGGGTGGCGTCGGCACGGTGCTCGGGACGATCCTCGGCTTGACGCTTCTGGCGGTGATGCAGAACGGGCTGATCCTGATGGGTGTTTCGTCCTACTGGTCGCAGTTTTTCGTGGGCGCTGTGATCCTGATCTCGGTCAGCGCCACGGCACTGTCGTCACGTCGCAAGCGCAAGGGAGCCATGACAGCATGACACCGAACAAGCTTCAAAATCCGCTGCTCGGCCTGTTCGGATCGCTGACAAGCGATGTGATCAACCGGCGTCTGGTGATCCTGCTCGTGGCATTGCTTGTGTCCTTCGGACTGATCGTCGGCGAAAACTTCTTCACCATGGCCACGATGCAATCGATGGCGTTCCAGTTGCCGGAACTCGGTATTCTGTCGCTCGCCATGATGATTACGCTGATTTCGGGCGGGTTGAATCTCGCCATTATCTCGACGGCAAATCTATGTGCGTTGGCGATGGCGTATATTCTGACAAAATTTGTGCCCGGCAGCGAGGGATTTGCGTGGGTCGCGTGGCAGGTGATTGCCGTTATGGCGGGGCTTGCCGTTGCGGCGGTGATCGGCCTTCTGAACGGGTTTGTGATTGCGTATCTCGGCGTGTCGCCCATTCTCGCGACGCTCGGGACGATGACGATGGTGAAGGGGATTTCCATCGGCATGACGCGAGGGAATGTGATTTCCGGTCTGCCTGATCCGATCCTGTTTCTCGGGAATGGAACAGTCTTTGGTGTTCCGACGGCGATGTTGATTTTTGCCGCGGTTGCTATTCCGATGGCGATCATGCTCGGGCGAACGCCGCTCGGCACGGCGATTTACATGATCGGGTCCAATGAGCAGGCGACGCGTTTTTCGGGGATCGACACGAAGCGGGTGATTTTGAAAATCTATCTGATCTCCAGTCTGCTTGCAGCGGTCGCGGCCCTTGTGATGATGGCGCGGTTCAATTCGGCGAATGCATCCTATGCGGAAAGTTATTTGCTGGTTACCATTCTTGCGGCAGTGCTTGGCGGGGTTGATCCGATGGGCGGATTTGGCAAGATTGCCGGGGTTATTCTGTCGCTTGTGATTTTGCAGGTGATTTCGTCGGCCTTCAACCTGTTAAGTTTCAGCCAATTCCTGACGCTTGCAATCTGGGGAGCGATCCTGATTGCAGTAACGGCAGTACCGAATATTCGTAGCCGACTCGGACTGAAAACATGACGCAAGGGGCGGGTTGGAAAAACGGGATTCCCGCTCATGACTGAACCAGCAGACCGGGTTGCTATCCTTGATCTCGGGAAAACCAATATCAAGATTGTGATCGCAACCGAGGATGGTACACCCGTCGAGATCTTGTCGTTTCCGAATGCGCCGCTCACCACCCGATATTATCTCGCCATCGATTTGCCGCGCATTCAGGAGCTCGTTCTCGATGCGTTGAGCGAACTCGGCAAACGGCATCAGATCCGCGCGATTGTCGGGACGGCGCATGGCTGCGGCGGGGTTCTGGTTGACGAGAATGGCCCCGTTCTTCCCGCCATGGATTATGAAGCGCAAGCTCCCGGCTGGCTGGCAGATGCCTATGCGGAAATCGCGCCTTCCTATTTCGAGGTGTTTTGCTCGGTGAGCAGCGGCGCGATGCGGCCCGCGCAGGGAATGCTCTGGCAAAGCCGTGAATTTTCGACGGAATTTCAGCGCGCAAAACACTTTTTGCTCACGCCGCAATATTTTGCCCATTGGCTCGGTGGTCGCCCCGCGACGGAAATCTCGTCGCTGGCGGCGCAATGCCATTTGTGGAACCCGTTGAAAGGCGAGTTCCCGCCGATTGTCGCGCGGCAGGGATGGCAAAAGCTGTTTCCGGCCTTTGCCAAAGCGGGCGAAGCGCTCGGCACGATTGCGCCTTGGGTGGTCAAGCGCACGGGGCTTGACCCGAGCGTGGAAGTCTTGGCGGGTGCGCATGACAGCAACGCCAATCTCTACCGTTACAAGGCGGCAGGAATGGCGAGCCATACGGTGCTCTCGACAGGGACATGGATGATCGGCTTCAATCGCGGACGTCCGCTCGAGGGTTTCATCGAGGCGCGCGCCATGGTCGCCAATGTCGATGTGGATGGCGAGCCGATTGCATCGACACTCACAATGACGGGCCGGGAATATGCGATCCTCGCAGGTGACAAGCCGGTCAGCGACGCGCGTGCGCTCAATCTTGTGCCGGATATTTTGGCCCGCGGAACAATCGCCCTCCCCTCTTTCGTGGATGATGACGGGGCATTTCCGAAGAGTGGCGGCAACGGCAAGATTACGGGACCGCAGCCCAACTCGCCGGAAGAACGCGGAGCGGTTGCGGTGCTCTATGCGGCGTTCAGCGCCAATCTGTGTCTTGATGTGCTGGGCAGTACAACGCCAATCGTGATCGATGGCGGATTTGCGACCAATCAGGCCTTCGGACATTTGCTCGCGGCACTCCGTCCGGACCAACCCGTTTCGATGAGCCGCTCGAAAGATGGAACCGCGTTGGGCGCTGGTTTGCTCTGGCGGCGGTTTGACCGCACGGCACCCGTCGAGAGCGTTTTGACAGATCACGTGCCGTCAATTCCTGTTGCCGGACTTCAGGAAGCGGCCCGCGAATGGCTGGCTCTAGCGGACAAAGCCAATTCGGCGTATGATTAATCATCAGTTCAACAAGGACGAGACCCATGAGCCACAAAAAAATCCGTAACGGTATCATCGATACATGCCTCGAAATGAATCGCAGTGGCCTTAATCAGGGCACGTCGGGCAATGTCTCACACCGGGTTGATGGCGGTATGCTGATTACCCCAACGAGCCTGCCCTATGACAAGATGAAGCCTGCCGATATTGTGGAAATGAATTTTGACGGAACGTTTTCGGGACGGCATCGTCCCTCGTCGGAATGGCGGTTTCACCGCGATATTCTGAAGAACCGCAAGGATGTGAATATCGTGCTGCATACGCACTCCGTCTACACGACGACGCTTGCGGTGCATGAGCGCGGCATTCCGTCGTTTCATTATATGGTGGCGGTTGCCGGTGGATTTGACATTCGCTGCTCGCCCTATGCGTGTTTCGGGACGCAGGAGCTCTCCGACTACGCGCTCAAGGCGCTTGAAGGGCGCACGGCGTGTATTCTCGGACACCATGGCCTGATCGTTCTGGCTAATACTTTTGAGAAGGCGTTGTGGCTGGCGACAGAAGTGGAAACGCTCGCGAAAATGTATGTTCACGCGCTCGCCATTGGCGAGCCGCCGCGCCTCAGCGACAAGGAAATGACGCAGGTGCAGGAACAGATCAAGCGAATGAGCTATGGTCAGGCACCGGATCTCGACACTGTGAAAGACTCGCCGAAGGTCAAGGGTGCGGTGGTAGCCGTTGCCAAAAAGGCAGCTCCTGCCAAAGCGGCAGCCGTAACCGTTGCAGTGAAGGGCGCTGCGCCAAAAGCGGCAGCAAAAACTGCGGCAACGGCAACTGGCGCAAAGCGGCCCGGTCGGCCAGCCAAAGCGGCAAAGGCTCCAGTAATGACCGCGACAGCGCTTGAAAAGCCCGCTAGGGTTGCAAAGACGCAGAGCAAAGCCTCCGCCGGAAATGCGCCTGTTGCGAAGGCAGCTTCTGCAAAGACGGCCAAGCCAGCGACGGCGAAGACTACAGCTGCGAAAGCAGCGAAGTCTGCTGCTGCGGCCGCCTCAAAGGCAGCCTCAAAAGCGGCATCAAAGGCGGTTTTCGGCATGAAGCGCGGTGCTGGCGTCCGTTCCAAAGCGGGCAAGTAAGCCTTCGAGAGGGTTCAGGTTGTGACTGATCGATTGGGCGGATCCCGGTTTGTCGGTGGGCCTGACTATGTGGCCTTGTCCGAACAGACGGTGCGGACATTCCTTGCGCCGCTTGCGGAGGTTAGCGCGCTTCTGGGTGGCGATGCGACGCAGTGGACTGTGCGCGAGGTCGGCGACGGCAATCTGAACCTTGTCTTCATCGTCAAGGGGCCTAAAGGCGGTATCGTCGTCAAGCAATCGCTCCCCTATGTCAGAATGGTGGGGGAAAGTTGGCCCCTGCCGCTCGACCGGATCTTTTTCGAATATGAAGCGCTAAAAATCCAATCGGCTGCGGTGCCGCATCTGGTGCCGAAACTGTATCATTTCGACCGCGGCATGGCGGCGATAGTGATGGAGTTGCTTGAACCGCATCTCATTTTGCGGAAGGGATTGATCGGCGGTATCCGCTATCCGAAACTTGCGGAAGATGTCGCGACGTTTGCGGCCGGAACGTTGTTTGCAACATCGGATCTCGGAAGTCCGGCCGTTGTGAAAAAAGAACGGCAGTCGCTGTTTTGCAACAACATAACCCTGTGCAAAATCACCGAAGACCTTGTCTTCACCGACCCCTATCAAATCGCGCCGATGAACCGCTGGACGACGCCGCAACTGGATGATGTTGCCGCCGAGTTCAGACGTGATTCTGTTCTCAAAGTCGCGGTGCAGGAACTGAAATGGATGTTCCTGTCGCGAGGCGAGGCCTTGCTGCACGCCGATCTGCATACGGGGTCGATCATGGTGACGCCGGACCAGACGCGGGTCATCGATCCTGAATTCGCCTTTTACGGCCCGATGGGCTTTGACGTCGGCGCCTTCATGGCCAATCTGCTGCTCGCCTATTTCTCGCAAAGCGGGCATGCGACGAAAGCGGATGACCGGCGAGCATATCAGGTCTGGATTCTCGAGACGCTGGAAACTTTCTGGACGACTTTCAACCGGCTCTTCCTGGCGCATTGGCGCGAAGGTGGTGATGGCGATGCGTTCCCGAAACCGCTCTTCGACGATGCGGCGGGCGAGGCTGCGCTGGACGCCTACCGGATCAAAACGATGACGCGTTTGTTTGCTGACGCAATCGGATTTACGGGCGCGAAAATGGCGCGCCGCATTCTGGGGCTTGCCCATGTCGAGGATCTCGAGAGCATTATTGACCCTGATCTCCGCGCGCAATGCGAAAAGCGTGCATTGCGGATGGCGCGCACGCTCATGACCGAGCGTCAGACGCTCACCTCGATCCGTGAGATCAGAGACATGGCCGAGACGATCGAGCGGGAGCCTGTGCGATGAAAATTCATGGCCGCGCCTGGCGCACAATCTGGCCCGAGGAAAAAGGTGTTGCCTTTGGTGTGATCGACCAGACACGCCTTCCGCATGCGTTCACGACGCTGAGCATCCGCACAAGCGGCGAGGCTGCCGAGGCGATACGGTCCATGATCGTGCGGGGCGCGCCACTCATCGGTGCAACAGCGGCCTATGGCCTCGCGCTTGCGATGCGGGAAGACGCGTCGGATGCCCATCTCGCTGCAGCCTACGCACATTTGTTCGAGACGCGTCCGACGGCGGTCAATCTGCGCTGGGCGCTGGATGATATGCGGGCGGTTCTGGCTCCGCTTCAACCGGGAGAACGGTTTGACGCGGCGTGGCAACGGGCTGCGGCGATTTGCGACGAGGATGTCGCTGTGTGCCATGCAATCGGCGAGGCCGGGCTACCGCTGATCCGCAAGGTGTTTGAAGCACGCAAGGATCAGGTCAATATTCTCACCCATTGCAATGCGGGCTGGTTGGCCTGTGTCGATTGGGGCACCGCGCTGGCACCCATCTATATGGCGCATGATGCCGGTATTCCCGTGCATGTCTGGGTTGACGAAACGCGCCCGCGCAATCAGGGCGCATCGCTCACAGCCTATGAACTCGGCGCGCATGGCATTCCGCATACGGTGATCCCGGACAATACGGGCGGGCATCTGATGCAGCACGGGCAGGTCGATATGTGCATTGTCGGCACGGACCGCACGACGGCGACGGGTGATGTGTGCAACAAGATCGGCACCTATCTGAAGGCGCTGGCCGCCCACGCCAATCAGGTGCCGTTCTATGTCGCGCTGCCGCATACGACGATTGACTGGACGATCGAGGACGGCGTGAAAGAAATTCCGATCGAGGAACGCTCCGCGCGTGAAGTCACCCACATGACGGGCCGTTTGCCGGACGGATCACTCGCCACAATCGATATCATGGCGCCGGGCAGCCAGGCGATGAACTATGCCTTCGATGTCACGCCGGCTCATCTTGTTACCGCGCTCGTGACCGACCGCGGGGTCTGCCCCGCAACGCGCGAGGGCTTGCGGGGATTGTTTCCGGAGCGAAGCTAGAAAGCTCGAAGTCCTTAAGGACGTCGCCCCGTGAATATCACCTTCCGAATACGCCCATTTTGCTCTATTATCACGTCGTTTGGTAACCGCCGAGGCATCCTTTATGGCACCGATTGATGCATTGACCCGTCGTGCGACAGATGCATTTCTAGAAGGCATTTCTGGCCGCTTTGACGTGCGAGGGGCAGTCCTGTTCGGAAGTCGGGCGCGGGAAAGCCATCGTATCGACAGCGATGCGGATATCGCCATATTCCTGAACGGATCGCCCTCTTCGTTTACTGACACCAAACTTGCAATGGCCGATTTTGCGTTTGATGTCCTTCTCGAGACCGGAATACTGATCCAACCCATGCCCATTTGGGAGCAGGAATGGCTTCATCCCGAAAGCTATTCAAACCCGCTATTGCTTGCAGCAATCAAGAAAGAGGGCATCCCGCTTTGACGTCCGGCGAACTGATGGACAAGGCAGTGATGGTGTTTGACGAAAGCCTACGAGAACTATTTGCAATGCGCCTTTAGCCGCTGATACTCCGCAAGGCCGGATAGGCGCGTTCATAGGCGGCGAAGAGCGGCTTGTACTGCTCATGCATGGCCATGTTAGGCTCGACGCGGCGGGTGACCTTCACCATCGCGCTGGCGGCGTCCTCGATGGTCTTGTAATGACCTGCAGCGACTGCTGCGAGAATTGCGGAACCGAGCGCGGGTGCATCCGCGACTTCTGTCAAGGTGAGCGGTATGCCGGAGACATCGGCATGAATCTGCATCCAAAGGTCGGACCGCGTCGCGCCGCCGCAGATGCGGAATTCGTCGGGGACATAGCCATTCGCGCGCATCGCCTTGAAAATCGCCTCAGTGCCGAAGGCCACGCCTTCGATAATGGCGCGGAAAATATGTCCGCGACCATGCTTCAAGCTCAATCCCGTAATCGCACCGCGCGAGAGGGGATCGGTGTGGGGCGTGCGATTGCCCTGGAAATGTTCCTGCACGATCAAGCCATCAGCGCCGGGCGGTAGGGCCGCGGCCTCAGCATTGAGTGTCTCGTAGGACACAGAATCTCCCAGCATATTCTTGAACCAGTTGATCACCGAGCCGGTGGAGGTTTGGCCGCCTTCAACCGTGTGAAGCCCGGGCATCACGCCGTCTTCATAGGTGCCCCAAATACCCTTGCCGTGGAATGGCTTGGCCGATAGACCGAGATGCAAATGCGACGATCCTGTGATGAAGGCCAGCGCGCCGGGCTTCACCACGCCCATGCCGATCATGGCGATAAATGCAT
>Ga0192647_100245_pt1 | contig 37382 bp, 37 predicted proteins | sample LauGreFa1BDMLBSN_2_FD_133046 | JGI IMG/M metagenome (GOLD analysis project Ga0192647, IMG submission 133046) | Freshwater lake microbial communities from Lake Michigan, USA - Fa13.BD.MLB.SN - reassembly | ecosystem: Environmental > Aquatic > Freshwater > Lake | place: Lake Michigan, USA... | reverse complement strand
ACCAGCACCAGCACCAGCACCAGCACCAGCACCAGCACCAGTGGCGGATAACTCCCCATTTACTCCAAGCTTTGACTGCACAAAGGCAAACAATGGGCAGGAGAAAATGGTTTGCAGTGACAGAGAGTTGTCCAAATTGGATGTAGATTTAAGTCAAGCCTATGCCAAGGCTAAGGAAAAGACTGCAGATAAGGACAAGCTAAAGAAAGAGCAGCTTGAATGGATTAAGTTTTCCTTACGCGTCTGCTCTGACAAGAATTGTTTGCTTGGCGCTTATCAAAAGCGCATATCTGAACTACAGTGATTTATTCTTATGCTTGTAGTTTTAAAAATACCCGGTTTTTTTGACTGCCATTTATACTCGCCTCGCATTATTTTTATTGGAATATGCTAACGGAGTATTATTGGCATGCACCACGGATATGACCGCGTTTGTGCGACAGTTATGCAATATCCTGGCAATGGCTGGGTAGAACTGTCATAAACCGATGGGATCTGAGTATTTGAAGAGTTGAACGGTTGGATTGAAGCTGATAGAAATCCTTAGACATTATTAATAATCAAGATTAGTTTAGGAGATAAATTTTATGAAAAAAATAAGAGTAACAGTGGTTTTAGCGGTATTGCAACTATTAATTTTTACTTCCACCCCTGCGAATGCCGGTATTGAATTGGTATGTAAGGGTCGCCAAGCGCGAAGTAATCATCGAGTTATTACAGTGGACTGCAGTAAAAGAAAAGAATTTGTAGATATGCTGGGCGCAGCCTGGCGGAAATTGCGGGAAGAACATATCGGGCAGTTCGAAAATATGTGCTGGGAAGCTTACAGCCAAGCAAAGGAGATACCTCCCACCATTTCCTTTTCCGATATTTCTGACGGATTTTTAATAAGGTGCAATATGGGACTTGCCTATGTCGACTGACGGAAAAGACAGTAATAGGGTGAGCAGGCACCGCCTACCTTAGGCAGGTTTCAGTACGCTGCTTTGATTAGTCTGGGTTCTTTTCCGACCCTGCATGAAGGCGTTTGAACAAGGCCATGATCTGTTTGTCGGTAAATCTTAACTTCTTCTGCTAGAAATTTTCCCCAGGCAAGGTTTAGGTATGGAGCCTTTGACCAATTGGGGGGATTGCCGGGGCATTACATTTCAATCGGCATTGTTCTATTTTAAAAATATCTGTTGCTTCATATCCCATCGCAGTACTGCCCGAAAATCACTGAAATGCTTGTCGTCATTCGTTGGGCAAAGCGGTGTTTCACGCTTAGCCGCGTAAAAGCGTTGGATTTGCAGATCTTGGCCTTTTAGGCGATAGCTTGCGGCGTAATGGTAGGCACCGTGGTTGGAATTAACGTTACGCGGAATTTGCGTGACGGCGACATCCTTGGGAAAGGTCAGGGTTATGGACTCGCTGTAGGCTCTGGAGCCGCATCGCGATGGAAATCGTCGGCTTTGCGGAGGTTTATAAGCCGCCATCCGTCTCCAAAAGCTTGGGACCAATCCATAAGGGATAGTCAGGGCGGTGGGTCCGGGCATATTGACCACGGAATCCAATTGGAATGTGGATCCAATTTGCCACGGCGTATCAAAATCGGACGGATCATTGTTCAGGAATTCGCCTGTTCCAGTTTCCTGGGATTGCTCTAAAAACTCATTGACAATTTCCTGCTTATCTCGGTTCTTATAGCCAAACTGCCTTGCTCGGCTGGAAACTTCTTCTACTCCCCTAGCGGTCCAGGTGCTTTCGCCACGTACGCTTCCGTCTTTGCTCAGCTTCATTTTTATCGCTAACTTCAAATAATCCCGTTTCCATGAGGTCATGGGCGTTTTGCCAATAGTTCCCGTGGCGGTCAAAAGAGTGGGCTTGCCCGTGTCCGAATAGGGAAGCGTACCCATTGGTGAAAACCGTGACGTCGAGTCGAGATAAAGGTCTAGCTTAGGTATATAGGTAATCGCGTGATTGAAGGGCGTTGATGTGGCCACCTTGGGGATGCGCAGCGCATCGCCGGAGTTGACCAATGCCGTTGTGCTTTCTATGCCAACCGCCGACAACAGTGCCTCTAACAAAGTGACGTGGTCCTTGCAATCGCCATAGCGATTGTCCAAGGTGCTTTGGGCTGAATGGGGCACAAAACCACCTTCTGCCACGTAAACTGCCACATAGCGAATGTTCTGGCTGACCCAGTTGTAGAGGATGCGAACCTTGGAGTGGTCGTCAGTTGCTTTAGCCGTTAATTCCTTCGCAAGAGTCGCAATGGCAGGGGTCACCTCAGCCATCGGTTTCGCCCTGGCTTGATACGCTTGGCCGAACGCAGCATAGTTGGAGAAAGTTGTGAATGCCAAGTGGGGAGCGTAGTCAGACAAATCAGATTGTCCAGCCTCCGCTGGGTAGGCGGTGGCCTGTTTAAAAGAGAACCGGTAGCGGACAGTGCCTGGGGCGTCGCCCGGAAGGTTGTTTACGACGCCGCCTTCGACCTGTTCTGTGTCAACCACCATTTTGACTTCTGCTGGATGGACCAGGTGAACCTCAGCCAGGACCGTTGGAGCGTGCGGCGTGTAGTAGTCATACCAAAAAAAATGCCCGGGGAAGTAGGGCGTATGCTGGACTCTGCGCGCACGGTAGTAAACCTGGCTGCCGACGTCGACCTTGGGGAAAATAATCACCAAGACCTTACCGTCACTGTATTCCTCGCGCCCATCGCCGTCCTGGCGCTTAATCTTGTCCGCAGGAACATCCATACGGCTGCCGTCTGGCAGCAATGTATAGGCCTCCAGAACCTCCATTTCTTCCAACTTTTCGTTGAAATCAACCCGTAACTCACCCATACCTGCGATACCTTGCTGGGTGTCTACGCTGTACAGGCGCTCCATAATTTGGGTGTAGCCCCCGTTGGGCTTGACATCGACTATATCGACAGATTTAACCGTGGTGAATGCGCTTTTATATTGGGCAAAAGCGGTGCTAGTAATGCAGGTAGCCGCAATGAAGAGACACCTGGGAATAGAAATTTTAAAATTCATTATTGAATATATTCACATTTGCTAAGCAGTGCGCTTTATTCTGTCACAGCTACTTCTTCAATTAAATTGTGCGCGACACGCAGCCTGCATATCGCCATCGCGGATAAAACCACATTGGCCCGAGCCAGAGCCCGTGGTCGCCCGGCACAGGGCTTGGAGGTCATTATTTCTAATGAATCCGCATTGGCCGCTGCCCCCGCCATTATTTGCCCGGCAATAAGCCTGCATATCGTTATCCCGGATAAATCCGCATTGGCCAGATCCTCCGCCCGTATTCGCTCGGCACATCGATTGCAGGTCGTTGTCCCGAATAAACCCACATTGCCCACTCCCTTGTCCTGTCATGGCCCGACAGTAAGCCTGCATATCGCCATCTCTAATGAACCCGCATTGGCCCGAGCCACCCCCCGAAGTTGCCCTGCATTGCGCTTGTAAGTTTGGATCCTTAATGAACCCGCACTGCCCGCTCTGCGCAGTGGATTGCAGATGCACCATCAGTAATAGCAATGGGATGAGAACAATTCGCCAGGAGATCCTATGCATAAGTAAATCCTCCATAGATAAGACATTCGTTAACCGCCAGACCCTCATCCGCTTCACGAAGAGAGCCAATGGTCTTCTTCGTTACATCTATTCTTCGCTGTAAATCTACCATCAATAGGTTTCGACTTTTAGCTTGCTCCTCACTCCAATTCTGGGGAACTTTCGATCCGAGATCAATTAACGGACCATTGCTATTTGAATAATTGATTTATACGGTGTTGCGATCATAAAATTGTTTTTAAGCGACAAAAAGCATCTTTTACAACGCCCATACGATTTTTTTGTATTCTTAAGCGTAAAAAAACAACTTTGTCATGTTGAGTGTAGATAATGAAAGTAGTCAGGGAATGGCTTCCCCGAAATCTTTTGTTGATATTTAATTTTTGAGTAAAGAATATGAAAAATACATTTAAATTTATTTTCGTAATAATGCCTATATTGACGGTGTCCAACGCCTTTGCCCAGATGAGCAACTTTGAGGGCTTAAGCGTTTTCGCATCGACTGGCTCCAATACGTGGAAGGTGGGTTCCGCCAATCCCGCTGACGTTGATTCTTCTAGTGCCGTGCAGGCTGGCTCAACAGTTGATTCTGTGGATAGTGCTGGCACGCCGCTGTTTTTGGGCGTGGAGTACACCTACCCTGTAAACGAGAAATTTACCTTGGGCGTATCAGTTGAGGGTAATGTCTTGGGCAGTGGATCCGTGGGCGGCTCCCGTAGGCTTGCTGACGGCACGGCTGATCTCGACTTTACCGCGCAAGTGAAGACCGGCGCGTACCAAATATCTGTGGTGCCTGGGATGTTGGTGGGCCCCCATTCTCTTTTGTACGGAAAAGTCGGTTATTACTCCGCAAGCACTGATTTGATCATCGCCGGCGAAACGAGCTCTTACTCATCAAGCGGAATGGGCTACGGTTTGGGTTTGAAGCAAATTTTGACCAAGAATTTCTTTGTGTTCGGTGAAATCGATACCCGCGTAGGAATTGCAAAAAATCAAACTTCGCCTGACAAATTGTGGGCGTTCGATGCAAAACTAGATGGGACCTCGATACTCATCGGTGCCGGTTATAAGTTTTAATACTTTAACGAACCGCAGTTTGCCAGCGCACGGGTAATGCCGGAATTTAGAATTCCAGACATCAATTTTGAGTAGTATTTCCTTGGCTTAACTCGCAAGCCAAACAAAACCGCAATGGCATCTTTTGGATGCCATTGCCTTTTTAGTGCCTACGGTTTACAGCACTGATCACTATTTAGTCAGCATCCGCATCGCATCTTCCAGCCCTTTGAGGGTGAGCGGGTACATGCGTTGCTGCACCAACTGCTGCACCACGCTGATGCTTTGGCGGTATTGCCAGACGCCTTGGGGTTCGGGGTTGATCCAGGCGAATTTGGGGAAGGCGCTGGTCAGGCGCTGCAGCCATTCGGCGCCGGCTTCCTCGTTGTTGTATTCCACGCTGCCGCCGGGCTGCAGGATTTCGTAGGGGCTCATGGTGGCATCGCCCACGAAGATGAGTTTGTAGTCTTTGTTGTATTTACGGATGATGTCCCAGGTGGCAAATTTTTCCGCAAAACGGCGCCGGTTGTTTTTCCACATAAAGTCGTACACACAGTTGTGGAAGTAATAAAACTCCAGGTGCTTGAACTCGGTTTTGGTGGCACTGAACAACTCTTCTACCCGGGCAATATGGTCGTCCATGGTGCCGCCTACGTCCATTAAGAGCAGCACTTTGACATTGTTGTGCCGCTCCGGGCGCATCTTGATGTCCAGGTAGCCCGCGTTGGCCGCTGTTTTGCTGATGGTTTCATCCAGGTCCAGCTCGTCCTCGTGGCCTTCGCGGGCAAATTTGCGCAGGCGGCGCAGCGCTACTTTGATGTTGCGGGTGCCCAGCTCTGTCGTATCGTCATAGTCTTTGTAGGCGCGCTGGTCCCAGACCTTCACCGCGCTGCGGTTACGCCCTTTGTCCTGGCCGATACGTATGCCTTGCGGGTTGTGCCCGTAGGCGCCAAAGGGCGAGGTGCCGCCCGTGCCTATCCATTTGCTGCCGCCTTCGTGGCGTTCTTTTTGTTCTTCAAAGCGCTTGCGCAGCGTCTCCATTAGCTCGTCCCAGCCCATTTTTTCTATTTTTGCCAGCTCTTCCGGGCTGAGCTGCAACTCTAAGTTTTTGCGCAACCATTCCAGCGGAATCTCTTTGGTGAAGTCCGCAATTTGCTCCACGCCTTTGAAGTAGGCCGCAAACGCGCGGTCAAATTTGTCGTAATGCTTTTCGTCTTTGACCAGGGTGGTGCGGCTGAGGAAATAAAAGTCGTCAATCGCGTAGCCTGTCGTCTCTTCGCCGCTTTCGGATTCAGGCACATTGGGGCCGACCACGCCTTTTTGCAGCGCTTCCATCAGCGTCAGGTATTCCTTGACCGAAACCGGCAGTTTGGCCGAACGCAGGGTATAAAAAAAGTCGATCAGCATGGGCTACCTCATCGGGGCTTGTGCAGCGAATAGAGCAATTGCGCCTTCACTTCGGGCCATTCGCCCGCGCGTAAGCTGTACATCACGGTATCGCGAATCGTGCCGTCGCGACGCAGCGCGTGGCCGCGGATCACGCCGTCTTTGCGCGCACCCAGGCGCTCGATTGCCACTTGGGACGCGAAGTTGAAATTGTCGGTACGCCAGCCCACCACATGGCAGCCCAGGGTTTCAAAGGCATGCGTCATCAGCAGCAGTTTGCAAGCGGTGTTGACGTGGCTGCGCTGCACGCTTTTGGCGTACCAGGTGTAGCCAATTTCCACGCGCTTCACCGCGGGAAGAATGTCGTGGTAACTGCTGCAGCCAATCACTTTGCCGCCTGCTTGGTCCAGCACCGTAAAGGCAAAGCGATTGCCCGCTGCGCGCATCGCCAGCGCGTCTTCAATGTATTGGCGGGTGTTTTCCGGTTCGGGCACCGAGGTGACGCGCAAATTCCACAGCGCACCGTCGGAAGCGGCGGCACGCAGGCCTGCTTCGTGCTCCAGCGCCAGGGGCGTTATCGCTACGCCGTAACCGCTCAAGTCCACCGATTCAACAAAGGCCATGGGTTTAACTTTCGTCGTCTTTGTTCTGGCGGCCTTGCTGCCAGCGCCGCGCCCATTGCGAGCCCAGTCCGCCGCCTAGCCCCACCAGCACAATACCGACCATGCTGGAGTTGTCATAGCCTGGCGCAAAAACGTCCATGCCAATGAGTTTGCCCAGCCAATAGCCGGTCAGGCAGCCGACGAGAAAGCCGATGGCGTCGGAAAAGCCGACGGCCAGAAAATTGACGCGGGGCTTTTTAGCCATTTCAGCGGTTATTGCGTTGCATAAACATCAGTTTTTCAAAGAGCGTGACGTCTTGCTCGTTTTTCAGCAAGGCGCCCACCAGCGGCGGCACGGCCATTTTGTCGTCCTTGGCCTGCAGGGCCGAGAGCGGGATATCCTCGGCCAAGAGCAGCTTGAGCCAGTCCAGCAGCTCGCTGGTGGAGGGCTTTTTCTTGAGTCCCGGCAGGTTGCGCACCTCGTAAAAAGTTTTCATGGCCGCGCTGAGCAGCTCTTTTTTGAGGCCCGGGAAATGGACATCCACAATGCTTTGCATGGTCGCTGGGTCCGGGAACTTGATGTAGTGGAAAAAGCAGCGACGCAAAAATGCGTCAGGCAGTTCTTTTTCGTTGTTGGACGTAATAAATACTAGGGGCCGGTGCTTGGCGCGAATCAGCTCGCGCGTTTCGTAGCAGTAAAACTCCATTCGGTCGATCTCGCGCAGCAAGTCGTTGGGAAATTCAATATCCGCTTTGTCGATCTCGTCAATCAGCAGCGCCACCGGCGTTTCGGAGGTGAAGGCTTGCCAGAGCACGCCTTTGACGATGTAGTTGTGGATGTTCTTGACCCGCTCACCGCCGTCGATGTCCGACAGCTGCGAATCCCGCAATCGGCTAACGGCGTCGTATTCATACAGGCCTTGCTGCGCTTTGGTGGTCGATTTAATGTGCCATTGCAGCAAAGGCAGGTTCAGCGCGGTGGCTACCTCCTCGGCCAACATAGTTTTGCCGGTGCCGGGCTCGCCTTTGACCAGCAGGGGGCGCTGCAGGGTGGAGGCGGCATTCACCGAAAGCATCAGATCTTGGGTGGCAACGTAATTCTTGGAACCGGTAAATTTCATGGGGCGGAAGGAAAGTGGTGGCTAAAGCGGTCAAAGTACCCGGCATAGCCTGCCTTTAAACCTTGGCCGCTCGGCAATTAAGGGCCGATCGGCTTGGCGCAGGCGAGGGGACGGGAGTGGGGTCGATATAATTCGTGATTCAATTTATACCAATATTCATCCGATTGTCCGCGCAAAATGAACCTATTGCTTCGCTCCCTCATCGCACTTGTTGTCGCCTCAGTGACGCTCTCATCCGCATTTGCACAGGACATCAAGGGCGATGCCAAAGCCGGTGAAAAGAAAAATGCCACGTGCCTGGGCTGCCACGCGATAGTCGGCTACCAGGCCAGCTTCCCCGAGGTGCACAAGGTTCCCAAGATTGCTGGCCAGAGCGAAAAATACATTATTTCCTCCCTGAACGCCTACAAAAAAGGCGAGCGCAAGCACCCCACTATGCGCGGTATCGCGGTATCCCTGAACGACCAAGACATGGCTGACCTAGCGGCCTACTTCAGCGCCTTGGGCGTGGATGCCAATGCCAAGCCGCTGGATAAAGTGGGCGGCGGCACTTCCGCCGGTGAGGCCTTGGTGGCCAAAGGCGCTTGCGCTTCCTGCCACGGTGAAAACCTGAACAAACCTATTGACCCGAGCTACCCCATGATCGCAGGTCAGTACAACGACTACCTGTATGTAGCGCTCAAATCCTACAAAGCCGAAGGCAACCCCCAAGTGGGTCGCGGTAACGCCATCATGGGCGGAGTTGCCAAACAGTTCTCCAACGCTGAGCTCAAGGAATTAGCGAACTATGTGGGCAGTCTGCCGGGCGCGCTCAAAACAGTTCCACAGAGCAGCTTCCGTTAAGCCAAAGGTCCCTCATGAAAAAACCGCCTTCGGGCGGTTTTTTTCGCTCAATCCCGCGTGGCGTGGCGCTGCACGCAGTCGATATAGGCCTGGCCGTCAGGCGGTCGCCCGGCACGCTGGCTTTCCCACAGCATGCTGCCCAGGCAGTCCATGGCTTCGTGGTGGGCAGTATGCAGAGACTGCCTTTTATGTGTCAGAAGTTCTACTGCCTGGCGAATGCCGCGCGGCTGATCAATACTGCATTGCTCGCTGATGGACAAGTGCATCGACAGGTGCAAAAACGGATTGGTCTGCCCATTGCTCTCGGGGTAAACGCGGACTATGGCGGCGTCCAGGTTCTGAAAATCGGCGTGGTATTCGGGATGTTCCGCAATCCACTGGCTGGCCAGGGTTTCCATGGCGTCCATGGGTTGCGCGCTGTGGGATTTGGCGTACACCGAGCAAAAAAAACGGCGCACATCCTCTTGAGAGGGGTTGAACATGAGGCAAGGTTACCATGGGCGTTTTGGCCGGATTCGGCACTATCCCACTCTCTATGTTTGAAGCCTGGCCCGTCATCACCGATCCCTTTTTCTATGCGGTGGCCATACCCGCAGTGTTGTTGCTAGGGGTGAGTAAAAGCGGCTTTGGCTCGGGCTTCGGGTCTCTGGCCGTGCCCATGATGGCTTTGTCGGTAACGGTGTCCGAGGCGGCGGCGATTTTGATGCCCTTGCTGTTCGTGATGGACGTGCTGGGCAGTGCCGCATTCCGTAAAGATTTTGACCCGGTGTTGCTACGGCGCATCCTGCCTTTCGGCATCCTAGGCATTGTGTTGGGCGCCTTGTTATTCAAACTTGTGCCGCCGCATGCGGTTTCGGCGGTGGTGGGCGTCGTTACCTTGGTATTTTTGGCCCAACGTGTGTTGTGGAAGGCTTCGACCACCCTGTCTCCACCCGATTGGCTGGGACGGGTTTTGTCAGCCACCTCGGGCTTTACCAGCTTCGTGGCGCACGCCGGCGGCCCGCCCATCAATGCCTACTTCATCGGTTTGCGCCTCAGCCCGGTGCGTTTTGCTGCCACCATGTCGTTTTTCTTTTTTGCGCTGAATCTGTGTAAATGGGTGCCCTATGCCTGGCTGGGTTTACTGGATGTGCGCAATATGGCGACGGCTATGGTCTTGCTGCCCTTGGCCCCCGTGGGTGTGTGGGGGGGCGTGCGCCTGGCGCGGCACGTGAGCCAAGTCTTGTTTTACCGATTGGTTTACGCGGGAATGCTGCTTACAGGGCTTAAGCTGGTTTGGGACGGCTTCGCCTAGGGCTTGCCAAACGTCGCCGCAGTGCTAAATTTAGCGCTGGCCCAAGGCAGCCCGGGCCGATAATGGCTGCGGCGCGCTCGTCACCCACCCGATCTCACGTAAAGGTAAGACTGTATGACACGTATTGCTATCGCCAACCCCAAAGGCGGGGTTGGCAAGTCCACTTTGTCAACGCACGTGGCTGGCTATTTGGCTTCGCGCGGCTATGAGGTGATGTTGGGGGATGCGGACGTGCAGCACTCCTCGCGCCTATGGCTGTCGCTGCGGCCGCCATCGGCCAAGCCCATCGGCTATTGGGAAGTGGACCTCCAAGAGTTCACCAAGCCGCCCAAGGGCGCAGACCACTATGTGTTGGACACCCCGGCGGCGCTGGCGGGTAGACAACTTAAAGAGGTGCTCAAGTGGGCGGACAAAGTGCTGGTGCCTTTGCAGGCCAGTATTTTTGATATTTACGCCACCCGAACCTTTCTCGATGAATTAGCCGCCAGCCGGCATGCTGAAAACGTGGAGGTGGGGATCGTCGCGATGCGCCTGGATGAACGTACCTTGGCAGCCGACCAGTTATTTGCGTTTGTGAAATCTTTGAATCTCCCGACCGTAGGTACTTTGCGCGATACGCAAAATTACGTGCACCTCGCCGCCAACGGTCTGACCGTCTTTGACGTGAATACCAGCCGCATGGAACGCGACCAGGACCAATGGAAACCGATCGGCAAATGGCTAGAGCGCTGATCGCGGCGATTGAAGCGACTATTTACTTTTACTCCGAACCACCATGAGAAATTTCGAAACCTTGCAGGAGCTAGCCGCGCTCGCGGGCCAGCCCATCTCCACCAGCGACTGGGTCAGCATTACCCAGGAGCAAATTAATCAATTCGCCCAAGCAACGGGGGATCACCAGTGGATCCATATCGACGAGCAGCGTGCCAAAGCGGGGCCTTTCGGCACGCCGATCGCCCATGGGTTTCTGACGCTATCGCTGATTCCGCTTTTTTTCGCGTCGGCTATCCATATTGCCCAGACGCGTATGGGTGTGAATTACGGGCTGAACCGGGTGCGTTTTACCGGCCCGGTGCCAGTGGGCAGCCGTGTGCGCGCCAGTATCAAGCTGCTGCGTGCCGACGCGGTGGAAAACGGTGGTTTCCAGTTCACTTGGGAAGTAAGCACCGAGCGCGAAGGCGTGGCGAAGCCGGTGTGTGTCGCCGAATCGATCTCGCGCCTTTATCCCTGAGGGATTGCAGCGGCGCCAAAGTCGTTTTGCCGCCAGGCTTCAAATACGGTTACGGCTACCGCATTGGACAGGTTTAGGCTGCGTTGGCCCGATTGCATGGGGAGCTTCAGGCATTGCGCGGGGCTGAAGCTGGCGCGCACCGAATCGGGAAGCCCTGCGGTTTCTGATCCGAAAACCAGGTAATCACCGGCCACAAAACGTACAGCATAAGGACTGAGCGTGCCGCGCGTGGTCAGCGCGTACATTCGCTGCGGATGGGGATGGGTGGCGTCCAAAAAGGCCTGCCAGCTGGCATGTTTTTGGACGCTGGCGTACTCGTGGTAGTCCAAGCCGGCGCGGCGCATGTGCTTGTCGTCCATAGAAAAGCCCAGTGGCTCTATCAAATGCAAGCTGCAACCGGTGTTGGCGGCTAGTCGGATGACGTTGCCGGTATTGGGTGGAATTTCGGGGTGAACGAGAACAATGTGGAACATGCGCGCATTGTCGCGCGGCCCAAGGCATGTGAAACCGCTCTCAATCTGGATGTTCCGCACGGGCAAAGACCAAGGCAGTAATCGTCGCCACACCGGCCTGGCGCAGGGGCTGCGCTGCAGCGCGCAAGGAGGCGCCGCTGGTCATGACATCGTCGACCAAAATCACGTTTTTTCCCTCTAAGTCGCGCTGGCGCAGCGGGTCGATTGCGAAGGCGTGCGCCACATTGGAGAGGCGCTCTTTGCGTGCCAGACTGCTTTGCGCCGGCGTATCGCGAGTGCGCAATAGCCATTGCACGCGCGCCTTGGCCGGGGACAGTGCTTGTGCCAGCTGCCAGGCCTGGTTAAAACCTCGGCTTTGTAGCCTTTGGGTGGAAAGTGGCATGGGGATCACCCAATCCGCAGCGTCCAAGGCTGGTTCTACCCAGGGTGCGCTGCGCATGAGCAAAGCCATGCTGCGTGCCCAGGCCGGTTGGGCGCGGAATTTGAAATCCTGCACCAGGGCCGCCCATGGGTAGCCATAGCTTACGGCGGCCAGCGCGGCATCAAGTGGGTTGGGTGCCGCGCGGCAGGCCGAGCAGGGCGGCCCGGCATCTGCCACCGCCAGTGCGCAACCTATACAACGAGGTTTGGGCTGGGCAAACAGGCCAATGCAGGCCTCGCACACGGGCTGGCCGGGCCAGGCATGGCAGACCACACACCGGCTCGGCAGGCGTGCCGCCAGCCCTTGAAACAGCGCGAACATCATCCCACCAATATACTGCTGCTGCGCCCGACGAGCCCATGGCAATGGCCCATTTGCCTGCGACCCGGCCCCAAATTTCCCCGGCCCGGTCTAAGCCCGCGCCCCCTTTGCCCCCTGATGACCGACCAACGCCCACCCACCATCGATGCCCTAGCCGCCCGGCGCTGGGAGGCCTTGCCTCTGGCGGCTAGGCCTCAGCCAGGGGCGCGGCCTGCCTCACCTTGGTTACACGAAGAGGTGGCGCGTCGCATGGAGCAAAGGCTGCAATGGATGGTGAAAAAGCCGGACAGTTGGCTGCATTGGCAGGTTTTGCGCGGCGGCATCGAGGCGCACAGCTTATTGCGGCGGCGCTACCCAAAAGCCGCCAGCTTCGTTCAGCAGGACCCGCCGCAGGCGTCGGCGCTGGCCCGTGCGGCCTTAAGCCCGCCCTTGTGGTCGCCCCTGAGATGGAAAAACGCCACACGTTTTGAAGCGCCTGCCCAGCCTGTGGATTTGCTCTGGGCCAACATGGCTTTGCACATGAGCTCGGACCCGCAAGCCCTGATCCAGCGCTGGCACCTCTTGGTGCAAACCGATGGTTTTTTGATGTTTTCCTGCCTGGGTCCGGACACATTGCGCGAGTTACGCGATCTCTATGCCAGCCAAGGCTGGCCGGACCCCGCCCATGAATTTACCGATATGCACGACTGGGGCGACATGCTGGTGCAGGCCGGTTTTGCCGAGCCGGTAATGGATATGGAGCGCATCACGCTGTCCTTTTCCTCTTCTGCAACTCTGCTGGCCGAGTTGCGCGGCTTGGGCCGCAATTTGCACCCCCGGCGCTTTGCCGGGTTACGGGGCCGAGCCTGGCACGACGCTTTGCACCAAGCCATTGCTGCCGGGCTGCCCGACCCCGACCAGCCTGGGCGCTTGCGCCTGACTTTTGAGATTATTTACGGCCATGCCTTTAAACCAGCGCCGCGCATGGCGGTGCAGGAGCAAACCCTGATCCCCTTGGAGCAGATGCGCGCCAGTTTGCGCGCCCCAAAGCTTCCTTGAGTTAGGGACTGCTTCTGCAAGCCCTTTGGGCGCTCGGTTGGATAGTGCGCCGCAAGGCCTGCCCCACTAGGGGCATGGGCTACAATTCGCAGGCTTTATTGACCCTATTTTTATCCTCATGTGGCCCTACTGTCGGGGCCGCGCCATCAACTCTAAACCGCGTGAGCTTTAGCCATTCCAACGATGCCGATGCGCAAAACCCCCGTTTTGAGTGGGTTTTGCGGCGCCATGCGCCCTTAACGCCAGCCCAAATGCTGGTGTTCTTTGCCTCACTAAGCTTGGTTTCCTTGTGCATCGGATTGTTTTTCTGGCTACAAGGCGCGCTGTTTGTGTTGCCTTTTGCAGCTTTGGAGACTTTGGCAGTTGGAATTTGTTTTCTAATTTTTTCCAGGCATGTGCTAGACCAAGAGCGCATCGTCGTAGACGGATCGCAGGTAGTGGTGGAGCACGAGGCTGCCGGCGTGCGCGAGCGTGCACAGTTTCAACGTGAATGGGTCAGGATCGAGCCACTAGCCGGTGAGCACTCGCTCATAGCGGTTTCTGGCCAGGGTAAGACCATGCAGGTGGGGCGTTATGTGCGACCCGAGCGGCGTGAGGCCTTGGCGCATGAGTTACGTCGCGCTGTTCGGATGGGCTGACGCGCCTTGTAAGCCCCGCGACATAGTTTTTTTGCAAACTTTGAGGCATTGAAAGTGAAAACGATGAAGAGCATTTGGAATAAATCAGCTTCAGTGTTGGCAACAGCAGGCGTATGGCTTGGCACTGGCTCCCTGGGCCTGGCTGCCACCGTGAATGACCTGCCCGGTGGGCCTTCGGTACTTCAATTGAATCTGCCTCCAGCAGTCACCGCTATTGCGCGCGAACAGCAATGGCTGCACTGGTTTATGCTGATTCTTTGCACAGTGATTTTTGTCGCGGTGTTTGCAGTGATGTTTTATTCCATTTGGAAGCATCGCAAATCCCGCGGGCACAAGCCGGCCACGTTTCATGAGTCGGTGACTGTCGAAATTGTCTGGACGGTTATTCCCTTCATCATCGTGATTTTGATGGCCTTACCCGCGACCAAAGTGGTTGTTGCGATGAAGGACACTAGCAATGCGGATGTGACCATTAAAGCCACTGGTATGCAGTGGAAATGGGGCTATGACTACATCAAAGGCGAGGGCGAAGGCATTGGTTTTGTGTCCACCTTGGATGGCGAGCAGCGTGAAATGTCCAATAACGGCGGCCCGAAAAAAGGCGAAGTCGTGGACGACTATTTGTTCAAAGTCGATAACGCCTTGGTAGTGCCGGTGGACAAGAAAATTCGCATCATCACCACTGCCAATGACGTGATCCACGCCTTTGCCGTCCCGGCCTTTGGTATCAAGCAAGACGCGATTCCCGGTTTTGTACGCGACACTTGGTTCCGCGCCGAAAAAATCGGTGACTACCATGGTCAGTGCCAAGAGCTTTGCGGTAAAGAGCACGCCTACATGCCAATCCACGTGAAAGTAGTTTCCGCTGAGGACTACAGCAAATGGGTCGAGGGCGAGAAGAAAAAGATGGCCGCCTTGGCGGACGATCCTTCCAAAGTCTGGACCCTGGCAGAAATTACCCAGCGCGGTGAAAAAGTCTATGCCCAAAACTGTGTGGCCTGCCATCAAACCAGTGGTAAAGGCGGCGGCGCTATAAAGGCACTCGATGGCGCAGCTGTGGTGCTCGATGCCGATAAGGCCAAGCAAATTAAGGTTTTACTCAACGGTCAGAATAACGGGACCATGCCTGCTTGGAAGTCTCTGAGCAATACCGATATCGCAGCGGTTATCAGCTACACCAAAAACCACTGGTCGAACCAGACCGGCCAACTGGTGCAACCGGCGGAAGTAGCCGCATTGCGCAAGTAAGCGCAAGCCCGCTTGGTCCTATTGAATTTAACTATAGAAGTATTGATAAGGAAACCCGTATGAGCGCAGTTTTAGACCACCACGATCACGCCCATGACGACCACCATGACCACGCCCCGACGGGTTGGAGGCGCTGGGTGTATGCGACCAACCACAAAGACATCGGCACGCTGTACCTGTTGTTCAGCTTCACCATGTTCATCATCGGTGGCATTCTGGCTATGCTGATTCGCGCCGAGTTGTTCCAACCCGGTTTGCAACTTGTGAATCCGGAGTTGTTCAACTCGCTGACCACGATGCACGGATTGATCATGGTGTTCGGCGCCATCATGCCCGGCTTTGTGGGCTTTGCTAACTGGATGATTCCGTTGCAAATCGGCGCAGCTGACATGGCCTTTGCACGCATGAACAACTTCAGTTTTTGGCTGCTGATTCCGGCCGGTCTGATGTTGGTGGGTTCTTTCTGGATGCCTGGCGGCGCACCCGCTGCCGGTTGGACCCTCTATGCGCCTCTTACCTTGCAACAAGGCCCGAGTATGGATGCCGGTATTTTTGCCATGCACATCCTGGGCGCGTCTTCCATCATGGGTTCGATCAACATCATTGTGACCATCCTGAACATGCGCGCACCTGGCATGACCTTGATGAAGATGCCTATGTTCGCCTGGACCTGGCTGATTACCGCGTATTTGCTGATTGCGGTGATGCCTGTGCTCGCTGGCGCCATCACCATGACACTGACCGATCGTCACTTTGGTACCACTTTCTTCAACCCTGCAGGCGGCGGTGATCCGGTGCTATACCAGCATATTTTCTGGTTCTTCGGTCACCCCGAGGTCTACATCATGATCTTGCCGGCTTTTGGCATCATCAGCCAAATCGTCCCGGCTTTTGCCCGCAAGCGCTTGTTTGGTTACACCTCCATGGTGTACGCCACTTCGTCCATCGCGATTTTGTCCTTCATCGTTTGGGCGCACCACATGTTCACGACCGGTATGCCGGTGACTGGCCAACTGTTCTTTATGTACGCGACGATGCTGATCGCGGTGCCAACGGCGGTGAAGGTGTTCAACTGGATCGCGACCATGTGGCAGGGTTCCATGACCTTTGAAACCCCCATGCTGTTTGCCGTGGGCTTCATCTTTGTGTTCACCATGGGCGGCTTTACCGGCCTGATTCTGGCCATGGCACCGATTGATATCCAGTTGCAAGACACCTATTACGTGGTGGCCCACTTTCACTATGTGTTGGTGGCTGGCTCTTTGTATGCCATGTTTGCAGGTTACTACTACTGGGCGCCCAAGTGGACCGGTGTGATGTACAACGAAACACGCGGCAAGATCCACTTCTGGTGGTCACTGATCGCGTTTAACGTGACCTTCTTCCCGATGCACTTCCTGGGGCTGGCTGGTATGCCGCGTCGCTACGCTGATTACCCGATGCAGTTCGCCGACTTCAATGCGCTGGCCTCGGTAGGTGGCTTTGCCTTTGGCTTGGCGCAGGTGTATTTCTTCTTCTTCGTGGTCTTGCCGGCTATGCTTGGACACGGTGAAAAAGCTCCTCAGCGCCCATGGGAAGGTGCAGAAGGCTTGGAGTGGGAAGTGCCCTCGCCCGCGCCCTTCCACACCTTCGAGACGCCACCCAAGCTCAATGCTGCAGCCAACAAAATTCTTGCTTAAGCCATAAATCATCGACTGACCGTATGACGCCTGAACAGAAAAAAGCCAACCTGCGCATGGCCTTGAGCCTCGCCTCGGTGGCGGTGGTTTTTTTCATTGGCATATTTGTCAAAATGGTTTTGCTTAGTCACTAAGTTGCGCATGAACTCGCGTTTTCATAACTCCACCATGCTGCGCAAACTGGCGGTGGTAGTGTTGGCCATGTTTGGCTTTGGTTATGCCTTGGTTCCGATCTATGATGCAATCTGCCGGATGACTGGAGTGAACATCCTGGCCTTGGCCGAGTTGGCCGTTCCTGGTGAAAAGGGCAAAATTTCTGCCAACACCCAGGTCGATACCAGCCGCACCATCACGGTGGAATTTGACGCCAACAGCAGGGGTCCCTGGCAGTTCAAGCCAGCCCAAAGTTCTTTGCAAGTGCATCCCGGTGAAATGATGACCGTGATGTACGAATTCCAAAACACACAGAATCGCCGCATGGCCGCCCAGGCTATCCCCAGCTATGCACCGCAGCAAGCCGCGGCGCATTTCAACAAGTTGGAGTGCTTTTGCTTTAACCAGTACACATTGGAAGCCGGTGAGAAAAAATCTTGGCCGGTGGTGTTTGTGATTGATCCCAAGCTCTCAAAAGATGTGACAACTATTACACTGTCGTACACTTTTTTTGAGGTGGGTGGAAAGGTTCCACCTGCGCCGGTTGCGGCCCTTGCGTCAAAGGTTACCGGCTCATGAGTGAAGTGAACGCAGTACCTGGTAATGTGGCGCGTCCGTCTTTATTGCGCAGTCTCAAAACCGTGGCATGGTCGTTTATTGGAATTCGCAGTCGCGCCGGGTTTGAGGAAGATGCGGCTAAGGTTAACCCATTGCATGTCTTGCTGGCAGGCGTTATTGCGGTATTAGTTTTGGTAGTCAGCCTGATCGGTTTGGCTACCTGGGTGGTTGGTAAATGAGCGCAGCCCAAAGCGCTGCGTTCGTAGAATCGTATTTGGAAAAATGGAGCTGAAATGAGTAGCACTGCACACGGCGCACAACCGTATTATTTTGTTCCCCAGCCTTCGCGTCATCCCTTCATGGCGTCGCTAGCTTTGTTCTTTGTGATACTGGGTGCGGGCCAGTGGATTAATGGCGCTGATTGGGGTCGTTACTCGCTCGCCTTTGGCATGCTATTTCTCTTTTTCGTGCTGTTCCAATGGTTTGGCGAGGCAGTCCATGAAAGTGAAACTGGGCAGTATGGTCGCAAAATCGACCTATCTTTCCGCTGGAGCATGAGCTGGTTCATCTTTTCGGAAGTCATGTTCTTTGGCGCTTTCTTCAGCGCCCTGTGGTGGGCCCGCTCGCACTCGGTACCTGCGCTGGGAAGTTTGGATAACGCACTCTTGTGGCCTGGCTTCAAATCGGTCTGGCCCAGTCTTGCTGCTGGTGTAACTGCTTCGCCCGCCGGCATCATCGAGCCATTCACCACCATGGGCCCGTTCTGGTTGCCCACGATCAACACGGCTTTGCTCTTGAGCTCGGGCGTTACTTTAACCATCGCGCACCACGCGCTGATCGATGGCAATCGCAGCAAAACCATTAGCTTTATGTGGTTGACGGTGCTTTTGGGCGTTACTTTCTTGCTCGTTCAGGGCTATGAGTATTACCACGCTTATTCGGCGCTCAACCTGAAGCTTAGTTCCGGTATCTACGGCTCTACCTTCTTCATGTTGACGGGCTTCCATGGCTTTCACGTGTTAGTGGGTATGTTGATGCTTTTGTTCATCACTTTGCGCCTGCAAAAAGGTCACTTCAGCCCAGAGCGCCATTTCGGCTTTGAAGGTGCTGCCTGGTATTGGCACTTTGTTGACGTGGTCTGGCTTGGTTTGTACATCCTGGTCTATTGGATGTAAGGCCTGCCGGAAGCAAAAAAGGCACCGCGAGGTGCCTTTTTGTTTGGTGTCAAACGCGGGAAGTGGTCAGGCGCCCGGCGGTATGCCGGTAGGCTGAATCCAGCCAGCCTGCCAAGACAAAAGGATACAGACGAAGATCAAAATAGAAAAGCCCACCCGCAAGGCCAAAGCCCGTGCCATGCGACGCGACTTGCTGGGCCCGCCGCTCCCGCCGCGCAACATGAAAAACAGGGCGGCGGCCAAGCTGGCGATCACGGCTAAAAAGCCCATGGCAACAAAGTAACTCATGGATAGGATTATCTTGTGAATCGTGACCCGAAGTTCTACCGCGTGACTGCGGCGGCGGCTTTTTTCAGCCTGCTGGGGCTGGCGTTGGGTTTTTGGCAGTTGGACCGTGCAGCGCAAAAAGAGGCTTTGCAAAGCGCGATGCATGCGCAAGCGGGTAAAACGCCTTTAGGTAACGCCGAAGTTATTGCATTGGCTGCACAAGGCCGTATGCAGGAAAGTGGCGTGCTTTATCACCCCGTGCAGCTAAAAGGGAGCTGGCTGCCCGCCCATACTGTCTACTTGGACAATCGCCAAATGGATGCCAAGGTGGGCTTTTTTGTCCTTACGCCTTTGCGCTTGGAGCCGCAAGGCCACGTGCTGATAGTGCAACGTGGCTGGGCGCCGCGCAATTTTGAACAGCGCGAGCAATTGCCCGGGGTGCAAACGCCGTCGGGATGGGTATCGGTCGATGGTGACATTGCCCTTGTGCCTTCCAAGCTCTATGCTCCCGGTGCGCCTGGCGAGGGGCCGATACGGCAAAATCTGGACTTGGATCAATACCGTAGTCAAACTGGGTTGACGCTGGAAGCTTTTACGGTGCGCGAGTCAGGCCCGCCCAGCCAAGGCTTGCGCAGGCAATGGTCGGTGGTCAACTTTGGTATTGAAAAGCACTATGGCTACGCATTCCAATGGTTTGCGCTGTCATTGCTGATAGCAGGCTTGTACCTGTGGTTTCAGTTTTTTCGCCGCCCTGCGGCTACTTCCCAGGATATGGCAAACCATGGCTCCCACTGAAAGTTCACGTGACGAACCGCTGGGTTTGACTGTGCATTCCATGCCCGCCCCACAGGATATGGCTACAAACGCTGCGAATACCCGAATGGGTCGCTGGAAAATGTTGATGGTCTTGCTGGTTTGTGCCGCACCGGTAGTGGCCTCCTACATGACCTACTACCTGATTCGGCCCCAGGCACGTCAGAATTTCGGCGCGCTTATCGACCCTCAACGCCCCTTACCGGATATGCAGGCCGTGCAGATGGAGGGTAAGCAGACCAATTTGCGCGCGCTCAAAGGTCAATGGCTACTGATCAGCGTGGCAGGCGGTGCCTGCGATGCGCAGTGTCAGCATCATTTGTATATGCAGCGCCAATTGCGCGAGGGCCTGGGCAAGGAAAAAGACCGTGTCGATTGGGTTTGGCTGGTCAGTGACGACGCCGTGATTGCGCCAAGTCTGTTGCCTGCATTGGCCACCGCGACGGTGCTGCGCGTGCCGGCCGCGCAACTACCAACCTGGTTGGAGGCGGAGCAGGGCGCTGCTATCCAAGACCATTTGTATGTGGTCGATCCGCTTGGCAACTGGATGATGCGTTTTCCTATGCGTATCGCGTTGGATCAGGCCCCGAAAGTCAAGCGCGATATGGAGCGCTTGCTGCGCGCTTCTGCGTTTTGGGATACCGCCGGGCGTTAAGCCTTGGCTAAATACAACATGGATACCCCGCTCTGGAACCTCTCACCGCTGGGCCAACTGGTGCTCATCGGAATGGCCGTGGCTTCGATCCCTTTGGCCTACCTGTTGTGGCGCGGGCGCCATCGCCAGGCGGGGCTGTGGCACTACGCCTTGACAGTGACCACTTTATTCCTGACTTTTGATCTGGTGCTATTCGGTGCTTTTACCCGCCTGACCGACAGCGGATTGGGCTGCCCCGATTGGCCTGGATGTTACGGCCATGCCAGCCCGGTCGGCGCGCTAGGCGCTATTGAACTGGCGCAGACGGCCAACCCCGAAGGCCCGGTCACGCATGGCAAGGCCTGGATCGAAATGCTACACCGCTACCTGGCTTCGGGCGTGGGTATGCTGATCGTGCTACTGGCCATAAGTGCCTGGCGTGATCATCGCAAGGCACGGGCTTTACAACAGCGCGCGCCCATGCACTCCGCCTGGGCGATGGCGACTTTGGTGTGGGTGTGTGTGCAGGGTGCCTTTGGTGCGTTGACGGTCACCATGAAACTTTTTCCCGCTATCGTCACTTTGCATTTGCTGGGCGGCTATGTGTTGCTGGGCCTGCTGACTTTACAGGCGGCGAAACTTTGGCTGCACGCGGGTGCACGGGAAGTTCAGCTTGTCGCAGTATCTATGCGCACCGGTCTGTGGCTGGCCTTGGCTGCACTGTTGTTGCAAGCCGCATTGGGCGGATGGGTCAGCACCAATTACGCGGTGCTGGCCTGCATGGAATTTCCTACCTGCCAAGGCAGCCATTGGCCGGCCATGGATTTCGCGCAGGGCTTTACGCTTTGGCGCCCCTTGGGCTTGCTGCCCGATGGACAGCCCATCAGCTTTGAGGCGCTCACCGCCATCCATATGGTGCATCGCTGGATGGCAGGCGTATTGGTATTGGTCATCGCGTTGGTGCTTTGGCAATTGCGCGCCTACCCGGCGCTGCGTCGCCCGATGCAGCTTCTGGGATTGCTGTTAGCCTTGCAGTTGGTGACTGGCCTAAGTAACGTGGTGCTGGGTTGGCCGCTGTTGGCCGCTGTGCTGCATACCGGTGGCGCAGGCGCCATGTTGGTTTGCCTCGTGTGGCTGCTAACGATTAGCCAGGCGCGTACAAACAGTCCTGTGGCAATACCAACAACTTTGAGAAAAGCAACGTGAGTGCTCCGGCCAGTATCACCTCCCTGCTACCCACCATGTCGGTGGTGCGGCAGTTCAACGCCCTCACCAAACCGCGGGTGATTCAGCTGATTGTTTTTTGTGCGCTCATCGGCATGGTGCTCGCAGTGCCCGGCGCGCCGGATTGGGCGCAAGTACGGCTGGCGGCGATCGCCTGTTTGGGTATCTGGCTGGTGTCTGCCGCTGCTGCGGCTTTCAATTGCATCGTAGAGCAACAAATCGACGCCAAGATGAAACGTACCTCTTGGCGCCCCACCGCGCGCGGTGAGCTGAGCAACACCCAAACCTTGATTTTCTCTGCGCTCTTGTGCGGCGCCGGTTCGGCAATTTTGTTTTTTTGGGTCAACCCGCTGACCATGTGGCTCACCTTCGCCACCTTTGTCGGCTACGCGGTGATTTACACCGTCATCCTCAAACCTTTGACGCCGCAAAACATTGTGATTGGCGGTGCCTCAGGTGCCATGCCGCCGGTGCTGGGTTGGGCCGCGATGACCGGCGATGTCGGGCCCGAAGCGCTGATTTTGTTCTTGATAATTTTCTTGTGGACGCCGCCGCATTTTTGGGCGCTGGCCTTGTACCGCGTGGAGGATTACCGCAAGTCCGGATTGCCCATGCTGCCCGTGACCCACGGCAGTGAGTTCACCCGGCTACATATCCTGCTCTACACCTGGGTGTTGTTTGCCGCGTGCTTGTTGCCCTTTATGTACGGCATGAGTTCTTGGTTGTATCTGGCTGCCGCCGTGGTTTTGAGCATATGGTTTTGTGTCTATGCCTGGCGCCTGATGCGTAACTATTCGGACACTTTGGCGCGCGCTACTTTTCGCTTTTCGCTGATTCATCTCAGCGCTTTGTTCGCTGCCTTGCTGCTGGACCATTACCTTTTATGAAACACCATGCTTCCCTTCGATCGGCGGGTATGTTGCAACGCCGTAGTGTGATGCGAATGGGTCTGGGATTGGGTCTGGGCGCAGCAACCTTTCTGCTAGCTGCATGTGAGCCCAACAAGCTTTCGTTCAGTTCGGTGGATGTGACCGGTGCCGATTACGCTAAAGGCTTTGAGCTGAGCGACCACAACGGGCAAATACGCCACCTCACGGACTTTGCGGGCAAAGTGGTCGTGGTATTTTTTGGTTACACCCAATGCCCCGATGTATGCCCGGCCACGATGATTGAACTAGCGCAAGTCAAAAAACTATTGGGTGCCGATGGCGAACGCTTACAAGCGCTGTTTGTGACGCTGGACCCAGAGCGCGATACGCTGGAATTGCTCAAAGCCTATATGGTCAATTTTGACCCGATGTTTTTGGCATTGCGCCCCACGCCAGAGCAATTGCCGGTGCTTGCCAAAGATTTCAAAATTTATTATAAAAAGGTAGCAGGGAAAAGCGCGGACTACTACACCATGGACCATTCGGCGGGCGGTTATGTCTTTGACACCAAGGGCCAGTTGCGCTTGTTCACCCGCTATGGCAGCGGCGCGCCGGTGCTGGCGGCGGATATTGCACTGTTGTTGAAATAAAAAGGCCCGCAGTGCGGGCCTTTTAAGTACTGCGCAAGCTGCGCGACGAGTTAACCTCTTCAAACTATCGTGTGATCTTTGGGTCTAATGATCCACTGCGAAAGCCTGTGTGGAGACTGCGCCCATTAAGCGTAATCGACCAGCGCAGTTTTCATCTTTTTCATCGCCGCCACTTCAATTTGTCGGATACGTTCTGCGCTCACGCCGTATTCGGCTGCCAACTCATGCAGCGTCATACCACCGCTGTTGTCGTCATTGACCTTGAGCCAGCGTTCTTCCACGATGCGCCGGCTGCGCGGGTCCAGCACTTCTAGCGCGCTGGCAATACCGTCTGAGGCCAGTACATCGCGCCGGTGCGCTTCGATCACTGCCAGCGGTTCGTGATTGCTATCGGTCAAGTAGGAAATCGGGCCATAGACCTCTTCGCCGTCGTCCGAGGCCATAGGATCTAGCAAGACATCTCCGCCCGATAGCCGGGTTTCCATTTCCAGCACATCTTCGGCGCTGACGTTCAGCTCGTCGGCCATGGCGCGCACCTGGGCCGGGCTCAGGGTGTCGCGGTGGGTGGCCATATCGGCGGCGGCATCGTTAGATTTAAAGCGCTGCTTCATAGAGCGCAAATTGAAAAAGAGCTTGCGCTGGGCCTTGGTAGTGGCCACTTTCACCATACGCCAGTTTTTCAGGATGTATTCGTGGATTTCGGCCTTGATCCAGTGCAGCGCGTAGCTCACCAGACGCACGCCTTGGTCCGGGTCAAAGCGCTTGACGGCCTTCATCAGGCCGACATTGCCTTCCTGAATCAGGTCGCCGTGCGGCAAACCATAGCCCAAGTACTGGCGCGACACCGACACTACCAAACGCAGGTGCGAGAGCACCAACTTACCGGCGGCTTCCAGGTCGTTGTCGTCGCGGTACTGGCGGGCAAAGCGCTGTTCTTCTTCCAGCGTCAGCATCGGCAGCCGGTTGGCGGTGGAGATGTAAGCGTCCAGGTTGCCAAGCGGCGGCACCAAAGACCAGGGATTGGCCGGGGCCAAGGCGGTAGTGGAGGCGATTGCGAGGGACATAGGGGACTCCTTCAGTCGGAAGCCTGAATATTAGCACTCAAACACCGAGAGTGCTAATAAAACTACTGGTTTACCCTAGGTTTACCCTAGGTTTACTTGCGGGCTTATAGTCCGGGAAATGAATGAATTGGCCCAAATGTTGCAACAAGGCAACAGTAGCGTCTGGTGGTTTATCCCCAGCGCCATCGCCCTGGGGGCGCTGCATGGACTTGAGCCCGGGCATTCCAAAACCATGATGGCCGCTTTCATCATCGCAGTGCGCGGCACGGTTGGGCAGGCAGTGTTGCTGGGCCTGGCGGCCACGCTGTCGCACACCGCCATCGTTTGGGCAGTCGCCATGGGCGGGCTGTATTTCGGCGGCCAGTGGGATGCCGCAACCAGTGAGCCTTATTTGCAATTGATTTCTGCCGTGCTGATCGCCGCCACTGCCTTGTGGATGGCCTACCGCACCTGGCTGCAGGGTTTGCCGCATCCGCATGACCATAGCCATGACCACAGGCATGGACACCAGCATGGTGCCAATGGTATTCACAGCGACCATCTGCGCGGCCATAACGAAGTCCGCGATCATGCGCATCAGCATGGGGTTCAGCACGGTCATAGTCACGATCATGGGCGCGAACACGTAGCGGCTCACAGCCACGCGCATAGCGCGGCGCATACGCACAGCACCGCCACTGCGGATGCAGCGCCAGGCATGGACGCCCATGCCCGGGCGCATGCGCGAGAAATTGAACAACGCTTTGCCTCCGGCCATGCCACCAATGCTCAGATTTTGGTGTTCGGGCTGACCGGCGGTTTGATTCCTTGCCCTGCTTCGATTACCGTTTTGCTGCTGTGTCTGCAGCTCAAACAAGTCGCGCTGGGAGCCGCACTGGTGCTCAGCTTTAGCGTAGGCCTGGCGCTCACGATGGTGGCCTCGGGCGTGCTTGCTGCCTGGAGCGTGGGGCAAGCCACCAAGCGCTGGACTGGCTTTGGTCATTGGGCCGCCAAAGCGCCCTATATTTCCACCTTGTTAATGCTACTGCTCGCGCTCTGGATGGCGGGCGAAGGCTGGCACGGATTGCAGGCGGTTGCGGCCTGAAGGCGCAAAGCGGACAGGACGCTAGCACGTCACAAAGCACAGCCAAGCCCATTCGCGCTTTCCTCTTACTATGCAAGGGCTGTGTGCGGTTTAGCTTGCTGGCGCGCCTGAGGGGTCTAAATCGCATGCCATGTTCCAATAGCCGGATGTTCTTATCACCCCGATGTAATGAATCCTGACGCCCAATCGCTGTGGCGTCTTCCTCAATGGGCTTTTGCGGTGCTGCTGGCGGTGCTAGGCATGTTAGGGCCGTTTTCGATAGATACCTATCTACCGGCCTTTGCCGATATTGCTGCCTCGCTGGGCGCCACGCCTTTGCAGATGCAGCAGACTTTGTCGGCTTATTTGTTTGGTTTTGCCCTGATGTCGCTGTTTCACGGCGCGATTTCTGACAGCTTTGGTCGCCGTCCGGTGGTGCTCTGGGGCTTGGCGGTGTTTACTTTGGCTTCACTCGGTTGCGCGTTGTCACAAAGCATTGGCCAGCTGATTTTTTTCCGCGCGCTGCAAGGCTTTTCGACTGGTGCGGGCATTGTGGTGGCGCGTGCGGTGGTGCGCGATATGTACCCGCCCTCGCAAGCGCAAAAAGTGATGAGCCAGATCACGATTTACTTTGGTGTTGCGCCAGCCATTGCGCCGCTGATCGGCGGGCAGTTGTTGCTGTGGGGTAGTTGGCATTTGGTGTTCTGGTTTCTTACCGCTATCGGCGTAATTTTGTGGATCGCCAATTACCGGCTCTTGCCCGAGACGCTGCACATCAGCCAGCGCCAGCCTTTTCAAGTGCGCAATTTGATGGCCGGTTATTGGCAACTGGGTTCGGACCCACGCTTTATCTTGCTGGCATTGGCCAGCGGCATTCCGTTTAACGGCATGTTTTTGTATGTGCTCAGCGCGCCGGTTTTTTTGGGCGAGGTGCTGCATTTGGCGCCGCAGCATTTCTTCTGGTTTTTTTTGATCACCATCGGCGGCATCATGGCCGGGGCCTGGGTCAGCGGCCGCGTGGCCGGGCGCATCACGCCCAAGCGCCAGATACGCAACGGCTTTGTGATCATGCTGTGCATCGGGGTGCTTAATTTGGTGGCTAATTTGCTGTTTACCGCCCATGTCAGCTGGGCCTTGTTTCCGCTGGGTATTTTTGCTTTTGGTTGGGCCATGATGGTGCCGGTGGTCACGCTGCTGGTGCTAGACCTGTACCCCGAGCGGCGTGGCATGGCTTCGTCGCTGCAAAGCTTTATCGGCTCGCTGGCCAATGCCATTGTCGCGGGCGCCATCTCGCCCTTGGTGATGCATTCGGCCGTCGCGCTGGCTGCGGCCTCGATTTGCATGATGGGCATTGGCCTGGTGGCCTGGATGTACATGCGCAGCCGCTGGCCTGCGGTCGGCAACGAGATTCACACTGCTTGACGCGGGTCTAGCGCGGCGCCACAAGCTGCCATATACTGTATTTATTTACAGTATTTTTAGCCCATGTCCGCCTTGCCTGTCCCAAGCCACAGCCAGCCCGCGCGCGCTGCGCCGGGGCTGCTGCGCGCCGACGTCTGGCGGGCTGATGCGCTGGCTGCGCCGCGTGCGCAGACCCTGCCCAGCGGCGATGCGGCGCTGGACGCCCAGTTGCCCGGTGGCGGTTGGCCGGTGGGTGCGCTGACCGAGTTGCTGCAAGCGCCGGGCGCGCACAACGAATGGCGCTTGCTGCTCCCCGCGCTGGCGCGCAGCGGCAGCGGCCCAGTGGTGCTGGTGGCGCCGCCCTACTTGCCGTTTGCGCCGGCCTTGCAAGCCCAGGGTTTGCAGGCGCATCGCCTGCTTTGGCTGGGCGCGGCGGACAGCCCGGACACAGCCGCTTTGTGGCTGAGCGAACAAGCCCTGCGCTGCGCTGCGGTGGACGCAGTGCTGGCCTGGCTGCCGCAGGTGCGCCCCGAGCAATTGCGCCGCTTGCAGTGGGCCGCTGCCGAACACCACAAACTGCTTTTCGTGCTGCGCCCCGAGGCCGCGCAAGCCCAGGCCTCGCCCGCTGTGCTGCGCTTGTTGCTGAGCTTGGCCGATAACGCGGCGCTTTCGGTCCAGATCCTCAAACGCCGCGGCCCGCCGCTGGCTGAGCCACTGCATCTGACAGCACGCCCGGCAGCGCTATTGCGCGTGCTGGCCAGCGCCAAGCTGTCGGCTGCGACGACGCCTGCGACTACTACTACGGCGCAGGGCACGAGCCCTGTTGCTGCCCCAGTGCAGCTTATGACAGCACTTAGCGCTAGGGAAGGTCTGCATAAGCCCCCATCCGTCATTGCGAGCGCAGCGAAGCAATCTAGTTCGCTTGCCCCATCACACACCGATGGATCGCCGCGTCGCTGCGCTCCTCGCGATGACGGACGCATTCAGAGCTTTCCTACTTTGCCAACGCGCAGGGCGGCGTCATGAATCCCTACTGGCTGGCCTTGTGCCCGCAAGACGCACACCATGCAGCTAGCCGTGATGCCGGTGCAAGTGCCTATGCGCCACCCCTGGCCTTGCCGCGTGCAAGTGCTTTGACGGCGGCTACAGCCCCGGATGTAGGAACATCGCTTTCAGGCGCCGCAGCCTGGGCCGACCCGCTGGCGGCGCTGGCCTGGTGGGGTTTGCAATTTACGCCCTGGGTGGCGCAAGTGCAGCAGGCCTTAGTGCTGGAAATTTCAGCCAGCGAGCGCTTGTTTGGCGGGCGCGTGGCCTTGCTAGAAGCGTTGTTGCAGCCCGACCAGGCGCCCCTGCCTATGCAGTACGCGCATGGCGATAGCGCTTTACTCGCGTTGGCGCGCTTAGCTTGCGATGCCTTGCAGCAAGCCGGTGACCTGGCCCGCCCGCCGCTGCCGCCCGATGCCTTGCCCCTGCACACCCTGGCCGCAGCGCAGCCGCATCTGCCCACGCTGGAGGGTTTGGGCTGCACCACCTGGGGCCAGTTGCGCGCCTTGCCGCGTGGCGGCGTGGCCCGCCGCTTTGGCGCGCCCTTGCTGGCGGCGCTGGACCAGGCCTATGGCGCTGCGCCCGAGGTCTATGCCTGGCTACGCCTGCCCGAAGTGTTTGACGCACCCTTGGAGCTGGCCGCGCAGGTCGAATCCGCCGCTGCTCTGTTGTTTGGCGCGCGCCGCTTGCTGGCGCAATTGCAACTGTGGTTGCGCGCCCGCCAGCATGGGGTATTGGCGCTAGAGCTGCGCTGGCAACTCGATGCGCGCCGTGCCAATGCCCGCTACCGTGATGATTGGCACCAGGGCGACGGCTATGGCCGCCTGCACTTGCGCACCGCCGAACCCACCCAAGACCCGCGCCACCTAGAGCGCTTGTTAGCCGAACACCTAGCCCAGGTCACGCTACCCGCGCCGGTTTTGTATTTGCACCTGCGTACCCTGGAAACCTGCGCCTTGCGCGGCCAAAGCCTGAGCCTTTTGCCCGATGAACTGCGCAGCGGCGACAGCCTGCACCATTTGCTCGAACGCGTGGCTGCGCGTCTGGGGCCTGAGAGTGTGTGCGCCGTGACCTTGCAGGACGACCATCGCCCCGAGTGCATGCAAAACTGGCAGGCGCTGGGCGCGGGCCATCCTCTGGCTCCAAGTCCAGTGGCAGCAGTGGGCGGCGCTAGGCTAAACGTCGTAGGCCTAGCCAACAGCGGCACGGCCCCAAGCACCCACGCTGCGCCACAAGCCAGCGCGACAGCCGCGCAAGCGCTGTATCCCACCTGGCTGCTGCCCCAGGCGCGCAGCCTGCCCAGCGACCCTGATGGTTTGCCCCAATGGAAGGGCCCGCTGGCCTTGCTGGCCGGGCCGCAGCGCTTAGAACTTCAGGCCTGGGATACGGGCCCGCCAGTGCAGCGCGATTACTACATCGCCCACAGCCCCGGCCAGGGTTTGCTCTGGGTCTATCGCGAGCGTCTAGGCGCCGCCCAAGGGCAGGGCGCCGCTTGGTATTTGCATGGCTTGTTTGCCTGAAGGCTTGGTGGGCTTATGCCAAGTCGGTTGCTGTGCATGTCTAGGCAAATCAAGGTCCAGGGGCATCGCCATGGAATACGCATTCGAATTGCTTTTTTGTAGCTCAAAAGCTACGATAATCCTATGTACGAACTTCGACATTACTCAAGCCCCAAGGGTCAAGATCTTTTTGGACGGTGGCTTGATAGCTTGAAGGACAGACAAGTACAAGCCCGGATTGCCGCCCGACTGATTCGGCTGCACAACGGCAACTTTGGTGACTGCAAGCCGCTAGGTCAGGTGTCTGGGAGCTGCGGCTTGATTGGGGACCGGGCTACCGGATGTATTACGCAATGGCGGGCAAGCAACTTATTCTCTTATGCGCTGGTGGCGATAAGCGCAGTCAGCAGGAGGATATTGCCCGCGCCATACAAGGTTGGAATGAGTGGCAGCAAAGGAACAAACTATGAATGCAAGCATCAACCATGACGACTGGCTCTTTGCGCAGTTGCAAGACGCTGCGTTTGCAGCCGAGTACCTGAATGCCGCCGGCGAAGATGAAGACCCGGCGACCTATCTCACGGCATTGCGCAAAGTGGTCGAAGCACGGGGAGGTATGGCCTTTATTGCTGAAAAAACCCAGCTTTCACGCGAAACGCTGTACCGCACGCTGTCTAGCCGGGGCAACCCGACGATCAAAACGCTCAGTGCGGTGCTCAAAGCCACGGGACTGAAAATTTCAGTATCGGCAACTTGACCCTTTCTTCGCTAAGCCACCACCGACAAAACCCAGCCCGCCAACGCACAAGCCGCAATCACTTGCACCACAGGCCGCTTAAATCGAATCAGCGCTAGCGCGGCGGCTGCGGCTATAGCAGCAGATGCCACATCAAAACGCCCACCCGTACCTTGCGGCCAGAACACATGCTGGCCGAAGAACAGCGCCAGGCTGACGATGACGCCGACCACGGCGGCGGTAATCGCGGTCAGCGGTGCGCTTAAACGCAAATCCTGGTGCGTGGATTCGATGAAAGGCCCGCCTGCCAAGATGAACACAAACGAGGGCAAAAAGGTAAACCAAGTCACCACCGTGGCGGCCAGCGCACCGGCCAAAAAAAGATGGTCTGGACCCAGCAGCGCTTGGGTGTGTCCGCCCACATAGCCCACAAAAGCCACCACCATGATCAGCGGCCCCGGCGTGGTCTCGCCCAGGGCCAGGCCATCGATCATCTGCGCCGCCGTCACCCAGCCAAACTGCTCCACGCCGCCCTGGTACACATAGGGCAACACCGCATAGGCTCCGCCAAAAGTCAGCAGCGCCGCCTTGGTGAAAAACCAGGCCATTTGCGTGAGCGTGTGCTCCCAGCCCTGCGTCAGCATAAGCAGCGCCATGGGCACGAGCCACAGCACCAGCCCAACGGCCAGCACCTTGACCAAACCGGCCAGCGTAAAACGCGCATGTGCGGGTGTGGGCGTGTCGTCGTCAATCAAGGCCGGTGCGTGCGGCCCTGCCTTGGCTGCGTGGCCGGCGCCCGCTTGAAACACCTGCGGCGCCAAGCGCCCGCCGATGGTGCCTATTAGCCCTGCACCCAGCACGATGGCTGGAAAGGGCGCTTGCAACACATACAGCGCAAACCAGGACAGGGCCGCCAGCGCCCACAACAAACGGTGGCGCAAAGTGCGCGTGCCGATGCGCCAGGCCGCTTGCAGCACGATGGCCGTGACCGCTGGCTTGATACCCGCAAACAGCCCCGCCACCAACGCCGTGCCGCCAAACACCAGATACACCCACGACAGGCCGATCAGGATAAGCAGCGAAGGCAGCACAAACAAGACCCCCGCCACGATGCCACCCCAGGTGCGGTGCATCAGCCATCCCAGGTAAGTGGCCAACTGCTGCGCCTCCGGGCCGGGTAGCACCATGCAGTAATTAAGCGCATGCAAAAAGCGCGCATCCGAAATCCAGCGCCGCCGCTCCACCAACTCTTCGTGCAGTAGCGCAATCTGACCGGCAGGCCCGCCAAAGCTGATAAAGCCGACCTTCAACCAAAACGGCCAGGCTTGGCGCAGGGTGATGGGGGCTGGGGCGGTGGTAGCGGAGTCCGGGGCGACAGCTATGTTCATGGAGCTTTCTGATGTGCAAGGGCGATCCTAAGGTTGCTACAGGGTTTAGGTTGCCTGTTTATACTGTATTTTTATACAGTATTTAAAACGAAGCTTCTGTGCCCACCGCTACCCCGTCCCCCGCCTATGCCGAGCTGTACGCCATCAGCGCGTTCAGCTTTCAGCATGGCGCGTCTTTGCCGCAGGAGTTGGTGGCGCGGGCCAAGGCTTTGGGCTATGCGGCGCTTGCGCTGACCGATGAATGTTCGGTGGCCGGTGTGGTGCGCGCACACGAAGCGGCGCGTGCGGCGGGCTTGCAATTCCTGCCGGGCGCTGAGTTTGGTGTGCGCGCGGTGGCGGGGGAGACACTGTTTCGCTTCGTCGCACTGCCCCACGATTTGCAGGGTTGGGGCAATCTGTGCGAGTTCATCAGCAGCGCGCGCCGTGCCGCGCCTAAGGGGCAGTACGCGTTGCATTGGCAGCCTGCGCAAGGCGGCTGGGCGGCTTGGCCGAGCTTGGCAGGCAATGAAATTATTTTGCTTTTGCCGCCCGCTTTGTCGATGGAAAAAGCCTGTGCGATTGCAGCGGCTGCGCGTGCGCACTGTGGCGCGCAGGTGTGGCTGGGCGCCACGCGCAGCTTGGGCGCGCAGGACGCGCTGCACAGCTTGCGCATACGCCAGATCGCACACTTGAGCGGCCTGCCGGTGGTGGCCGTGGGCGCGGTGCAAATGCATGTGCGTTCGCGCAAGCCTTTGCACGATGTGATCACCGCTGTGCGCATGCGCCTGCCGGTGGCGCAATGCGGGCGCGGCTTGCAGGCCAATGCCGAGCGGCATTTGCGTAGCCGCGCGCGTTTGGCTAGCTTGTTTGATACAGAGCATTTGGCGAACACTTTGGAGATTGCCAGCCGCTGCCATTTTTCGCTGGACAGCTTGCGCTACCACTACCCCTTGGAGGCTGTATTACCGGGCCAGACGCCAGCGCAGACGCTGCGCCATTACACCGAGGAGGGCGCCTGCGTGCGCTACCCCGCAGGCATGCCCGATAGCGTGCGCGCGCAAGTGGAGCATGAGCTGGCGCTGATCGCCGAGTTGAAGTACGAGATGTATTTCCTTACGGTGCACGACATCGTGCGCTTTGCGCGCAGTCGCGGCATCTTGTGCCAGGGGCGCGGTTCGGCGGCTAATTCGGCGGTGTGCTACTGCCTGGGTGTGACCGAGGTGGACCCTTCGCGCATGAGCGTATTGTTTGAGCGTTTTATCTCGCGAGAGCGCGACGAGCCGCCCGATATCGATGTGGACTTTGAGCACCAGCGGCGCGAAGAAGTCATCCAATACATCTACGCCAAATATGGCCGCGAGCGCGCCGCGATAACCGCCGTCGTCACGCGTTACCGGCCACGCAGCGCGCTGCGCGATGTAGGTCGCGCGCTGCAAATCCCTGAAGCGCTGATCAACGCGCTGGCCAAAGAGCACCCTGGAATGTATGGCCGCACCGTGCTGGCCGAGCGCTTGCAAAGTGCGATTGAGCGGGTAACTGCAACTGTTACTTCTTCGTGTGCCACAAGCCAGAGCGGCAGAGCGCTCAGCGTAGGTAAAGGAGGAGCCCGCGCAGCGGGCGGGGGACACGGAGCTGGGCGCTCTGCCGCTCTGGCGCCCACCGAGGAAAACGAAGCACAGCGCTCTACCGCCCAGGCACATGACGAAGCAAGTGACTTCACCATCCCACCACCCCGCCGCCTCCAACTGTGGCTTGACCTGGCCACCCAGCTACAAGGCTTCCCCCGCCACCTCAGCCAACACGTAGGCGGCTTTGTGCTGACGCAAGGGCCGCTCACGCGCATCGTGCCGGTAGAAAACGCGGCTATGCTTGATCGCAGCATCATCCAGTGGGACAAAGACGACCTCGATACGGTGGGCTTGCTCAAGGTGGATGTGCTGGCCTTGGGCATGCTCAGCGCTATCCACCGCTGCCTGGACCTCATAGGCCAGTGGCGCGGTAAGCCAATGCGCTTACAAGACATTCCGGCAGAAGACCCGGCGACCTACGACATGATTTGCCAGGCCGATACCGTGGGCGTATTCCAGATCGAAAGCCGCGCGCAAATGAGCATGCTGCCGCGCCTCAAGCCACGTTGTTTTTACGACCTGGTGGTGCAAGTAGCCATCGTGCGGCCCGGTCCTATTCAGGGCGGCATGGTGCATCCTTACCTCAAAGCACGCGCCAATCCGCAAGCCGTGCAATACGCCAGCGCAGCTTTGCAAGAAGTGCTCAAGCGCACTTTGGGCGTGCCGATTTTTCAGGAGCAGGTGATGCAAATCGCCATGGCGGCGGCCAACTTCAGTGGCGGCGAGGCCGACAGTTTGCGCCGCTCCATGGCCGCTTGGAAACGCCAGGGCGGCTTGCAACATTTTTACGAACGCTTGGTCGGCGCCATGGTGGCCAACGGCTACACGCAGGAATACGCCGATGCGCTGTTCAAGCAAATCGAAGGCTTTGGCGAATACGGTTTTCCTGAAAGCCACGCCGCCAGTTTTGCACTTTTGGTTTATGTGAGCTGCTGGCTCAAATGCCACGAACCCGCCTGCTTTTTGGCCGCCATGCTCAACAGCCAACCACTGGGCTTTTACAGCCCCAGCCAACTCGTGCAAGACGCCCGCCGCCATGGACTCATGGTGCTACCCGCTGACGTGAGTTATAGCGACTGGGATTGCACGCTCGAAAAATCGGGTTCTGACTTCGAGTTGCAACCGGCCATCCGGCTGGGTTTGCGCATGGTGGCGGGTTTGCATGCGCGCGTGGCTTTGCGCATTGCTGAGGCGCGCAGGCTGGGGGGTTTCGTCAGCACCGAAGATTTGGCTTTGCGCTGTGGCTTGGATGCGGGCGATCTCAAAGCCTTGGCCAGCGCAGATGCCTTGTTGTCGCTCAGCGGCCACCGCCGCCAGCAGGTGTGGGACGCATCAGCATTGCACCGCGCGCCTGCGCTTTTACAAGGCGCGCCGGTCTATGAAAAACCGCTAGTCTTGGCCGCTGCGCATGAAGCGCAGGAAGTGGTGTTTGACTATGCCGCTACCGGCCTGACGTTGCGCAGCCATCCGTTGTCGTTTTTGCGTGCGCGCCTGGCTGCTAAAAACCTGCTCAGCGCAGCGCAGTTGCGCGATTTGCCGCATGGCCGTTTGGTGCGCGCTTGCGGCATCATCACCATGCGCCAGCAACCGCAAACCGCAAAAGGCGTGGTCTTTGTGACCTTGGAAGACGAGACCGGCAGCATCAACGTCATCGTCTGGAAAAGCTTGAAAGAAAAACAGCGTGCGGAGCTATTGCGCGCGCGGCTGTTGGCGGTCTATGGCGTGTGGCAGCGCGACATGGAAAGCGGTGGCCTTGTGCGTCACTTGATCGCCAAGCGTCTGGTGGACTTGACTGATTGGTTGGGCGATTTATCCGCAGGTAGCCGCGATTTTCGTTAAGAAAGGTTTGCATAACAGGTCATCGCGAGGAGCGCAGCGACGCGGCGATCCATCCAGGCATGGATCCATAGATTGCCACGGCCTGCGACCTCGCAATGACGACACTTTGCCACAGCCTACGCCCTGGCAATGACGGGTTTGGCCTTATGCAAGGCTTGCTTAAAACGAAACCTGGTACCCCAGTGCCGCCTTGAACACCTGCGGCGTATCGCTGAGAGGCCCGCGCATGGCTAGCGTGGCGGTGATCTGCTGGTCTTTGCCCAAGTGGTAGTGCAGGTCAGCCGAGCCCACAAGCTCCGGGTTGGCACTGGCATCGCGCATATCCAGCGCAAAGGCCTCTAGTTTGTAAACCTGGCTGCTGCCGCTTAAGTCGCTGCCGTAGCGCCTTTCCTTGTATTGCAAGCCGCCGCTGAGTTGGTAGCTAAAGCCGTCGGTGGCCACGCCGCTCAGGCGCAGACCTGCTAGGGTGTACAAGGTGTTGTGCGCAAAACTTTCGTAGCTTATGGGGTTCGTCACATCGGCAGAGCTGGCCTCCATGTAGGCCCCGCGCTCGCTGCGCGTGTCTTGCACGCCCAGAAACGGCTTGAGCAAGGTGCTGTCACCTAGCGGAATACCCCAGGCCAGCTCAGCGCCCAAGGCATAGCTTTGCAGCAAAGCAGTGCCGCTGCCGGCTTCGGTATCGGCCAGGGTTTTGTCACGCGTAATTTGCAATTTGCCTGTATGCGTCGCAAACGACAAGCGCGCTTGCAGGCCGCTGCCATCCGGGTTGGTATTCCAGCGTAAAAAGCCGCCCAAGCTGGGGGCATTGCTGCTAAAGCCTACGCCGCTATGGCGCAGTTGTACATCGCCTTGTTCCACATACCCACCCACTCGCAGCGTGGGCGAAACCTGCCAAGCGCCGCTGATCAAGCCCGTGCCTTCGTTGCTCAGGGTGCTGCGTCCATGGCGCCCTTCAATGGCCATACAGCTTTGCCCACTCTGAATGGGAAAGCACTCCTGGCTGAGCATGTCGGACAGCAACTGATTACGCTGCTTCACCAAAGCCGTTTGCGCGCTAGCGGCATACGTTAGCGCTTGGCGGCTATTGGCCGAATCAGGCCCAAGTACCATTTCTAAGTCCACGCTTTGCGGGCTGTACGAGAGCGCATAGCTGCGTACGAAATTGCCCGGTTCTATGGATACGTTGCTAAAGGTCCCAATAATCTGACCTGCCTCTATCAGTTTGAAGCTACCGGACTGATAGCGACCGCCCTGGGCACTGAGCGTAAGTGTGCCGTTCAAACTGGCGGTGCCTGTAACGCTGAGCAACTGCGCGCCGCTGGCGCTAGTGCGCATCAACAGTTGGCCGCTAGCGCCTTGGCTGAACTGCGTCAAGGGGACGATGTTGCCGGCAGTCCCGCGAATATCGAACTTGCCCTGGTTGCTTACGCTGCTGCTGTTGGCAATGCTGCCAGCGCCTTGTAAGACCAAGGCGGAGCCTGTGCTGATGGTGGTGGAGCCCGTGTACGTATTGGCTGCCAGCATGGCCAGCGTGCCGCCGCCATCGAGCGCTACCCTGCCGCTGCCTTCGATGCGCATCTCCAAGGCCAGTGTGCCCGTACGCTTGACCAGCAGCACGCCATCGTTGGTGAGCGTGCCGCTACCGAGCGTGCCGCTGTTGCCGCCATCGCCGATTTGCAAAGTCGTGCCGCTATCGATGCCAGTGCCGCCGCTGTAGCTGTTACTTGCGGTAAGAATAGCGGTGCCGCTGCCCGTAAAGTTGATATGCCCGGCGCTGCCGGTACCGTTAGAGAATGAGCCGCCAAATGTGGCGCTCTTGCCGCCTAAGGCCACGCTGTTGGTGATCGATGCGTCCAACACAAAGTTATCGTTCCAGCTACTGCCGTCGCTGTTGACTTGCAGCGTGCCGCCAAAGAAGTAGGGCATAAAGGTTTGGTTCAAAGCGCTGGCGGCTTTGATCTCGCCGCTGGCTATGCCGTTCGGAGTCACCAGTAAGTCCCAGTACAAATTACTGCTATCGCTTAAGGACAACTGCCATTTGAACAGTCCCTGCGTACCTGCGGCGCTACTGATGGCGGCGGCGTGCACGCCAGTCACAGCTTTGGCATAACTACCCAGCGCCAAGGTGGAGCTGCTGTCCATATCTACTGCCATGGTGCCGCTGGGGTTGCTGAACCAGATTTGTCCATAGCGTGATGGGGAGCTCACGCCCAGCGTGTATTGGCTGGGCAAGATGCCGGTCCATGTCAGTGCAGTAGATTTCGCGTCGACGGCGCTACCGCCTTGCCAGTTGACCACGCTGGCCACAGGCGCGCCAGCAAAAACGCTGGCGCTTTGGCCACTGATGGAGCCGGTGTTAATGATGCTGGCGCCTCCGCCACTAAGGTACAGGCCATAGGACAAACCGCTGCCTGCGCTTGCGCTGATGCTGCCACTGTTATTGATGCTGGTGTTTGCGTTATTGCTGCGAACAGCGTAGGCATT
>Ga0192647_100237_pt1 | contig 37774 bp, 42 predicted proteins | sample LauGreFa1BDMLBSN_2_FD_133046 | JGI IMG/M metagenome (GOLD analysis project Ga0192647, IMG submission 133046) | Freshwater lake microbial communities from Lake Michigan, USA - Fa13.BD.MLB.SN - reassembly | ecosystem: Environmental > Aquatic > Freshwater > Lake | place: Lake Michigan, USA... | reverse complement strand
CTATGCTGGTGTGGATGAACGCGCTTGAGGCACAGCCGCACGTCTGTGTGGTACCCGTTGGCGAGCGCGAGGAGGCGAACGAGCAGCAGAACATCATGAACAGCTTGTACGATGCTGGGTCGCAGGCGCGCCAGAATTACGATCAAACCTTCGGCAAGAGCAAGTACGAAAGGGCGCGAGGCATGAACAGCGCCGCCATTGAGGGTGAAATCTACGGCCAAGATCCGAAGCCCGACCACTGCGCCATCTGTGCTGTCTTGAAAGAGCAGTGCACCGAGCAGGCCACGCACTTTGGGGACAGGGGTGAGTCTCCGCCGGATAGCGTGTGTGTCGACTGCGGACAGGGCTTCGGCAATACCTACTGGTCCGCGAAAGACCTCGCTCTGCACCGCAGTGCATATCGCAAATCGTACGACAGTTGCAAGACGGAGGACTTCGAGACGAACCGCCGCCACAGGATGCGCGAGCCTCTGTACGACGCGGCAGAGCTCGCAGCGTTCGAGAGGGACAAGCAAGAGATGGAAGCGAGGGACAAGTTGTCCAAGAAGAGCAGGGCCTCTAAGAAACAAAAGAAGTAGAGATTTTTTGATGTTCGTTTTGGCTTCGGGAACTAGTTATGCATGCGTTTAGGGTTTACAGTCTATTTTGTTTTGAATAGTTTATTCAGTACAAAAAGGCAATTTAATCTACTTTAGTGCAACTCCAAACCTCCAGTGCATCTCCTCACGCACAAAGGCTGTAATCTGATTTACGAGATCAATTTGGAACTCCCTGATGTCTTCTTTTTCGTTCTCATCATGCGACTTCTCCCAGCAGATTTCCGGGACTGTGACTCGGAAGCTAGAAGCTTCCGTTTGAATGCACGTGTCAGCTTCGAGAGTAGTCGTGATGTAATGGACGTTTTTGTTGTCCACGTCTGTCTCGCGCAGTATCGTGACTTTCCCAATAGTTTTGCGGCCGATCTTGACGACCTTAGTTCTAGTGCTCCAGTATGGAAGCCAATAGTGCATTGGAAACATCTCGGCAGCGTCTCCTCCGTACTTTTTGTACTCGTTCCATGTGCAACAGTACGACATAGGATTGACGAGACGCATAGAGGAAGTACAGAGGTACTTGAAAGTATCTTCCCTTAAGAGGATTAACACTTTCTGTTTCTCCAAGTACCTCCTTAACACATCCTTCGCCTGTCTGCAGACGCACGAGACATTCAATTGTGCTGAGTTTGGTTTGTAAACCTCGTAGTATGTCTGCTCGATATCCTCTTTCACATTACGACGAGTATACAGGTTGGGCTCTTCAAGCTGTTCGGAAAAGACACTCCAGAAGATTACCTCAAGACAATCCTTGTCAAACTGTCCTGTCCAGCCTTGAACTGGGGTATATTCATAGAAAATTACCTCTTTGTAACGACCTTTTGTCACTTTACGTCCAGACTTGAACGCTGGTTTCACGACCTTGAGATGATTCATGGTCGCTTGAGATGACTCGTGGCATGGAAGACTTATATATGATATTTATTAGCAACGTTGGTAAAGATTTCTTGCTAAATCTAGTTGTTAGTGTATTAAGCATCAGGGGCGACATCGGTCAGGCGTTTGAGAGTAACCGAGTAACCGAGGTTCATGCCATCTCCTACGAGTTTGTTCGGATCGAGCTTGTAGGTCTCCTCTTCGATGATGGTGTTCCAGTCCTCGTCGTACGTGCGGTGCTCGATGGTCTGGTATATGGACACGTTGAAACCGAGCCACTCCCTGCTCTCTGTGTATATGAATTCGATGCTGTCTGATTGCTTCACCCACAAGTGCGCAATCTGTCCTTCGAAATGGAGCACCAGCTGGTATCGAGGTTCGATGTTGGTATACCGTGGCATGGCGGAGAAGGTGAAAGATTTGTTTATTCTTGCACTGTTTATATAGAGATAGTCTCGCGAACTTGACGTAGTTCGCGAGCTTGCGGGTAAAGCAGGAGCAACAAAACTTGCGGGTAAAGCAGGAGCAACAATGCAAAGCGTCGCATTTTATGGATATAAAACTCAGAACTTTGCACGCATGCGCGCGTGCTGCTCGCGGAACCAGTCCAGCATCTCGTTCTTGATCGTGTTATTCCAGACACCGATGGTCTGATTCTGCTGGGGTGTGCGGTGGTCGGGATGCACGAAGACCTCGTCCGTGACGCCCACAATTTTCTTCTTGCACTTCTTCTCTTGTTTGTTCGCAGCGGTCTTGCCCACGCCGCGCATGCGGCGGTACTCGGCGAGGAGACCGTAGGTGAAGACAAGTTCGCAGACACCTTTCTTTTTTTTGCCCTTGCCTGGGCGAAGCACGACATCGACGGCAACGAGCGGTTCCGTATTGAGCCAGAGCGAATACCCGGCATGCTCGTCGACATACATGTGAAAATCGACGTCAACGAAGTCGGCCAACTGCAGGCCGATGTTGATACTGCGAACCCAAGAGTGCTGAGCTTCGGCTTCGGTCTCTTTTTCGAGCCAAGCACGGAAGTGTTTGTGCCAGAGCTTGGACACGCGGCTGGCTATGGCGCTGTCCTTCTCGACGAAAAGTGTGAGACACTGTCCGTTGTGTCTGTAGTTCATCCAGTCTTGACGGGTGTACTGAGGTAGGTAGCCTTTGAACATGATCTGGCAGACGAGGTCCTGCACGTCGCGGATCATGCTATGTGTCTCTGGAATTTCGGGGACTCTCTTTTTTGTTTATATAGAGCCAGCCTCGCGAACTTCGAGTAGTTCGTGAGCTTGCGGACAAAACTTGCGGGTACAGCAGGAGCAACAAAACTTGCGGGTAAAGCAGGAGCAACAATGCAAAGCGTCGCATTTTATGGCTCGGAGTGGAGGGAGGAGTAGCGGCAGCACAAGCACTAGAGGCAGCAGCAGCTGGCTAAGTAGACAGTTAGACAGTCCAAGTGTTTTTTGTTATGTAATAAACGTCAAGACAATAGCATCTGCAAACAATAGCACCAGCGTCCTAAACGCGCGCTTGCATCTCCTCGATGCTGTTGCGGAGGTCGTGGTTCGGGATGAGATTCTTCGAGGTCAAAGGCAGGTTGGTTTTTGGGCACGTGGCAGGACGCAAGTTACCGTTATCGTCAAACACGCGCCTCTCAAACCACTTCTCGATCGACTTGCGCTCGTACGAATGGCCTGTCTCCGGCAGAACCACGGGATCTTGCATGCGGTTCTGCGTGATGGGGCAGAGATGCGACGACGGTATCTCCGCGCGCAAGGCGTCCTCGGCTTCCCCGAGCTTCTGCACGAACTGGCTCGCTTTCGCTTTCGCGTTGCGCAACCACGCCACCGTGCGCCCCCCGAGCTCGCGCGCGTTGAGGCCGTCAAGCACGTCCGGCACGTCGGTCATCTCGGACACGTCCTCGTCGACAGCGCCAGCGCCGCCACTGCGTTTCATGCCAACCTTCGAAAGCCGGAGCAAGTACTTGCTGTGCTCATGCTGTGCGCGGACATGCGCGTCGTGAAGGTCCTTCGAGTACTTGACTGTCTCAGATTGAAGCGAGGTTATTTTGTCATTGGCTTCGCCGCACTCTGACTCGAGGTCTGCGACCCGGGCCTTGAGGTTTGTCCACTCCATGGTGAGCGCAGCCATTTTTTCAGCGTTTTTGACTGTCTCGATTTGAACATTGTATAAAAAGTCATTGTGCTCACTGTTCCGTTGCTGATACCTGTTAATCCAGTTGTTGATGCTTACCTCACGAGCTTCAGCAAGCTCTTCATAGCTGTTGCTCTGGGACTGCGCTTTCGCGAGCTGCGCACGCAGCGCCGCGACATAGCATACGCCCGGCTTCACGACGATTTTGATCTCGAACCCTTGACTGCCAACAACCTTTTGATGAAAGGTATGTGTGGCATCAACACGGATGTACAGACCATTGTTAGCATTTCGCCAATACCAGCAATCTACGTCGCTGTAGTTGAGGCATTTTTTGTCACAGTACAACTTGAGCCAAGACTCAATCAAGTCGTCGCCAGAGACTTTACAACGTTCCGGCTTCTCGACTTGGCCGGCCATCTGGTCAGACCAATCGATGATCACAGAAATCTCATGAATAACAGGCATTACGTCTTACGATCTCTGTGTGTCAGTGACCTTTTATACTCTACACGATAATTTGTTGTGGGCTCGTAATGCGGGTGCGGAAAACGTTCGTGAGTTTGCGGACAAAACTTGCGGGTAAAGCAGGAGCAACAATGCGAAACGTGGTGTTTTTATTAGGTTTATTGAATAAACAATTTATCAAATACTTTTGTAGTGCGTGCTTGGTTAGGCCTACAGTCCCTGCATGACCGTCTCGAGCCTTGCGATCGCCCTGTCGAGTGCTGCAGCGATGAAAGCAGCACGCCGGAGCTGCTCAGTCATCTCCGCGTCGAGCTGCTCGCTTTTGGGCTGCTTGTCTGTGGTCACCGGCATGAGCTCAGTAGGCAAGTATTGCTTGGGACTGGGAATAGGGGGTGGTCTGTATAGCGGGGTGGTCGGCAACTCGACGGATGATTCCCTTGGGTCGTACTTGCCGAAGACCTTGTACCAAGCCTCGTCTTCAGTGAGGGCGTCCATGGCCTTGGGGACTGGTGTGGGAATACCGGTCATTTGGCCGGGTTTGAAGTGAGGAGGCTGTGGGATGACGACGGTGAGGCTGGGCTTGGACTTGGCCATGCGTGTTGTGTTTGGTTTCTGGATGGATTTGTGGTATGTATATATAGATTTTTCTACAAAGTTCGCGGGTCCCCTGGGCCCGCAGCACGTGCGCTAAAATTACAATCAGATTCGCGAGTTCGCGCAATTCCATTCTATATAAGTGTCATTGAAAATACACAAAACAAAACACACAGACCTCCACGTGAGGATATGCCCGACGCACAGGAACGTGTGAGAAAAAAACCCCGTCTCGCCCAGACCGCGCTCATGAAGAACATGACGGGTCTTGCGGCGCTGCACGTACATCTCATGCGTATCTCGCACGCGCAGAACGCATACGACGTGTTGTGTCTTGACGTTCACACTGCTTATTTCCCTTACCCCATCGATTGTCGCAAGAAGCAGCTCCTGCACTTCCTCTGTCCTTCCAATCTTGATGATCTTGGAGTGACGGTTGATGTGATAGAGTGCGGACTCGGCTCATGTGTGCTGGCTGCTGCGGAGCGCGTGTTGTGGGCGGCCGACAAACTCATCGCCAAGTGGCAACGGTTTTGTGACGTCTTGTGCATCGATTCTGACTCCGATCACGAGCAGACAAACACCGTGTTCATAGCATACAAGCCTTCAGACAGTCTCTTTATTACTCAGCTGTATTAAAGATGCATGACCCTCGCTAAACCAAGTGCACGTGCACGTGTGTGTCCTCGCGAACGATAGAAAAAAAACACGTGCACGAGCGTCCCGCGAACCTAGTGTCTATATAAGACGAGTCCTGAAACCAAACACAAACACCACCGAAACACACACATGATGCCGGACGCACATGAACGTGCGAGAAAGAAGCCCCGTCTCGCCCAGACCGCCCTCATCATCAACATGACCGGCCTTGCGGCGCTGCACGTGCATCTCATCCGCATCGCGTTCGCGCAGAATGCCTACGATGTGTTGGGTCTCGACGCTCATGCTCCGTATTTGCCAGACATTATCAAATGTCGCAAAAAGGAGCTTATGCAGGTCCTCGATGCTGGGGATCTTCTTGATCTTGAAGTGGCGGTCGATGTGGTAGATTGCGGACTCGGCTCATGTGTGCAGACTGCTGCGCAGCGCGTGCTGTGGGCGACCGACATTCTCACACGGAAAGCGGGGCAATATGTGCTGTGGGTCATGCAATCGCTCCTCGACAGCGATTCTGACTAGGCGACATCTATGTCAAAACACTGGATAAAAATTAAGTCACATAGTATATAAGACAAAACACATCGCTGCATCAATAGATACCATGCCTATCAACAATGCTTTGTTTCGCGAGGCAGAGACACACTGCCAGGTTATCCGTTACGAGATCACGAAGCACACGATCCAAAAAATGAAGGCGCAGGTCTGGATTCGGAATTACCGGAAACGGGTTGCAGCTGCCGAGTTGCGTTTCACGAGGAACCGCGAAAGGTGGCTCAACGATGACTGGTCTACGTGTGAGCTGTTGAAGAAACGCATCAGGGACGCCACGAAGAGCGCAGAGATTCTCATCAAGGACCTGAAGGACGCCGAGCAGCACATGGAAGCGATGCGTGCGCGCGTCGGTTCCGTGGTCATCGACGACTAATAGCGAGTCTTTGGATAAGACGAATCAGACGAGGAGTAGTGAGAGGTTGCGTGTTTGTGTTTCATTTAATGTCAATAAACATATGCAACACATCCAACTGCCAACATATCTCACTACGCACTAATCACATGCGCGTAAAACATAGTGCGTCTCTGTCAACAAACTACAATTCAAATAATATAAAACAGTGTATAAACAGTCACATGAGCCATGAAGACAATGATCCATGGTCATTCACAAGCACGATACGAAACTATCCGAATGCAGATGCGAAGTATGTATTGGAAAAAAATGGTTTGCGTAGAATTGCCGAAAGACTGTGCGAGCAGTTCAATCTGCGAAAGGTCATGGACCTTTGTGAATTGACGGATGATGTCATTGACAGAATAACTTGGCTAGAAACAGTTCCACGCCAAAAACTAAAGCGATACTGTGCAATATGTAGACAAAGACAAATTGAAACAAATAAACCACGGACGTCACATACAACCACATGGACGTCACATACCTCCACCGTGACCGGCCAAAATGGCGACTTACAACCTCTACTGGAATCATTGAAGGGTTTGAGCAACCCTCTGCCCGCAGCGCCCCTCTGCCGCAGCACGCGTTCTATTTCCGCTACACGAACCAGGGAGGCTATATAATGCGAAGGATTATATTGAAGCACACAAACAGACCAATCATGGCCACGCTGCCTGACCTGTCCGCCAAGCCCGAGCCCTGCAGTTTCAGCGAATTGAGCGACTACCTGGCCTCCAAGGGCATGGACCGCAACGTCGCCTGCTACATCAGCGACGGACTCGGGCTGACCAAAAAGGAGCAGTTGCGTTTTGTGACTGAGCATGTGATACAAGACATCCAGGAGGAGTGCTTCGATCACCTGAAGGTGTCAGACGAGAACCTGGATCTGCTGCGCAAGATATGCCAGGAGTACAAAGAGGAGAAGAATGGTGCTAAGTAGACAATCTAATTTTTTGTTGTTCAGTAAACATCAGGACAATACAAAGCAGGTGTGTATCACGACAAACAACCTCATTACTTTGTTTAGCTTACGTGTTTATTGAAAAAAACCTACGAACACTTGAAAAAGTCCCTCGCCTGGCCGAAGGCATACTTGTTGATCCTCACAAACAGTCCATTGCGCCAGTCAAGAAACTCCTGTGGCTCTTCATCTTGTTCCCATGTGGACTCTTCCCAGCACATTTTGTCCACTTCAATCTCGATCGGCTCGAAGTCGAAACTCCGACCATCGCTTGTGTATACCGTGAGCCTGGCCACAAGAATGTGGCTGGTGATTGTTTTGCTCTTCTCTTTGCGCCTTTTCATTATGCGCGTCACCTGCATCGTGCCAAAAGGTTTCCCGTTGAACGACAGTGTATTGCGCACATAATTGAAGTATGGCATCCACCTTTCCATTGGATAGAAATTACGCTTCTTTGGGCGGAATGAAGAGAAGTACCTGTCATATGTCCAAAAGTCGCAAAGTCCAACACCGTCTTCGATGACCGACTTCCAAGTAAACATGCTACATAGGATAGACTTCTGTTGTGATTCGATGTATTTCTGAAGCAGTCCTCTCGTGTGCTTGCAAACAGATCCCGTCTTGGCGACATCCGGAGGGACAGTATACGCGGTGTCGTAGACTTGGTCTATGACACGTTCGTGGAACTCAAAACCAGTCATGCCGTGCCTGACAAGCTTCTGCTTTGCAAACTGCATGTACAGTTCCAGGACGAACCACGTGTTGTCAGGATGACTGCATGTCTTCTGTTTTTTTTCTGTACGTTTGAGCGCGCGTTTTGCGACCTTGAAATTCTCCATGGTCGCGTGCGATGCAGAGAATCCCGATACCTTATATACTTCTCATGAATGAACTCGGAGCAGTAAAGTAACCATCGATATATAAGACCGTGCATTGCAAGACATCAAACAGAAAACATGTCTGATATCGATGAAGTTAAAGTACTTAACGTACAGGTTTTCTTTGACCTTTCCAACGTGTGGAAATCAAAGACAAATAAAGACCACGGCACACATAAGATCTCCAGCGACACGAACGTCCGCGACTGGATGCATAATTATTTGACAGGACTTGGACTTTCCACTTTTCCTACCAAGTGCAATTTCGTTCAGGAAACAGAATTCGTGATCGACAAACGTCGAATGAACATTGCGGGTCCGGACCTCGTTTTTAGTGATTACGACACAGCAAAGTATGATAAATTCAAGATTACCATCAAACCCATGAAAAATATTGATTACAGGGTGAGAGTGATTTTCCGATCCAAGGGGCAGCCCGAGCGCGATTTAGAATACCAGGTACAAGCGTTTGATTATGTCGCGAGACCGATTGAGCATTTCATACGTATGAATTCCTTACATGACAGTGAATGCACGTTCAAAATCGCCGCATTGGAGCTAAGCCCGGACAATAAGAAAATGAGGATTGGACAGCTCTTCGATGCAACTGGTCTATCGAATGATCAGTCCCTCGTCATTAAAGTCACGATCAAAAAGTACGAGCTTAAGCTCGTCTTTCCCAGTGGAGATGGTCAGTCTGTACACCCTGACACCACGTTCATCGTAAAGGAAATGGATCTTGTCAAGGATGTACTCGACAAGTACTTCCTCAAGGAGGACCTGATCATATTTGATTCGGACTACACGGTCAAAGGGTTTCCACTTGACGCCGACTTGATTGTGCGCGACATGAGCTTCGAGTCAGGCTCTAGCGTGGCGACGGTGTGCGTGATGAACGCGGGCCCGCTCGAGCAGCTCGCGCGCGTCAAGTGGAGATTGTCTGTAGCAAAGGCGACGCTGAAAGATAAAAAGCGCAAGTATCACCAGGCCGATGTCGAGGGATCCATATTAGAGTCTGTCTTTACAAGCGGGTACCACTGCAAAAAAAAAAATATTCTGGCTCTTAAGCGCCAACTGCGCGAGTTTGAGCTCGATCTTTCTAATACGACCAAGAGGTACAGGAAGGAACGGGTCTCAAAAGATAAGGAGATTAACGATGCCCGTGAAGAGATGGACGAAAGCAAGGAAACGTTCAACAAACTCGACGCGAAACGCATGCGTCTCGAGACGGTTGTTGCCGTGTCCACTGCTGAGTCTGTGGCCATCCCCGAGTGCATTATGTGCATGGACCGGATCGAGAAACGCGGCATAGTGGACTGCGGACAAGGACACGCTGAAGCCTGCATTAACTGCTATGCCCTCTTGCTTGCAAACGACCAACCATGTCCCACGTGTCGCGGAAAGTTTACCAGTGTAAACGTGTGTATCACGGGCACTGAGAAGTAGAGATCATATGAATGTCTAGTTTTTAGGTTCATTGAATAAACAACCTCATCGTAGTAATAACACCATCCTAACTATCTTGTACTTACTCCTTCTCAGCGTGCTTCTCAGCAACGTGCAGCTGTAGCTTGTGTGGCGAGTCGTAGAAGTTGTGGAAGTTCTTGCTGCACTGGGCGCACTTGGCGTCCGGGGGCGATTCGCCGCGCTCGCCGAAGTGCTCGTCCTGCTTCATGCACTCGGTCTTGACGACGCCGCAGATGGCGCAGCCGTCCGGAATAACCTCACCGCCTTCCTCAGCCTCCGCCTGGCCGTCGAGCACCATGAAGTTGGCGCCATGCTGGCGCTCCCACGCGCTGCGCTCCCAGGCATCCTTGGCCTTGGCGTGCGCCTTCTGGGTTGCCTCGAGCAGCTTGTCCATCAGGATCATGTGCCTGACGTACGCCTCGCGCTTGTTCGACGGGCCGGGGATCTTAGCGTGCGGCATAGCGTGTAGCTCATCGATGATCGCGAGGAGGGCCCGAGGGGAAGTGCGTTTGGTCGTGAGGGCAGATACGATGCGCTCCATGAAGTTGTCTGCCAGCTGACCTGCGACCGCGTCGACGACTTCCTTGACGAACTCCTCGATGGAGGGCGCTGGTTCGGACGGTGCGGACGTGGGCGTCTGCTCGGGCGTCTCAGCGAAGGCAATGGATCTGTTGCGCTTGAGACTCGGGCGCTCGAGCTTCGGGCACTCGACGGGCTGGGGCTCGGAAGTGGACTTGGGTGGGGTCTGCATGGCAAGTGTGTTTTGTGCTTTCCAATTTTCAGAGCTCGGTTTATATAGAGACGGAGGTTCGCGAGTCCCCTTGGTCTGCAGGACATGCGTTCTATTTTTAGATTTGTTTCTAATTTTGGTTCTCGCGAACCTGGTCCCTCTGCCCGCAAGAAGCCTATAAAAGTAAGCAGAAAAACGCCTCAAACACTTTTCCTGTCCACGCACCATGGCCATGTCGCCCCGCTCCGAGAGGATTCAGAAACAGGCTGACCTGGACTACGACAAGGCCTGCAAGGAAGCCGTCGAAGAAGTTGCGTTCGAAAGCGAAATGGAGAAGTCATCTGAGGACGAAGACGAAGACAAAGGACCGACGCTCAAGAAAAGATTGAGGCAGCTTGACAAAAAGGCCGATCTCCAGAAGGCCAAGAAAGAAGTCAGGACTACCTTGAACAATATCAAGAAGACTCACTCTGATCATCCTCGGAAGATCAAGGACAAGGTGCTGATTGAAGAGGTCGCGAAGAAGCTCGCGCATTGGAAGCGTAGGGCACTCAAGGCCAACAAGGAGCTGCGTCACATCAAGAGGGAATGCTCGTGTGGCCGCGCTGTGAACTGCCCCTGGATTTGTAGGAAGTAGAGGTAGTATAGTTGTTATAGGTACTGTGTTTATTAAATAAACATTCAAGAAAAAAATATGTCAATCATCCCATGTCATAAGCCTGTCACACAAGGTATAAAAGAAGTGTGTGTGTGGAGTATGTACTCTCCGAGGAAGCCGGACTTCTTTAGGCAGTTCGCCCAGAGTATACGCAGTGAGCGTATATTGCAAAAACAAAAACAAGAGGAATCCGCTAGAGAGCTCAAGGCACTGCAGGCGCGTCTCTTCCGGTTGTCGATGTGGGAGAAGTTGTTGCTTAATGGAGACTGGATCAGAATTCGCGAGTGTAATACTTTTTAAACGAGTTATGCTTGTTTATTTAATAAACAATATGTAGCATTTCTAGAATGGCTTATCCTAGTTTGGCTCATTAAGGAGCGGGAAGAAATTGTGATACTGGAGCCGAATCCAAGCCTCAACACGCGCAGAAAGCTCGGCTGTTGTGACTTCCTCACTGCCACGTTCACGGTCGATCCAACGGGGCGTGGTGGCGGAGTAGTGGAGGTCGATCAATTCGGGGTTGCGATCGTCACCGTCGCCGTTGTCCTCCTCCGGTTCGTGGATATCTTGGTCGTTGCTGTCTTCATGAACCGCATCAATGGCGGTGATTATCTCGACGTGCATCTCGTCGGCTTCTTCGGAATCTTCTAGCGTTTCAGAGGCCTCAGAATCTTCGGATTCGTCCTCCTCGAGGGCAGCGAGCACTGCTTCGTTCGAGACGACGAAGTTGTTGCCGAGCGCCTCCATGGCGGCAAGCGCTATCTGTTCCTCTGCATTCATATACGGCTGCAACGTGATGTTCTCTGCCTGGGCGGGAGGCTCGATGGAGGCCACGAGCTCGGTCTGTATCGGGTCTGTGCCGTCCTCGATTCCAGCCTCGTTCTCGTCTGTATTGTCGACAACATCGTCTTCACTGTCGCTCATACTGATACTGTCACCGTCGCTCGCAGTGTCACTGGCGTCCTCGTCCTGGTCGTGGTCAGTAATCTGGAAAACACGGATGGGACCCTCATGCTCGTGGATGCCAACCTGCACCGCGAGCTGGTTGCGCCTGCGGTGGATCCAAACGACGAAGAGCTTGAGAAGGCGTGCCTGGGGTGCCGTGTAGCGCTCAATTGCACGGTCCATGTCAGCGTTGGATTCGTACGGCCAGCGCTCGGGCCACCAGAGGCGGTGCATCTCGGCGCGGTCTGCGTACGGCTTGCGGGCGAAGCGGTGTGCGGCCCAGACAGTGTTCTGCATGTGGAAGGAGAGCGCTCGGTGCGCGTAGAGGTCGAGTCTGGTGTTTACGGCGGCGTTGAGGGACTTGCAGGTCTGGGCCAAGCGCGCGATGGACACACGGTTCTCGATCTGCTCCTTGGTGAGCTCTCGGAAGTTGACGGGCCAGCCGTAGCGATGGACGGGAGTTTCTGTTGAGATCATGCGCATGCCCGGCTGGAATAGAGCGGCCACGAGTTCGGTGTAGAGGTCTGAGGGAAAGTTGGCCCCGGGTGGGACGAAACTAAGTCGGAGGGTGGGATGCGTGGACATGCTTGCTGGATTGCTTGTTTTTTGTGATTCGATTTTTGAAGTTTATATAGAAGGTCGGACTCGCGAACTTGTAAAAAAAGATCGAGCTCGATTATTTTTTTTGAGATTTGCGGGCAAAGATCGAGTTCGACAGGGGGCAACAATGTGAATCGTTGTTAATTCACGAAAAAAAACACGTGTGTCCTTTCGAAAAAAAAAAATGTCTTTCTAGCTCGCGAGTGAGCAAACGTGTCAGAGATTAGACCCATATCCTGGTTTGCACAAGCAACCAGCAAGTGCTGTGCTTCCTAAACTGGAGTTCGAATTCAACGGACACTCATAGCAAATACCGTCCTTACCATAAAATCCTGTGTTGCAACTACAATGAAACGGTCTTGTGGGCTTTCCCATGGAAGTGGAATTCTGTGGACAAATGAATGGAGCTGGTAGCACCCCGTAGCTGCGAAAACACTCGTTACCGTGAGGCGCGCTGAAGTCTCTGCATGTTGAGAGTATAGACGCTTCGTCCATGTTCCTTGAACACGCTCGGTAATAGCGCTCGCACGACTCAAAGCACATTTTCAAATCACCACCGGTGCTGTTGCACGTGTATCCGTACTGGAAGCACCTCATGTCGTAGAACAAGGCCTTGCAAGTGTCGCTCTCGTTAAGATGATGCTTTATTTGATCGAATTCATTTGCAATGTGGTATTCCTGCCATATCATCTGCGAGTTGTCCGGATATATCGTGGGTATTCCATTCAGAACGGCGCACACTGTCAAATTCGTGTATCTGATTTTGCATTTTTCGGAGGTCTTGATCTCGGTGTTGGTCGGGGCTGGTGTGGTGGTGGTCGGGACTGGCGTGGTGGTGGTTGGTGTGGGTGTAGTGGTGGAGGTTGTTGTCGGCGCCGGATACATACCATTGACACCATAGCTACCGAAGCACTGGGCGCCAGCAGGCGGACTGACACTTCTGCAGTAGGACCAAGTGCTCTCGTTGTTCTCTTTCGTGAATGATAGTGTACATGCACTCCAGGCCGCAACACACGTCTCGAGGCACATCCGCATTGGCACGCCCGTGCTTATGCAAACTTTGCCGAAATCGAAGCAGTTTGAGAGATAGTGGAGCGCCTTGCAGTCTTCAGTATTTTTGTAATACGTTCCAGACACAGCATTGTAGAGGTCGACGACATACGTTTCTTCGTTCCAAATCTGCTCAATGTCATCACGCGCTGTTTTTGCTCCATTCAGCACGGCGCACGTCGTGAGGCCCCCGTACGTTTTGTTGCAGACCCCTGGCGTTGGTGTGGTGGTGGTCGGGACTGGCGTGGTCGTGGTTGGTCTGGGCGTGGTGGTGGTTGGTATGGGCGTGGTGGTGGTTGGTATGGGCGTTGTGGTCGTGGTCGGCGCCGGTGTGGTGGTTGTGGGTCCAAGCGTGGTGGTAAACACGGGTGTGGTAGTCAGAACGGGCGTGGTGGTGTTCGGTGTGGGTGTGGTGGTGGTGGTCACAAACTCCACTCCGTTGTTGTTCAAGCACCACCCCGTTGTTGCGCTGTTGCGCTGACAGGTTTCATAAACTGTCGCGCTTGGCACGTTCGACAGACACTCTCGGTGGTAATCCATACATATATCGACACACACCATAAGTTGCCTGACTTCAGTCGGCCTCATACACAAACCATACTGTCCACCGTACAACACACAGTTATATGTGTAAAAGAGTGTCTTGCACGAGTCGCTCTTGGTGAGTCCCATAAAATCGAAACAGTTAGCGGGATTGTTCCAGCATTCATCCAAACTCTTCTCAAGAGCCGGCATCTGCGCGATCTCCGCATCGGTTCCACCGACAGGTAGTCCTCTGAGGACAGAGCAAGTCGTAAGGTTCGAGAACGTTTTGCTACATGGAGGCGGGGGCGTGGTTGTCGTCGGTGTTGTGGTGGTGATCCTTGCGGTTGTTGATGTAGTGACCGGTTTCATGCCAAGCACACCGTTGTCCCCAAAGCACTCGGACCCGAGCGGTGCGCTAGAGTCGCATGATGTTGGAACCTGACAAACTAGGCTATACTGCTGACACCACTGCGGGCACATTTGTATTAGTTCACCTGTGCTTGTGGACGCCCTGCCGTATGTCACACAGTATATGTCGTAGTAGAACTTCTGGCATGCGTCATTCTTTATCAGATAAGTTGCGTCTGTGTAGGTCTGAATAGCTAAGTTCTCTATGCTTAAGATGTACGTTTCGGAATTATCTCGCGTGCGTGCTCCATTCAGAACTTCACACGTTGTCAGGTCTGAGTATGTTCGGAAAGTTATAGGGGATGGCGTCGCTGGTGGCGGTGGTGGCGCTGTCGGTGGTGGTGGCGCTGTAGGATTTGGTGTCGATGTCGGTGGTGGCGTCCAAGGTGTCAGAGAAGGAATCCATCCATCCTTGCCAAAGCACGGCCCTTCTTCCTGTTTTCTGTACGCCGAACAGGCGAATGGGGAATTGATGTATTCGTCCGTCGCTGTCGGTATACACGTACGTACGTATTCAGAACAAAACTCGAAACACGCCGTAATAGGCTCGCACGTGTCCATTGACAAACCGTAGTTCGAGGCTGATATTATGCACGTAAAGTTGTACCGAATCGCCTTGCAAGATGCAGTTCTTGTGGAATCTCCGGTCAGCAACTGCGTTTCGAGACCCTGTATCGCCGTCGGTGCATCTGTGGTACTGTAAGAAAGTCCATTCAACACAGCGCATGTCGTCAGCCCCGAGAATTTTGTCATGCAGGGTGTGGGTGCGGTAATAGGCGTGGGCGTTGTGGTCTGTGCTATTATGGTAGTGGGTGGTGGCGGGGGCACCGCTATCGTCAACCCATTAATTCCCATGCACTCGCCCTCGTTTACCGCTAGCATGGACGTGCACTCTGAAGATGCCGTCTGCGCGCCAACGTTCGGAAAACACACGCTCATGTATGCCATACAGAGATCAATACAGGTTCGCAAAATCGCGCCCGTGCTCGTGAGTGCTTTCCCTGATTGTACACAGTACATGTTGTAATACAATGACTGACACTGCGCGCTCTTGGTTAGTGAATTCGAATTTTGGTATGTATTTATAGCCCCTTGTTGGAGCATAACTGAAAATAAATCACTGTTGTCTTGCGCGGGTAATCCGTTGAGATTAGCGCATATCGTCATGCCATAGAATAACTTTGGCGGTGGAGGTGGTGGCGGCGGTGGTGGCGGCGGTGGTGTGGTGGTTGTTGTTGGCCTCGGCGTACTGGTGGTGGTCGGCGTCGGCGTAGTGGTGGTGGTAGTTCGCGTCGGCGTAGTGGTGGTAGTGGTAGTGGGCGTCGGTGTGGTGGTACTGGTGGTTGTGGGTACCGGAGTGGTAGTGGTCGTGGTGGTAGGCGTCGGTGTGGTGGTAGTTGGGACCAAGACACACGTCGTCGCCCCTACGACTGGAGTGTACTTCCCAGCATCACAGTTTATGCAAGAGAAATTTCCAGACGTCGGCTTATACTGTCCGAGTAGACATGACATGCATGATTTTTCGCATATCGTGTTGACGATGTCGAATCCCTCTAAGATTTGATTCTGTACAGTGTTAATTGCGTCTGTAGTGAGTAGCTCGTCGACAACAAATAGACCTGCTATATCGCCGTTGAAGTTTTTTCCGAGTCGTGGGTTGGTGACACTTCCGCTGTTATACCAAGCTTGCATAGTAGGGTTGCTGTAGTAGCTTCCGACATAAAAAGCGTCAAGTGTTGTGTCCGTTTCTTTCTCCGGTGACTTGTTCAATTCTACAGTATTGGGCAATGCACTATTCAAAGACATACTTGTCTGGTGTGTATCGTATGAGTACTTGATAACTATCGATATCCATACTCCTGGCAGTACAACGGGTTCTGATTCTATTGTCCCTAAAACTCCGAACTGATTACCACGAGAAAACACGACAGCATTTAGCCTATTTTGTGGTTTCGTCAAGAGAATCTTGTCAACGTAACCAGCCCCATTCGGAATTGTAGCATCGAAAATAACTTGGGTTTCGTCTATATATGTCTGACTGAATCTCAGTGTTATTACGATTGTGAATCCTCCGTTGGTTGCGACGTTCCAGGAACGCGGTCCGGCGTCGAGGAACTGCAACAACGAGCGGTCGAACTTGAGGTGTCCTTTGCCACTGGGTCCACCAAGAGCGTTGTAGGTCGGCAGAGTGGACGATCCAATGGCTGCATTATTTCTTGTCGACATGGATGCGAACGAAGGTTTTCGTATCATCAGTGCCATGAATCGATCACATGAAGTGCTCGAGTATCGTGACAAATAAGACATTTCGGAGTATCCGGCGTCACAGACTGGTTTGGGTGTGGGCGTTGTCGTGGTGGTCCGTGTGGGCGTGGTGGTGGTTGTGGGTGTCGGTGTGGTAGTGGTCGTGGTAGTGGGTGTCGGCGTGGTAGTGGTTGTGGTGGTGGGTGTCGGCGTGGTAGTGGTTGTGGTTGTTGGTGTCGGCGTTGTAGTTGTTGTGGTCGGCGTCGGCGTGGTAGTGGTTGTCGTGGTAGGCGTTGGCGTGGTCGAAGTCGTCGGCGTCGGCGTTGTGGTGGGGTTTACACACGCCGTCGCCGCAGAAACTGTGGATTGCTGTCCGGAGGTGCAATTCATGCACACGGCTGTACCAAGCACGGACTTGAACTGTCCAACGGGACAAGGCGTGCATGCTGGTCCGAACGGACATACCGTGTTGGTGAAGTCGAATCCCTCTAATATATTCTCATGGATCGCGTTGATTGCAGGGCTGCTGAGGAACTCGTCTACCACAAACAACCCGGCAATGTCACCATCGAAATGGCGGCTGTAGCTTGAGGCACCTATCCAAACCTCGTCGAATACGTAGTCTTGTAATCCTGCTGGTTGTGCTGTTGCAGAAAACGGTATGTTGTTGGCAACCATACTTATTGCTTTTGATGTGTGTGAGTATGTTATCGTAACAGACATCCAGTTTGTCGGAACGAAGTCGTAAGGACTGTCTACTCGTCCTATCGTTTGACCAGTGTCACCGAACCAAACATAAATAGATCTTCTTTGTATAATAAGCGAAATAAAATTAGATCCGGCTATTGTCCCTGCGAAAATCTGATGTAAACTGAAGCTCGTGGCGAAATTCCCACTGTAGCGAATCACTGCTACGATTGTAAATCCGCCATTGCTTACGACGTTCCACGCGCGCGATTGTCCCATGAGGTAAACAAGTAGTGATCGGTCGAAAGTAACATGTCCTTTGCCACGAGGTCCACCGGTAGCGTTGTATCTGGGCAGTGGAGAGGATCCGATTGCGGCATTATTTCTTGTCGACACGGATGCGACCGAGGGTATTTGTATCCTCAATGTGGTAAATCTATTACATGCAGTGATCGAGTACGGTCCGATGAAATTTCCTCCAGTGTATCCAGCGCTGCATTCCGTCGCAAGTGACATACACACTGTGGATGATGTCGCTGCGATAACATCGGAGAGTGTACCTGGCGGGCATGTGATACACGACGTTGCAGACAACGTAGTCGAGTATGTACTCTTAGGGCATTTGGTGCAAGATTTTGAAGAGGTACTAGCTACAGAAACAATCCAGTTGGCTTCAAATCCAGTATTCTGAACACTTGAATCACTGGTGATTTGAATCCTCAGGTATCCCGTACTTGAAGTGTACGTATCAGGCAAACTCAAGCTCGACCTTGCGATTTGGTCGTTGCAGTCTGATGGTGACGTACACCGAGTGAGTGTTATGAAATCAAAATTCCATTCCATGTCGAAAAAAGGGAACGTTATACTGATCAAATCATTTGAACTGATAAGCCATTCGCATGCTGCTCTTGATGGATAAGTTCCTGACACGATTGTACCAGAATTCGTGCCTGTTGACGCTGATGCACACGAACAACCACCAGAGCACGTCACAGTTGCTGTGGGTATGTAGTAGTATCCCGGCGAACAGTTTTGACACGCTGTCTCGCACGGGGGAGTCTGTGCATGCGTTAAGGACTGCATGATGAGAATGAATACTGTGTTACGAAAAACGGCTGTGCGGTGCATGTGATGTGTATGTTTTTGTTATATACAATATCTGGTAAATATATATAAACGACTCGGTTCATTCAAATTTTTATTTAATAAACAAAATACATAATCAGTTGTTCTCTTCTGGTGGCTCTGAGCAACGGGTAACCGAGTTCCACTTGCGCTCGAGTGGGCGTAAGGGAAGATTGTACTTGCCCATGATCTCGCGGACGCCGTTGCGGAGAAGAAATGGTTCGCGAGACATGTTGAATGCCGTGTCGAGGTATACGGGACCCATACCTCGCGCCTGGCGCTCAAGCAGTGCGCAGTCGTCAGCGTAGAGGAGGACGGCGAAGAGGTCGACGAGCATGTTCTCGACACGCTGGGTCTTTATTTCGGCCTGGGTGATGCGACTGTGCATTGGCATGCTCCTGTAGGTGGGCCACGGAACGCCGGACTCGTTGGAGTACAGACGCAAGGCGGGAAGGTGGAAGCGACGGGAGGAGTTTGGCGGCGGTATCGAAGACAGCGGCAGCTCCTCCCATAGGAACGGGTGCATAAAGGCACTCGCGCGGGCGAGAGCGAGGGCAGAGAGTACGAGAACAAACTTAGCCAGCATTGTGTCAGGGTGGGGCGAAGGAAGTCGTATAGTGTATTTTGTGGATAAAACAAAATTCGGGTGTACTAGTTTATAAATGCACGCACAAGAACTTGAATGAATGTTGTGCTCTTATGTCTCGTTCTCCCGATTGGTTTCACTCTGTTTTTGTATGACGCATGGCTCGTGTATCGTTTCTATCATACGTCGGACAAAGAGAGGGCGGTGGTCTGGGGTGGCTTACAAGGGAAAGTATTTTATGTGTGGGTCGTGACGTTTCTACTCTCATGCTTTGGATGCACGAGCAGCTTCGTATTGTACGCATCGATGGAACCACCGGATGAATTCTCTATATTTCTCTTCGTTGTCTTGAACGTGTCATATCTCTTGTTCAATTACGCGCTCTTGCACGAGATGAAGAACTTGGTGCTGGTATCTCTCTGGACAAATGTCGTTGTGTTCGTTGTGCTGTTTGTGTACACTGTGGTGGTTTTTGACGCTTCCTCACAAGCATCGACGGTGGGTTTTCTGTTGTGGACTCACTTCTGTAATTTTGTTGCTGTTGTACATGTCTATGTCATAGACCTTATGATTTGGTATTCTGGATGGATAGACGCACATATAGCATACAAGACCTCACCCGAGGCATTTTAAACTAACAAAAAGAGCGAGTGAATCCAGAGTGAATCTGAGCTCAGAATTCGGGTGTGTGAGTTTATTAATAATCTACTCATCCCCAAGCGCCTGATTGACTTTAGGGTCCATCTGCTGGTCATGGACCTCGAACTTACGCTTTTTATTAGCGACCTTGGGCGAGTGCGGAGGGGTAGTCGGGAACATGATATGAATGAAATCCTTCTCTTCGTTCTTTGTCCACACTCCGGCGACCTTCCTGCAATCAAGGTAGACCTTCGCATTGTCGTGGACTGTGGCTTTGTGGAGGACGTTGTCGAGCACGCAAGTGACGAAGTCTTCTTGTTCGACGCAGATAGGAGTGATGTCGAGGTTCTTGATCGTAACCATGTTCTTGTTGCGAATTATCATGATGTGAATGTTGATTTCTGGAACCAACAAGTAGGTGGCGGAGTCGTCTTTGAGATGATGGTTCATTTCCTCGTAATTCACGATAATCGTGGCCATGCTTGCGTGCACTTTGTGTTTTGGAAGTTTTTCGGTGTGCTGTTTTTATAGGCTGGATCTTGTTCGCGAGGTTCCTGGTTCGCGAGTTACCGTGTCCCGCAAAAAATGAGCTCGTAGCGCGAATCTGACCTCAGAATAGCGCACGAACTGAGCTCAGTGAATTCCCTCGTCCCGCATGCGCGAACTCGTGCGAACTTACCTCGTCCCGCAAATCTGAGCCTATAAAAGGGACGAGGTGGAACGAGCTCAGAAGCTCAGAAGCATGTCCGTATCCCATGTTTGGCCCGTCAAGCTCATGTGCTCGGACTACCCTGAGTATTCATGGCCGTACGGGGCGCGGGCGCTGATTGCGGAGCGCGAGAAGGTGGCGAAGGTGCTCCAGCTGACCATGCAGATGAACCACGGATGGCATTACGGCGGGAACTACGAGCCGATCTTCAAGGTTCCACTTAGCTTCCAGGAGGGCTTCGTGCGCAACGACACCGAGCGCATCACACTCATCGACCGTGTGCGAACATACCACAACTTCAACTGGAAGCGGGACGTTTGTACCCATGCACATCCACAAGTCAATTCTCCCGACGGGGGCATCACGAAATCTGAGAAGCACTACGCCACGCTCATCAACAACCTCATCGAGCTGCAGGCCCTTACCGAGGAGCTCAAGCCGGAGACGCTCGCGCTCGTCGCCAGTTGCACGGGCACACATGAGCTGCAGCAGGCGATGCTCAACGCGCGCGCTTGAGCATTTCTTTTGTTTTAATAAAACGAAGATAGACAGAAACAGTGTGTCAGATGCGTACGCGTGGCTGCGGGAGAAACCGAGTAGACTAAAAAGAGTTTGTATCGAGTTTTTATTTTTTCGGAGGTCATCTAATAGCACAGGCAAAAATGGCGCCACATCAATTCAGTGATGATCTGAATGATGTTGTCCGGAAGACCGGTGTATGGGCTGTAGCTTCCAAGACGGGTATGCGAGACCATGCAGAAGGTGGTGAGTAGGAACTCGAGGTAAGGTTGTGGAAAGAAGGGACGCTGGACGGGTCTGAGGAACCGGAGCGGTTGGTCGACGTAGGATGTGCCCAGAAATGCACGGACGTCGACGGGCTGAAGCAAGGGTGGATACATATAACACTCCGAGAGCAGAGCGTCGTGGTCATTCGGGTGGTAGTACTGGGCATGGCGGATGTAAAAATCGCTGCAGCAGTGCAGTTGGATGCTATGGGAATTTTTTGTGCGAAGCATTTCGAACTTGAGTTTGATTTTAGTGACCAAGAAGAAGACAGTGTCAGTAGGGCTTTGCTTGGTGTAGAGACGGTACTTGCCCTCTTCGGTACCGTCGGTGAGGAGGAAGGTTGCCTTGTTGGTGATGTAGTCGAAGTACTGGCCGAGGATGAAGTACGGGATCTCGTGGCGCGGGATGCGGAGGTAGGACGTGCACTTGTGGTTGAGGATAGCGTTGAATGTGGCGATGCGCTTGAGGGTGTCGCGCGCTTCTTCTGTGGGTGGCCTGTAGAAGATGTTGTAGTCATACCCGTTGACGGTACCGTGCGGACCTACGCGCTTGACCTGGAATGGGACAGTGATGGTGCGGACAACGAGCTGTAGGGCTTCGACGGCAACAGGGGCGCCAGTGTCTTGGAAGAAGAGAGTGAATTTGCGGTGGAGCGTGGCCATGCTTGGAGTTTGGGTCTGAAAAGAAGAGGGATACTTTTATAGTCTGACTGTCTGGCGATTCGCGAACTTCGTTTTCCCTTCTCCCGCAAGCACGAACTCGTGCGCGGAAAAAAAATATAATTAAAACTCGCGAACTGTCCTCGGCCCGCAAATCGAGGCTGTAAAAGGATACTCTGAAAAAATCAGATCACCATCCAACACCAGCATGTCCACGCATGATAAGAAGGCCGACGGACACATTTTGCGCTACCTCAAGCGGCAGACCATGCAGTACTTCCGAGACGGCAAGGAGTTGCCCGCTATGCACTACTGTACTGAGTGTGAGGACATGGAATGTGTGTTTCAGTGGACTTGGGTGGATCTCAGCGGTCGTTTCGAGGTGCTGAGCTGTACTCCAGTGGAAGTACTCGACACGTATCCAAGGAACCGCGCTCTCAAGTCCCTTCTCCACAACCGGGTGTTCAAGAATCTTTATGAGTTTACCGCCGCCTGCCGCAACGCCCTCGGGGACAACTTGGAGAGTACGCCACTGGTCGATTCTATCTCTGTGGACGGCCGGATTGTCAACTGGCGCGAAGTAGCTTTGTAAGCTAAAGACACTAAGTGTTCTGACATCTAGACACTCTATGTATTTTGAATAAATTCGTGATTGGATGAAAGCATTCTACGCGCGCTCTGCAGCACGGTGCCTCCTTTAGTGTGTTTTTTTGTGGTGGGGTTTTCTGTTGTGTTTCTGGTGTGCTCAGAGTACGCGGCAGCGACGCAGATGAACCACGCGGGTCGGGAGAACATATCTGGAACGGGCCCGCTGTGCCAGCGCTGGTGCTGGAAGTCGAGGAAGATGATGTTGATAGGCGAAGAAGCTTGAGTAGGAGACTCGAGCACGAGCACGTTGGACGGGCTCCGGTCGTCGAGGAGGATGCCATGACGGCCGAACTCGTCGCAAGTTCGTCGGAGTGCGGTGAGGAGAGCGTGTGCGCGGGACTGTTCGAGGACGCCTCGCGTGGATTGGAGGAACTCGCGCAGGGTAGGGGCGGGGACGTACTGCATGAAGAGGAAGTAGGTCCAGTGCAGTGGAGCGAGTGCAAGCCGTACAACACCGTAGAAGACGGGCGCGGCAGATATGTCCAGGTCTGTGACACGCCGATGCAGGGCGACCTCGGCGTCTATAACGCTTTTAAGGTTGACTTTTGAGGTGGAGGTGGAGGGAGGGGCGTGTTGGATGTCAATGACGTTTTCGATGCGCTTGACGGCCGTATCTCGTCCGTCGAGCCAGATACGGAAGACGGAGGCTGTGCCACCCAGTGCGACGAGTTCATAGGGTGTATAGTCGAGGCGCATTGGGCTCTCGGCGGCACTGTGTAGGAGGAGATCGAATGGAATCATATGATTGTTTGTGTTTATTTATAAACAAACGGGCTAGATAGTGTAAGACTGTGATGTGTGTGTTATCTTATCTATATTCCTCGTAGCAACACCCATGGTCGTCATGTGGACACCAGCAATGACCGGCACAACAGGGTATACATATAATGATGAATGAAATGAAATTGAGACCCGAGGCTAAGGCCATAATAGTTAAGTTTGGAACGGCATATCCTACTATGGAGATAGCCCACAAGATAACACCAAGTAACAAGTAACGACTCGGTTTGATACCCGCGACTTTTCGGCTGTTTTGGTGTGAAACACTCCGAGCTATTGGTACATATCCCCGTTGATCTGTGAATGTACTCGGTGCATATGGTGGATGTTCTATGACGTCTTGTGGTGGAGCAGACGGGCCTACCTCTTCGTATGTGTCACTGTTTTGATCTGTGGTAGGAGGACGCTTGTATCCCGGCATGTGTATCTTATATGCGTGTTTTATATGTGATGATGTGTTGTATGTAACTGTAATAACTCGTGAAATACTACCATTATAACTTTTCGAGATTCGCATGTTATAAATTACAGTTTGGTCTGTGGCAAATGGTGTGGAGAGAGTGGTTCTGGTTCATTCTACGTAAGTATTGTGTGGTGTATATAAGATAAATGGACGTTCGACATGGATTACGGACAAGCTAGGCAAATGATTTTCAATACCATTAATATACATCGAAAACCACTAGAGGAAACCACTTCGGCACTATTCAGGACATTAATTCACTCTTACATCTATACGCGCAATCGACTTGAAGAAGAGAGGTTTTGCAAGGATCTAATACCAAGACTAATCGAAGGTCTCGCGTACCAAGCACGGTATGATAATACCATGACTGCGGTCCTGACAGCCGAACTATCTCGGGGGAAAAACACACATACACAGAGACAGGGTAATACGGTCGTGACTGCTCCGAAATTGCTTCCACGAAATGAAAGTCGTCGAAATGTGGTTCCGGTCGTTACTCCGGTGGTTGCCCCGGTCGATAACGGAAATAGTGGATTGTGTACTTATTGTTTGGAAAAAAAATCCACAATGGTGTTTCTGCCTTGTGGTCACTGCTGTATGTGCAGATCTTGTTGGGCACAATATGGGAATACAATAAAAGATTGTCCGATTTGCCGTGGGGAAATCAAAGATTCTATCCCTATACTGGAAGAAGATAACAAATATCTGAAGAGTCACGATAACATGTATGTCGACACAGAAACAAAAAAAATAGAATACTTTACGAATGAGGATATCAAATCACTACGGTCTAAGGATCAGAATAAAAAAATAAAAATTCGTTTGGCATCAAGAATGTCAGGTCGAGCTCTATCGACACAGGAAACAAACTTGGAGACTGAAGAAAAAAACATCGAGCTCGAAAAGCTGCTATGCAAGCTACATGGCTTGAAAAGGTCTACGCAGAATCAGGAGTAACAAGATGATAGTACTTGTTGAATAGCATAATACTATGGACTTGACAGAGAATAAGAAGAAAACTAAGATTCCCTGGGCCTATACATCCCTGAGTGATTTTATTAGAAAAAAAATAAACAGAAAAAACGAGTTTAGAGTGACATAATCTGGACACTACCCACTAATTTAATGTATATTTTATTCATTTTTTATTTTTTTGAAAGGACAGAAGCTCGCAAAATGGATCCGGAGAAGATTAAAAAGCGGCTGGCAGAGATGCAAGAGACTTTCATTCGCCAGATGGCGGAGAATAAGGCCAGAATAGATGCCGAGACAGCCGAGCAGAACAAGAACTTTCAGGCGATGCTTGCTGACGTTGCGGCCACGCTTGAAGTGGGTGCAGAAAATACTGCTGTTGTTGTCAAAGTGCAGAGCGAGGGCGCGGCTGGTGTGGGCGCTGCGGTCGTAGGTGCAAAAATTACTGCATATGATGGCAACGTGAAGGACAGTGGTAGTGGCAAAGTGGAGGACCATTGCGGTGGTAGTGGCAAAGAACAGATCGACGAGGGCAGAGTTGGAAATGAGGGAGCAGATGGCGGTGAGGGCAGGGAAGTGCCTGAGAGTTGCGCGGATGCTGGCGCAAAAGAAGAGGACGTACCTAGGAAGGTCGTGCGTGGCAAGCAGAGCGCGAAAAACCTTACGCTTATGCAGCACAGGGACGCTGTTAGGATAAAAGAGGTTGCTGTGCTCGTTCAATCTTCCGGCAAGGGTGTGGGTGGCGTGGGCGGTATTGGCGATGTAGGCGGCATTGGTGGTGTGTTTGTCAATGAGAAGAAAGTCAAAGAAAACTATGATGCCAATGATGACGAGGAGAATGTGCGCGGAAAGAAGGACAGCAAGGGCACACCAAGGCAGGGCGGGGCGGGTGGAGTGGGTGGTGTGGGTGGCGTGGGTGGTGTGGGTGGGTCGGGCAAGGGCGCGAAGGGCGTAGGTGGCATCAGTAAGAAAGAAGCAGAGAAAGAGGATAAGGAGGGCAGCGAAGATGGGTCAGAGGACGAAGGAAGTGTCTCGAAAATGTTTACTGTTGTGCCGAAATTTAACGATGTCGATGCTCACACTGGAGAGTGGAGTTGCATTTACTGCAACAAGTCCTTTCCTTTCAGCTTTCGGCAAAATGCCCTCATCACAACGCATATGCGCAGGCATCATGGCATGGTTCTCGAGGACAGCGACGTCTTGAAGCGCCAGCGCAAGAGGCATCATGCGTCTGAGCGTAAGGGCCGCAAGCTCTCGGTAGAGGTCACGCGGCGCCGTGGCGAAGGTAGCGAGAGTAGAGAGTGTGTAGATTGTGTAGAGTGTGAAGTGTATAGTTTGTGAGCTGTGGCGCGTATTTGCTGTGGCTTAACATATTTACGCGCAGGCGGTGTGTCTGACGCTGACGCTAAAGACGCGAGCGTGTATGTGGATGAGGTGGAAGGCTTGATGCCTAAGCTTGAGGATGACGCGAAGCCTGGCGTTGAGGAGCAGCTGAAGGAAGAAAAGAAAATGACAAAGAAGCTCAATGCCCGTATCGCAGTGCTCGAGGCTGCAGCGCAGAAGAATGCGGCTGCGCTGGCGCTGGGTGTGAAGTGTGCCAAGCAGCTGCTTAGTGAGTGTGTGTGTGTGTGTGTGTGTTTATTAATTTATCAATGTGTTTGTGTTTGTATACTGAAATGTGTAAACAGATCTCGCCGGGATCCAGGTCGGCTCACCGGTCGGACGTGCTGTGAAAGCGAGGATCGGTGATATTCCCAAGGTTGCTGGCAAGCGTAAGGTTCAGACTAGTAGCGCCAAACGCGATGGCGGTGGTGCTACGTCCAAGCGCCACAAGAAGGTGGGCGAAGGCAGTAGCTCGGGCCGTGAGGCAGTAAAGCGTCAGGCTAGTGCGAACTGCACGCTCAACCGCAACTGTGCTCTGCTGGATGGCGCCCCCCCCCTCTCTGTGCTTGCGGAGCCGTGTGGTATGTCTATGTTTATTTTTTTTGTTTGTGTTTGTGTTGTGTTTTGTGTGTTGTAATCTGATATGTGTGACATGATCGCGCTGTGTAGGCGACCCGAACTGCGCTCGCAGCCAGCGCGCGATGGCTGAGTATAACAAGAATTACATGAAGCTGCTTGAGGGTAAGGACAAGAAGAAATTACAGAATGATGAGAAGTCCAATGAATCAGACTCAGAGGATTTCAAATAGAGGAAGTTATATTTGTGTGGTAGTAGAGTAGACGTTATATAGGACGCTATACTTTGTACCTACGTTTGGGATATTTTTTGTTTTTTTTTCCTACGCTGACATGGTACGACATTCGGGTCCAGAAGAGCGAAGAACAGGCATGGAGAGAGCAGACTCGTGTTGCTCGGCCCAGCATGCCCTAGGAGTACCATTGTGTACCTCTGTTTATTTAATCGCAAATAAATTCTCTTTGTGCTCAACGGTTAGGTGTTTGTAGTGTGTGTAGTAGTTGACGCAGCTGTGCTTGTTTATTTGCTTGAGACTCAAAACGTATTACCAGCAGCAGCTGCTTGTTGTTGTGTCGATCTATCTTGAGCGGGTCTGCGTTCACTATATCGAAGCCAGCACATTTCTCGTTGGCCGGAGGGTGAAGTGGCAGTATTTCTTTTTTGTGGGGAGACAGTTTTGTGGTTTGGAGACAATCACCGTGTGTGGGATAGCATCGCTGCTGTACAGTGACTTCATGGGGTCCTTTATTCTCGATGGAAATGTAAATGTTGTGGTCTGGTAGGTTGGGGATGGTGTAGGTATAGACGTCTGGGTGTTGTGGTACTATCGAAATATTCATCATCGTCGCGTGCGTTGGGTTTTGAAGTTCCGTATCTTCTATGTGGAATAGCTCGATGTAAGGAATAAGATTGCTGAAGGGATTTGTCTTTGTCCATTCAGCTGTCATCGGAAGATGCATATACGTGCTATATATTCGTGTGCTGTATTCTGTTTCTGCGTTCTGTTCTTGGATGTTGAGTAGTGTATTATATATGAGAATTTGCGGGCAGAGGGTGTCCACAAACTCTCGCGAACATAGCGTTGGGTCTATAAATAAAGAGGACTTTCTATTGAAAGCAACAGAAAAATTCCACGCAACTCACCACAAAGTCCTGAAAAAAAAATAAAAAAGGAAAGGCGAATCTTTCATGGTGAAAAGAGCGACTCAGGAATTTTTCGCTGAGAATGCGGAGATGGTGCAGGCAGTGCTCTGGGATGAACACAAGGCTGAGCTGGCGCAAGTCATTTTTGACTTTGCCGTGCCGCTGGAGGGAAGCCGTTCTTTTGTAGACCTTGTAGAGGAACGGCGTGGTGTGAATGGACGAGAGCTGGTTGCGAAGGAAGCGATCAAGACCTTCACCTTTGCGCCTGTGCCGAAGGTTCGCCTGGTGCAGACGGAGGACGCACTGCATGCACTTGACGTTGAATTTGATGAGTTTGTGCGTACAAATGTTCCGGAGATCCTCGGCTTTCCTTCGCTGTTTTCGCTTCTGGTGCAGGAGCAGCAGGTGCCACACGGCAGCGACATGTGTTTGTATGTGGGTGTGTTTCTGAGGTGCGGTCTGTTGGAGCATCCTATCGTTGCGCATCTGATGGACTTCGATGCCTTTGATGAGGATTATGTAACGGACACGCTCAAGCGCATGATGCTTGGCGACGTTCTTTGGCTGCATTTTTGGATTGAGAAGCTTGACGGTGTTTTTGCGGCTGATACGATATGGAGGACGCTGAGCTTTATTCTGTCGCATTCGTTTCTGAACGACCGTAATACGCTCACTTTCAGCCTGTTCTGTCTTGCCAATTGTCCGAAAGAGAGGTGGGACTGGTACGTTGCCGGGTCCGACGAGGCGCATCCACCTGTCTGTTCTAAGGTGAGTGGACGTGGGCTGGACGTTCTGCTTGGGAACTTCGAAGAGGTTGCACCGTGGGGCAGGTGTGTTATTTGTGACGTCTTTACACGAAATACTCTATGGATGTTCTAATATTGCCTCGCTCTGGCACAGACAGACGATTGTTGCGCCCGGTCAGATTCCCGCGGACGATTGTGTGCTCTTCACGAAGGACGTCGCAACGGGTGAAGCAATCGAATTGGACTACGGACTCGATTACATGCTGCCACAGGAGCAACAGATTCACAAGTACGAGGGAAGTGAAATCGGTCGCCTGATGCATGCGGTAATGAAGCAGTTTGACACGCGCGTGACAAGTGCTTTCGAGAGGTTCATGCTTAGTGGATCGTAGAGTTATTTATTTTATGCGGAAAGGAATATGATTCTTTTCCAGAATTATTTCATTTGGAGTTTATTAAATTCGAAAGATTTTTGTTGTATCAATACAGTGTCTTCACATGAAAGGATCAAGCATTTGTGTTTCAGTTTACTGAGTCAAACATGGGAAGTTGCATAAAGTCATGGATTTCCTCCACCGACCAGGCGATGTCATGCGGGTCATCTTTTTCTTGCCAGAGGTCTAGGTTGGCGGGGTCGGTTGTGTTGCCTGTGGTCTTCTGGCTGTCTGTCATGTAGCATCGGGAACTGTTCATTCGCTCGGCAGCGAGTTGCGCTTCGAGCTGGGCAATCTTCTTGGCATTCTCGGTGTGCTGCTGGGCGATGTACTTGTGCTGCCTGGCGTTGGTTTCTAGTGCTATGGCAAGAAGTGTGGATGTTTCTTGGACGTGAAGTGAGACCATGTGCTCGGTCTCGTCCTTGTACTTCACAACTGACTCCGCCATGGCCTCGGTGTATTTGGAAAACGCTTGAGTCGTGAGACGGATAGTTTGCTGTTTGTGGTCTTCGATCTCTTGCTGTGCGATGCTCAGCGGGACTTGCATGTGCATTGGAGGAAATGTGCGGGACATGGCCTTTTTGGGTGATCCTGCGCGGGAGTTCCTAACTTCTTCTTCAGAAGTGTGATTCCAGGCTGTGATTCTTGAAATGCATTTTATGTAAAGTAAAGTCTATTCGATTTGTGTCGTTTGGCCTCAGTGTACATAGCGAAACGTCACAATATTTTACATGTAGCGAAACGATACGTTTTAATTTGACCGAATCCGAAGAGACAAAAACGTGACAGGCAAATGGAACTTTGTGCCAGTTAGCGTTCCATACCACCAAATATAAGAATTCACATTCTGCATCACAGAAACTGAGACCGCATGGCACGCACGAAACAGGTGGCGCGTTTTTTCGGGGCAGGTGCAAGTGCGCCCAAGACGATGAATCCTGCATGCATGCGCAATTCTCCGTACATCCAGAAGTCCAAGACATACAAGACCAAGAAGCCCAAGGATAAGACGGGCAAGGCGAACAAGGCGGGAAAGACATGCGCTGACGAGAACTCTGAGGAGAATAAGACTGCCGTGGACCTTCCGACGCGCTGCAAGAGCGAAGAAGAGTGCAAGTGTTGGATTTCGTGCTTCCATGTTTCGTCATCTGAGGCCGAGGAGGACTCGGAGTGTGAGGAGAACGAAAATTGTGAGGCAGATGAAGAAGGGAAGAAGTTTGAGGACGAATAAGTAGTGGACTATGACGTGAGTGATTTTTTCGGTCTATCTGTTTATTGAATAAACATGTAAAGACCGCCTGAAATGTCAAGACGCTCTGTGAAATGAGATGTATCAGTCGAACACACCCACGACCTGCACGTTTTGTATTTCGTACTTTTCGATTAGCTCCATTGCGTTGTTCACACGAGACGTCCTTTCAACTGGGTCGCGATGAAAGACGACGAGTGTCAACTTTTCCTTGGAACGTGTGGCGAGCAGGTACTGCCCCTGATCGAGCGTGAGCCTGAGACTCATGTAGGTCGATTCCTTTTCGGAAGGGAGGATAATGCGATTGACCCTGCTGTTGGGGTGTGCGAACTTCGTAATGAGGGCATCCGGTCTGTGTTTGTTGTGGGCGCGGTATGCGTTGAGGTCGACGGTGGTGAGATAAGGCAGCCTGTCGTTTGAAAACATAACTGCGATGGCGGCTTCGTTGAACGAAGCCATGGCCGGAGAGATCCTGCCGGCAAGGCGAAGCGAGATGAGGCTTCGGGGTAGAAGGTAGAGAAGGTGGTTGCTCCCGAACGGGTCAGCTGGTGTCGTAAGTTGCGGGTCGTACCAGAAGGCAGAGAACGAGAGGTGCTCGAGGTTGTACATGTAGCGGATGGCCTCTTGGGCTTTAAGCGAGAATATCTTATGAGTTACCCATATGCACGACATATTGAGGGTGAGATGCCTTGTCTCGTAGCACATTCTGACACTGTCGAGGAAAGAGCTGACGAGGGACAGCGACGGTGTTGTAAGATCAAGGCGCATGACTTGTATGGTATACGAGTGGGCGAATATAACACCGTCGTAGAAGTCAAAAAACGAGTCGACCAGGCGAGAATTGGTCGCGTGGTCCCTGGAAGAGCGGAAGGGTGCATCGACTGTAACGCCGATGACGGTGTAAACGTTCGGGTACCAGGTCATGAAGCGATCATAAGATGCCTTGATCTTAGCAAATTCTACACCTTCGCGGTCTTCGATGGACGGGGAGCGGATGTGGATTGCTTTGGGCTTCAAGCGTCCGCTGAAGACCAGGGCTGCGAGCTCCTTGCAGCCAAGGGCGACGAGGCGGGGTAGGACGTGGTTGAAGTATGTGTGTTTGCAATCGGAGAGGAGACAGATGATGTCGACGAGAGTCGCGTTGATTGCTGCAAGCTTTTGCTTTTTTGCGTGGCGAGTCAGCATGGCGTGTGTGTTCGGAAAGAGTCTCCGCTCTTTCCTTTAAAAAATGAAATTTAAAGGTGTCTCTTCGCATTTGCGGGAAAGGAATTTTTGAATGCCCCTTCGCATTTGCGGGACGCGGGGCGATTGTTCGCGAGTTGAGAATCGTATTTAAGAAGTGGACCTGGGACTGCTCGATACAAGTATGGTCGAATTGAGCATGTTGAATGTTTCTGAGTTTGAGAATCACAAGGAGGAATGGCGTGTCGCAGAGCAGTGGTTTCATGACAACAAGGAATTGAGCACCCGAGTGAATTCGTCCGATGGAAAGTTTTTGCTTGGTGTCTTCACGGTCGGGGCGAGTGGGACAATGGAGTTGTTCAGTGAGGTGCTAATCTATCACACTGACAAGATCATTATTTCCCTTAAGAGGTATTGCAAGAGGCAGAAAATGAATTACTCTAGCTACAACTGGCTGTATGCTTCCCCTGACGTCAAGGACTTTCCGGAAGAGATGGACACGCCCCAGTCGTTGGGGTGGCCTAGCAGCGGTTGTGCCGTCATTTCTTGCATTTTGTGCACTGAATTCCAGGACAAGGGTTTCGGCAATGTGCCAAGGCCTGTTACTCACGGGAAAATGCCGAGGGTGAGGATGCAGATCGATGTGCGCCGAGCGCCGTATGCGCGCGCTTCGGCTGATTGCGCGGTTCCTATGTGCCCCTGGGTGTCGGTCAGACGTACCTAGACTTGTGTGTTTGTTATTTTTATTGAATAAACGAACTTTAAATGAGAATCTTGTTAAGCACTTTCTTTTGTTTTGCGTTTCCCAAGAAGCTTTTGGTGCTGTGCTGCTTGGGCTTCTTCATTCCCTTGACATCTCACGATTTGCCCGACCCTGAGCACGACGAGGTCGTCGTCGTTGGTCGTAAGGAAAGGAAACCGCGCTTTGTTCTCGGGCAGCGCGTTGAGGCGCTTGACGGTCGTACAGAGGGTGTCGTCGTCTAGGCGTACACAGAAGAAGAAGCCGGGTGCCTTGATGATGCGACAGATGACACCGGGCTTCCCGACGAACTCACTATAGGCCTTCAGGGTCTGCTTAACGTGGACCTTGTGACCGACCTTGAACAACGAGTGGAAGTCGACACGCATGTAGCCGGCCGGAAGTGCCGATGGAGATACGGTTGGAGGTACGACCAGAGGTTTCGCAAGAGCTGCCGCCGCGGCGTTCTGGACGCTAGCGACGTACTGAAGTCTGAGCTTGAGTGCTGCGGAGGAAGCTGTCGCGAGGGCTGCGGCAGCAGCGGCGGGTAGAGGTATTGGCGGGACGGCGTTAGTGGCAGCGGCAGCGGCGTTGGCTCTTGAGTGCTTGATGAGGACCGCGATGTCCGGGTGTACGATACGGACGAACTCGCGGTGGTGGAATAGGAATTGACACTCAAACATGTAGCGCATAGTCACACGGTAGGTCGCGAGCATCTGATTCTCTTTTGAGGCACAGAGGATGGTTTCTTCGGGGTTCTTTAGTGTGAGGATCTCTTTGCCCGTATCGTCGACGCCGAAATCGAGCTGGTCTTCAGAACCGAGCGAGGTTGGACCCTGGAGCATCTCGACAACGAAGAAGACCTGACGGGCGTCTTGGTACGGCTTCGAGTAGCCGAGGGCCTCCCAGACGACGGGCGAGGAGTATATGCCCTTACCAAACTTGGCGCGCCTACCAGCCGAGGCCTTGAATCCTACGGTTTCGATGGACTTGGCGCCCTCTAGAGAGGTGCCGTGGTAGACCGTGCGCGTTGCGTCGATACCGTAGTTCTCGGCAAAGGACCGCTGCATTTTGTAGTGTTGCTTGTTCATGACGCGCGTGACTGTCTCGACGGAGTGGTTGCTGTTGAAGGCAATCTGCTTCATGAGCTGCTTCGAGTCGCTAAGGCCATGCTCGTGCAAGGCAAAAGCGTCACGGAGGACACGACACAGCTCTTTCTCGTACTTGTCGTTGTTGTTGGTGCTGTATCGATCAAAGAGTGTCGTCTCACTGCGATTTTCGGTCATGGCGGCGTATCTCGAGCTGAGGGTGTGCTGGTCCTCTGGAATTGGCTGAGTGTCGACAATCTTTTTCTCTTCGTCTTGTACTTCGTCGATGTCGGGGAATATGGGCGGGTCATCCGCGTCGCAGTCCCACGAGGGCTGGAAGTTTGGAGGATTGGAGCTTGAGATCAGAGTCTTTTTGGCAAGTACATGCTTCGAGAGGACGTGGTTGGCGAGGACATCGGGCGACTGCTTGCGCTGAGGACGCGTGGACATTGGTGGCATGCTCGTGGTTTTCGTGTGAAGAATATACTTTTTATAGACTCACTCGTGAAAAAATTTGGAATGATTCGGTTTACCCGCAAAATTGCGAAGAGACATCAAAATTACTCCTGTGAAAGGTCACAAATTAAGAAAAAAAAGTGTTCGCGAGTGAAGTCTATAAATATGTAACAGAGACGACCACTGAGTAGGCGAGCCACGAAATATAAAGCATGTCAAGGCCCAAGCGCGAGTCTACACACTACAATCTTGTGAGCGACGCGCGCAAGCTCGCTGCAGAGCGCGTGGACTTTTCCGTTGACCACGCGCGCGTTTTTGCTTTGTACGTATGTCTTCATCACAACAATCTTGTGGTGAAGAAGGATGGAAAATCCGAGAAGACTGCAGAGGCGCCGCCGCTTCTCGCGCGTGAGATTTTGGAGATGATCATGTCGCACTTCGGATATTCCGTGTTTGATGTTCTCGAGGCCAGACAGCGTGAAGTTTTCTTCGTGAATGTGAAGGAGCTTGGGTCTAAGGAGAAGTTTGCCCGGCAACTTATGTTCAAGGCATTTCCGGGCATCGGCGCGATGGACCAGGGATACAGGTACCATGACATGATGGATATGAGTTCGTACAAGAACGGTCGATTGTCGGTGTTTGTCGAGCAGCGCGTGAGGATGGACACCTCCAAGAAAGGCGAGTCGTTGCTCTGGAATGTGTTTGTTGATTTTAACAAGGTATTTTTGTCTGAGAAACGCGGGTCTACTATCGATGTTCCCGAGACGGCTATCATTGTCTACACGAATGTGCGCAAGCTCAAGGAATACCTGAAGCTGAGTGATGCGCGCGTCCAAGAGATGGTCTCTTTCAGGCTCAAGGGCGAGATCAGGGACGCAGGAAGACTCATCCGCTTCAAGTCGACAAGTAAGGGCGTAGACAGTGACCTTGGTTTCGACGTGGTTATTGGCACGCCGTACGTCTCTGGTCGGCAGCTCGACGCGCACGCTGGCTTTGCTGTTGGGGATAGGGTGTTGCTGGAGAAATGCTACAAGGCGTACGAGGCTTTTGCTGTAGGACGTGAGGGTGTGATTCGTGATATCCGCATGTACTCTTTCGCGGTGTACTTCGTCGAGTTTGGCGATGAGGATGAATCGATCTCGAAGCAGGTGATCCAGGCTCACAAGAAACGTCCCGGTCTGACTCTTATGCACGAGGGTCAGCTCGAGCATCATGTTGGGTGTCAGTGGTTCCATATTAAGATGGTGTGTGGTGGCGCGGGTGGTGTGGGTAGTGGTCCATAAATGGGTGGTGTAGTGTATTGGATTTTGATTTTGTTTTCAATAAAAAAACACGACTAACGAACCGTCAATCCCCGCAAGTGATGTCTATAAAAGCGGATGAGACACAAACATTCACATATTCACAGAACCACTATATCAGACACGCGATTTTTCTCTCGTAGAATATGTGGTCTCGCTATCCCGAGAAGCTATTATGTCCTCCTTGGAACAATGACGACTACGACCTCGCTCTTCACGAATACAACAAGAATCCACCGCATCTGCCTGAAGAGACTGAGGAGGAAATTGAGGAGGAGATTGGGAAGCTGAAAGAGGGACTCAAAAAGCTCGGTCTCTTTGAGGACATACAGAAACTTTTGGATAATGGTGTGTTGAGTCGGCATAAGCTTGTGACGTTGGAGGCAGCAGATATCCAAAGACTCGGGCTTGAGGGAAATCTTGAGCAGTACAAGTCTCTGTACGGACCGGCACTGGAGGAGTGTTCGTGCGACTCGAGAGATTGTGAACTTTTTGGAACATTCACTCACGAGTACCTTGTCAAATGCCTTGAACGGGCTAAAAGGTGGCGAGACAAACGCGATAAGAAAGAGAAAGAGCAAGAAATGCATGAATTGATATTCAACAATCGAAAGCTCGAGGTGAGTTTGTGGCGTTGTAGGCGAGATAATCGAGTGATTTTGCTTTTATATTAAAGGCGATTTAGAAACTGAAATGTGTCTGCACTCGGTGTTTCAGCGCGGGCCTGGGAAGAAGAGAGTATGGAGCGATCCGCAGATGTATACGCACGCGGCACTTCTGCCTGGAATTTTCATCGCTTCGATTCGCGAGCCGCCGATTCTCGAGCTTGTGGTGCTACAGGGTATCGTGTGTGTCCTGTCGCTAATCTGGCACCGTAACCACGAGCACGAGGACGCCTTTGCCAAGATCGAACATTTCTTTGCACATGGACTCTTTGCGTACGGGCTGTCGCAGACTCTGTTTAGTCCGGGGCTGTTGCCTTTGTTGATGAACATTACATGCGCGTTTGTGACATCGACAGTGTACGTGGTGACGTACGACAACAGGGCACTATGGGAGAGGTGGCATGCGATAGGTCTTCATGTGGTTCCAGGGCTCTGGTCGGTGGTCATCGCGTCGATGCACGAGCGCTTTCTGTTTTAGAGATAGGCTGGTTTGAGACGGTCTCTTTTGATACGTGTGAAGTAGACTCTATTTCGGCAAAGCATTTGTCGAGGTGGTCGTGGAACTGACACCAGTAGCAATTGGTTTTGATTTGTATGTTTCTGTCTCTGCGACATGAACAACAGAGATCTGGTGGTCGGGCGGGTGGCGTGTCGTCCATGTCTGGTGTGACTCTTCGAATGTGGCTCTTCGAATGTGGCTCTTAAGATGTGACTCTTCGCGAAATTTGAACGTGACTCTTCGAGCACGACTTCTCGTTTTTGAGAATAAATCTGTAAAAAATAACTTTTTGGTTTAGTGTGTGGAGTCCAATTTCCATTAAGCATAACATGCCAGAAAAAGGACTATCAAAGGAAGAACTGTCGTGGGTGCTCACGCTGAACGTAGACGCGCTTGAGGCGAATTCGTCGGCGCAACCGAGTCTCATGTCGCCGACGTGGAAGACGGCGCCGAGCTCGCCGAGCTGGATCGTGTCGAGCGAGGCGAGCGCATCTAGCCCTCCACACTCGCCGACGATGACGAGCGCGTCGAGCCCGCCAGTGTGGAAAGACTTGCCTTTGATTCCACCAAGCAAAGAGTTGAAGGCACGCGAAAGACGCGTGAGGAACAGACAGCATGCAAAAATTTCCCGTGAGAGAAAGAAAGAATATGAGCAGGTGATGCAGGCTCGAGTTGCCGAGATTGAGCGGGAGAACGCGGCTCTACGGGCAGAGTTGGAGCGCGAGCTTCAAGACAACCGGCGACTGAAGGAAGAGCTGGAGCTGGACATGTACGAGTGCGTGTGGACGTGATTATGTTGGTGATTATTTTATGGTGTTTATTCAATAAACACGATGTTCTTGTGACAGAATATGCATGTGTAGAGACATCATGCTGAGTGTCTACACGAGATAGAGGTTTATGAGAGTTGAATAGATGCTGGACACGTGGGAGGAAGACGCCACTGCGGATATCTCGGACTTTGAGGTGATGCTTGACGAGTTGGTGCGGCTGGAAGACCCTTATGCGGACGTAGAGACTGTGCCGCGAGTGCATTACATGCGTCAGGTGGTGTTTGAGTGTCTCGAGCCGCTATATCGTGAGGCACCAGTGTCGCACTTACGGTGGCGGATACGGTGTTTGCTGGACACACTACTCGTGAGCCAGACACTGCATATGTGCGAGGACGACCTCCGGCAGTTCTGTGTGTGGCGAGCGGGGCGGTTGTCTCCAGAGCAGCGGCGTAATAGCCAAGTGTTTGTGGAAATGGCGCGAAGATATTATGCGGATTTTGGTGTGGCTCCTCGCGTTTGAGGTGTCGTGACCATTCGTTGTTTTTCGAATCGACACACGTTTTTTTTTTGTTCGTGTCGATAGAATCGCGCAAGGTGGCTGGAAATTGCATCTCTACCGCGGCACATAAACTGTTGAATCTATATAAATGATATGTCTTAGTGATTGTATCCAAACGTTACAATGAGCATCTCATTCGATTCACCTATTATCACATTCGGCGACACAA
>Ga0192647_100233_pt1 | contig 38033 bp, 50 predicted proteins | sample LauGreFa1BDMLBSN_2_FD_133046 | JGI IMG/M metagenome (GOLD analysis project Ga0192647, IMG submission 133046) | Freshwater lake microbial communities from Lake Michigan, USA - Fa13.BD.MLB.SN - reassembly | ecosystem: Environmental > Aquatic > Freshwater > Lake | place: Lake Michigan, USA... | reverse complement strand
GCAAAGCTGGCGAAGAACGATGGTATGCGTATTGACAAGAAGTCTGGTGCGCTGGTTGCTGGTTCTAAGCTGGCTGTTGAGATGGAACTCAAGGCATTGGTGACTGACATTATCCGTGCCGTCAATGAGTACCACGCTACCCGCAAGGCTGAGCAACAGCAAGTTGTCGAAGCCTGATCCATTGTCCCTGAGTACGGACGCAAACTGCTCATCACTCACTAACTTAACTGGAGAATCCAATGCGTGTACATCTTTTGCCCAAAGGGCAGTCAATTGCCCCTATGCCCCCCAAGCGTGTCAAGGATGCGATGTTTGACCACCGAGACATTCGTGGCCCCTTCTCTTTACTGATCGCACCCACGCCACCTCAAGTGCTCGTTGGTGGTGGATTCATGCGCGGCATGGCGACCAACAGATTGTGGGGGTGAATGTTAGTGGGCACTCACGAGAATATTCCAGGGGTGTCCAGCGGAATATTCACCGGAATATTCAGTACTACATAAAATATCCATAGGAATCAACCACTTATGTATCTATGTAATACTCAATATTCTAATATTCCAATATTCCACATAGTCAGACGCCCTTACGCGAGAGATGATGACGATTGTTGCGTGAGATCGCGTCATACACACAATCCACAATATCTCAAAACCCGCCTGACCCTTTCCAAAATCTGGAATATTGGAATATTCCCGTTAGTGACCACTAACCCCCTAGTATCCATGCGGGTTCTAGCGTAAGTACCCACTCACGAGAATATTCCAACACAATTTTCCACCGGAATATTCACCCAGCTTGGTGGTGTGCGGCAGCGTCCGCACCTATCATGCCGTCAATCGACCGCTTGTTCCTAATCGGTCTCAATCACTTCTGCTTGGGCAGAAGCATAACAAATAAAATTCGGCAAGTCAAGCGAATCAAGGGATTCCCCACTAACTCACTCAACCATTGGAGGCACTATGCCCAACGATCTCATGTATCTTGAAGCTGACCACATCGTCACACCCCCCAACTACCTGTCCGAATCCGATGAAGGGTTCATGTGGCGGTTCGTTGATGACTTCAACCCGATGGATTCCCTCGGCCCTTTGGACGACCCCGATGCGTTCTTGGCTGAGTACCTCAAGCTGAAAGGCTGATTATGGACAAACTATTCTTGGTGTGCTGCACCGTCTTGACAATGCTAGCTGGATATGTAGGCTGGGACGGCGATGGGTACTACCTCAGACAGCTGCTCTTAATATATGCAGGTGGCATGGGCGCAATCACCCTGGCCATGGCCTGGAAGGACTGACCGTGGAAGACTACCACCTACCCATATGTACGCACTGTTACGCAGTGCGTGTCGAACCACAACGGGCAAAGGCACAACGACCAACCTGTGCATCATGTGGTGAGAAGATCGCCCAGCAACTCATCACACAAAGGGAAATCATGACTGAAGAACTAACTCGATCAGAACTGTATGACTTGGCTGTATTGGCAGACGACTATGCCGACCGATGTGATGACGACTTTGAAATCGTAGAGAGATACTCCGCCATACGCGACAAGCTGTTGGCTAAAGCAGGCTTACCATTTGGGCCTACAACACTATTTGGGGGATGAAATCATGAAGAAATCGTTTTATTGGAGGTATGACAACAAAGGCAAACGCGCCGACTACTACGACATGGATACTGGACAACAGGTTGGCTTGGTGCATGAGAAAGGTAACGGCAACTGCGTTGCCATGTACCGCGACAACGGCAACTTGATGATACTGGGGGACAGTGAAACTCTGTTCTACATCGAAGCAAAAAAGCTTGTCGAAATGACTGCATTACTTAGTTGGAGATGAAATCATGAAAGCTAAATCAACACTGTACGACCTCCTTAGCGCACAGGCAATTCGCCTGCGTTGGTTACAAGCTATGAACGAATGCCGCAGGGACAACCTGATGGTTGGTTTTATGAACGCACAACTCAACTTCCTGTATTGGGATGACGAAGTTGGGCGTTTGTTGGGCAACCATATCGGCGAGATGATGGACTTGGTACGCTTAGCAAGGGGGCAAGATGACTGACGAACGAGAAATAGAAATAATCCGCGAGTTGACCACTATCCGAAAACACCTGTACTTTGTGGGCAACAACATCGACAACATATCCAAACGAGACGACTGCATCGCCAAACTTGATGCGGTGCATAACAAACTACGGTATCTGTTGGAGATTATTCTATGACGGGATACCCCCCAGGCTTACTGCAAGACGACGACCCTCGGTTGTCCAAGTGGTTAGCCTCACGCCCAGACGCACGGCGCATAGTGCGTGGAGTTTGCAAGGAGATCGAGGATGAAAGGACTGTTCAAGAAGGCATACATGGTCGGCCAAGGTGGGATGACCTGTGCGTGCTGCGCACCCAAGTCGGGCAATAAGTACGCCGCTCGTGCCAGACAGAAGATGGACAAGCAGGGCAAGCTGCGCCTGACTCGAATGATCAACCAACTCAACAAGGAGTAATTATGTATCGTGTTTACCTGCATCGGCAAGCCCGCTGGATTGAGAACATTCCCGTAACCGAAGCCTTGGTCTACAAAGAAGAAGGCTACATGGTCGAGCGCATGGAGTTACCAGCATGAGCGACTTAAAGATTGTGATTGACTTGGTGATTGAGCAGATCAAACAAGACATCGAAGCAGGGGATGTGACTGCCATTGAGGAGTTGTTAACAGCTGTACCGATGGATATTTTGGTTGCATACCTACCCGAAACCATGTGGGAGATTGACGCATGAAGCCCGACCCATTCCTAGCCCACGAAGCACTTGACCGAGCACACATGGTGGGCGAGATCATCGAAGACCACTTGGGAAACCACCCATACATCCGTGCCCACGATGACATCAAGCTGAAGGTTGACCAAGCACTGTACATCTTGGCCGAGGTCTATCAACTCATTGGAGCACGATCATGAACGAGATCATCGTAGAACCACGCACGGTGTATGGCAATACAAACATATACCCCAAGTGTGAGAAGGCAAAGTTGTTCGCCCGGTTGGTCGATCAAAAGACATTGACGCAAGACAACCTGGACATCATCAAGCAGCTTGGGTATTCCATCCGAGCGCAGTATGTTGAAGTCAACCTGTAAGGATACCTATCATGTTCCCAAGCCCCAAACATCGCGCAGTATTTCTCACAACCCTACGCACACTGGGTGTCTCTAAGCTGGTCGTTACCTTCTCTGGAGGTGGTGACTCAGGCGACATCGAGAGTGTCGATGCGTACAACACAGGCCAAACAGCGGCAATCCCACTGACTGCACAGATACCTTGGAGTTCTGATGAAAGTTGCTTTGATGAAGAATACAAGACGTGGACAGAAGTTACCAAAGAAGGGCTGATGTCTATCGAAGAAATTGCCAAAGAGTTAACATTTAAAGCCTTGGAAAACGAAGGGCTGGACTGGTACAACAACGATGGAGGGCAAGGCACACTGGAGATCGACTTCTCAACTTCACCGCCAATAATCCAGCTGGATGTTGGTATCAACTACATGTCCACAGAAGATCACAGCTTTAACCTAAGCGAGGAGTAACCATGCACCCATGTCATCACGCATTGACCAGCGTAAAAATCTGGGGCGGCAAACCCGAGGACTACGCAGACATACACGACTGGTTTGACGCGACCAAAGAGCAGTTCGCAGACGCACGGCACCGCGCCCTGAGACACCACAGCCAAGGCATATTCGAGTGTGAGCGTGTCTTTGGTAGGGAAATTACCAATAGCGATGGCAAGCTAGTGCCAGTACGCTACATAGGGGAGCAACATGTTAAAGAAGACTGCGGTGGACGCATACCAACCGTGGCTGACTGGTTTCGCAACATCAAGATGGAGGTGTGGATGAACCGTGGATACAAAGTGGAGGCAGCATGACTAACTTAACAATCCGAGAGCGCATCGAACGCGCAGTATTCCTGTTGGCAATCATCGTCATCCTGTTGGATGTATTCCTGTGGAGACCATGATGAAATTTGTATGGATGGTAGATTTTCTAGGTGAAGACCTCCCTCACACACTGTCGGTACATACAACGCAAGTCCTAGCGGAAGCGGCGAGGGATGCGTACATCAAAAGCCCTATGCACGGCGGCACTGAGGATGACTACTGGGTGCATGGCATATCACTTAACCGGACAGGATTGGAGGATGAAACATGACACAAGACGAGCAATGGGAACTCATGACAATACTCATACCACCGGAGTACTTGGCCGCAGTCATCAAGCGGGTGGAAGATGGGACGATAAGCCGAGCCAGTGCCAAGGTTGTCTTGGATGAAGTCTTCAAAACCAGACTAGATAGACTTGCAGAACTACTAGCTCACCAGGCGAGCCACCCAACTGACAGATCAAATGGAACACAAGCGTAGAACTTGTGCGTGTAGCAGACCGTTAGGGTAAACCCTAACACAACTTCAACTCACTGAAAGACCTTATGAAATACTCAGACCTGTATCGTTCTTGCTTGGCCAACTTCGCCAAAGGCAACACACTTGTACCCTTCATCGAGGGCAAACCTGGAGGCGGCAAGTCTTCACTGTGCCGTCAAATTGTGCGGGATATGGGCATTGCACCCGAGCGCATCACCGAGTTCAATCCATCCTTGCGTGACCCCGTGGACATCATGGGCTTACCTATCACGGACGGCGATTATTCACGCTGGTTGCCTCCCCAAGAGTTCTATCGCATTCGTGACGATGGCACTGATCAGCCCTGCGCCTTGATCATCGAGGAGTTGTCAGATGCACCTGTACCTATGCAGAATCCCATGTGTCGTGTCATCCTTGACCGGCAGGCAGGCGAACTCAAGCTGCACCGCAAGCTGTTCATCATTGGCTCAGGTAATTCGACAGAGCACAAGTCTGGTGCTACCCGTATGACTACCAAGTTGTCCGGTCGTATGCAGAACCTGACCTTTGACGAGAACCTGGACGACTGGTGTGACTGGGCATTCGATGCTGGTATTGACCTCAAGATGATTCAGTTCCTGCGTTTCCGTCCAGCCCTGCTGTCTGACTTCGATGCCAATCGCAAGATCAACCCATCGCCTCGCACTTGGTCAATGGCCAATGAGGTGGACGAGACCTTGCCGTCTGACCTGTACTTCAGCAACATCGCTGGCTGTGTGGGTGAGGGTGCGGCGGCTGAGTACACTGGCTTCAAGCGTATCTTCGAGTCCTTGCCCAACATTGACGCACTGCTTATGAACCCAAGCAAAGCCGAGGTGCCTGAAGACCCAGCGGTTCGGTTCGCCTTGACTGGCGCAATCGCTGAGCGTTCTAACAAGGGCAACTTCGACCGAGTCATGGAGTACATCAGCCGTATGCCCAGCGACTTCCAAGTCATGTTTGTATTGGATGCTACCCGCCAAGACCCGAGTGTGCGCAACACCAAAGCGTATGTTCAGTGGACAGTCACGCATGGCAACACATACCTCTGAACTCGTGTGGTGGTCACCGACCGCAGCAAACACGGCTGGAAGCCTGAATTTAGACAGAACTGGTACGGTCGAAAGACTATATCTAGTAAGGCGGGACTCACCACACAACAAGCTGTTGGCAAGTGTGTTTCGGTATGGCTCTGACTACAGAGTAATGTTCAACGACTTCAGTGACAGCGATTTTCCGTTTGAATTTGCTTCCCTGCGCGATGCCAAGGCGTATGCCTATGTCACTTCTTTATTAACTTTGAAAGGTAACCTATGAACCAACTCAACGTCACCCCCCTAGCCGCCAAGGCTATGCTTGTCAAACTCACGGTGCGCCGTGCCAACCTGACCCGTAGGGATACATCTGCGGAGTCGTACATCCAGTCCCAGCTGGACGACACATCGTTGGTGGTCAACTCCAAGTTGTTCCGTGACAAACTCAACCCCATCAACCAGATCATGTCTGCGGCAAGCGAGGTGTACACCACCCACAAAGACCGCACACTTGCGTATGTTGACAAGGGGCCGCGCTTGTTACCCAACACCGAGTACTTCGACTACTCAGCCCAGATGCGTCAGCGCATACAGCAGGTGGACAACATGATGGCACTGCACATGCCCAACTACGACAAGTATGTACAGCTTGACATTGCATACCGCAGCTTGCGTCCCAACGGGCGGGCCAGTGTGTCTGACTATCCCACTATGGAGGAATTCCAAGATCGTATGGGGTTTGATCTCAAGTTCTCCCCGCTGCCGGAGGCGAGCCACTTCCTGTTTGACATCAACGAGGAAGACAAGGCGGCGTTTACGCAGATGATGGAGCAGGTGGAGGTCGGCGCTCGCAACGAGGTGATCAAGACCATGCTGGAACCACTGAGCCACTTGATCGAGAAGCTGAACAAGCCTATCGGTACTGAGGGTGCGATCTTCCGAGACAGTGCTATCGAGAACATCATAGCCAACATTGACCGTGCCAAGAAGTTGAATGTGTCTGATGACCCCGAGATTTCCGACATGACCGACAGGTTGGCACAGGCAGTCAGTGTGTATCAGGGCACCAATGTCCTGCGTGAGTCGCCTATCGTCCGAGACCAAGCCGCCAAGAAGCTGGACGAAATCGCACGGCAGATGGGAGCGTTGTTCCGATGATTACCTTGAGCGAGTTGGAGTTAGTGTTGGGCATTGGCATTGGTGTGCTTATCTATGTGATTCACATTCACCGCAAGATGATTGAGTCACAGAGGGAAGCCATGCGTCTGCTGATGCACACACTGAGTGGAGTGGCTGATAAGAAGATCACCCTTGTGCGAGACCGAGAGGGTGACATCCATGTTCGTAACCAGGAGAAACTAAATGGCAATTCATAAAGCATCAAACATCGAGAAGGCAAGGGCGTTGATCGTGATTGAACATCCGTTCGTGGCGTCAATACTGTTGCGCCGTCCGTTCATCGAGACCCGTGAGATCAAGACATTGGCAGTCGATGGCAAGGCGCGTATTTACTTCAACCCTGACTTTGTCGCCACGCTGACTGCTCCCCAGCTAGTGTGGGGCTTGTGTCATGAGGTGTTCCATGTGGTCGGTCAACACGCCGTTCGTAAGGGTAACCGCGACCCCAAGAAATGGAACTACGCAGGCGACGCATGGATTAACGACACACTTGACGAAGCCAAGATGGGTGAGCGTATCCCCAAGTGTATAGATATGCCTGGGTCTAAGGACGACACAGTCGAGAACATCTACGCCAACTTGCCAGACAACGGCAGTGGTAACAGCGATGACGATGGGTTGGGTGACGACATCTACTACACCGATGGTATTGGTGAGTCAGGCAAGCCCATGACCACTGATGAGGTGCATGAGATCGAGGGTGAGATCAAGGTACAGATCGCAGAGGCAGCCCAGGCAGCGAAGATGCAGGGCAAGCTGCCAGGTAGATTGGCAGATATGGTGGCAGACATCCTGAATGTGAAGACACCGTGGTTTGAAATCCTTGAGAAGCACATGGTCAGCCGTGTCAATCAGGGTCAGACATGGCGGCGTAAGAACCGCAGGTTCGAGGTCTATCTGCCTAGCGTAGACAAGCTGCCACAGATGGGCGAACTTGTGGTGCAAGTCGATGTGTCTGGATCGATCTCTAAGCAAGAGTTGGCACACTACAACGGTCACCTATCACGCATCATCGACCAGTGCCGTCCAAGCAAGGTTCATGTGTTGTACACCGACACCGAAGTTCAGAAGCATGTTGAGTTCGACTGCGGCGAAGAAATGCAGTTGGAGTTCTACTCAGGCGGCGGCACTCATATGCCAGCAGGGTTCGACTTCTGTGCCGAGCAGGGTATCGAGCCTGATGTGTTCGTGTGCTTGACCGATGGTTATACAGACTTTGGCGATGACCCTGGCTACCCAGTCGTGTGGTGTATCAGTTCCGATGTCGAAGCCACCCACGGCGAGAACATCCACTTTGACATGGCAGACTAACTAACAACTTACTCACTGAAAGGAACGACATGAGACTTACGAAAGCCCCAACCTATGCTGACTATGTAGCCACATTCGCACGGCGAAAGAAAGGAAGCGATACAAAACCAATCTTCCGCGACTGCCAGATACATTTTGCAAACGACATCTTCACGGTAGTACGAACGCCAAAGTGGTGGGAAAGCCAGAACACCGCACCGCAGATGATGTGGGCAATCGACCCGTTCAACATCGTGACGCTGTACGCTGAACCCAACAACATCACAATACGCAATCGACTTACCCGTGCCATTGGAAGGTGGGTGTACTCTGACCAAGCAAAGCACAAGACCAAAGAGTCAGCGGTTCGTATAAACAAAACCACATGCTATTCAGGCGGCAGTATCCCCTACCACATGGGGTTACAAGTCCAGCTGACCCCTGAAGGTGAGGTTGGGTCGTTCATCAACCCACGCAAAGATGTCAAGATACTGGTCAAGAAAGACGCAATTAAGACGGTGTCCACATCTACTGCAAGGTTGCGCAAGTTGACGATCACGATGGCAAGAATGGGAGTGTTTGATGAGGCAACAACGAAGCGACTTGACGGCTCGTACTCGTTCGTACCGGATGTCGTAATAAAACAAGTGAGTGATATCAACTACCAAGACCCCTTGGGAGAAGACGCTGAAGCTGTGTTCTACCGTGGTATGGATTGTGCAATTACTCCCCCACAAAGTGGGTTTGTAGATGGGCAGTGGACGCGAATTCCGCTTGAAGAGCGGCGGAAAACATATCACCGAAACATCATCGAGAGCGGCATGAAGGCACTGCGCAAGCACATATATGAAGAAACCAATTCATATGAAAGGGTAGAAGTATGAGTGAGTTGTATTACCCCAAAGACCTGATCGACAAGTACCGCGATGTGCTTGTGTGTCATGATGACTGGTATGACAATGTGTACGAACATTTCGAAGAGACGATGTCCGTCATAGGAATACAAGTCATACGGATACAGTTCAGCGGATTCTGGAGCCAAGGTGACGGTGCTTGTTTTGATGGGAGGATTGTGGATTGGGGTAAATACCTATTGCATCTAGGCTACGACAATCTAATATTGCACCAAGCAGCAGAAGACAATTGGTCTTTTTCGTGGGAGCAAAGAGGGCGTTACTGCCATGAGCACAGCGTTCTATATGACGATGCCTTGTGGAGGCCAAAGAACCCGTATGACGAAGACGAAGAACCCCTGAGACATGACACATGGGCTAACACACTGGAGACATATGACTTCCTAGCAATAACTGATGAAATGAAGGAGAACTTACGTGGACACATGAGAAGCCTGTACCGAACTCTTGAACAAGAGTATGACGACCTGACCAGCGATGAAGCTGTGTCAGCGTGGATGCAAGACAACTATATTGAACTAACTGAATTGGAGATTTAAACATGGCATACGTATCAATTTCACAAGACCTGCGCAATGCAGTGCGTTCCAACATCGACAACATGCGGCGCATGGAGAAAGAAGGCATCAAGCTGCCCGAACTTATCCACGATAAGACGCTGTCAGGCGCAGACTTAGCGATGGAGCAACTGGTGTGGGGCGCACACTACCCCCTCAAAGCGATGATGCCCAAAGAATGGTTGAGAGAGACCGAGTCGGTTAACTTGCTCACCAACATCACGTTTGAAAATGGGGCGAAGCAAAAGGTTGGCTTCAGAGTTGACTTTAAACCCAAAATGCTAACGCCTCCCAATGCAGACCGCTATGGGTATGATGTTGACCTGCCTGTTGATCACCCAGCCATACCTGACTTGACGGCGTACTACACCGAGATGCGCAGTATCGAGAAACGCTGGAAAGATGTGGGTCACCAAATCATGGAGTTCTTGGGTGCTTGCAAGTCACTCAACGAAGCCCTCAAGCTGTGGCCTGATGTCCGCATCTACATCCCCAAAGAGTTCCTTGAGCGTGTTGAACGTAAGGTTGAGCGCACTACCAATTCAGGTGGTGCTGAAGCCATCAAGAAGGTAGACACAGATGCCGCCGTGTCCGCCGCCGCTATTGCCCGAATGATGGGCGCTATTGGGAGCCGCTAATGACTGAGTACCAACTCAAACGCCGCGCTATTAGAAACTTTAAAGATTACTGGGTAGAAAAAAATGTCAAACGAGAATACCAAAGGCAGTGGTTACGATCTGTCTCCCTCCTTGGGGCGAAGTGGCGGCTTGCCGTCCCCGCAAACCGACTTGAGACTCCGAGAGATTGAGGGGCGTATGGCGAGAATTGAATCACGACTTGTGCAGTTGATGTTGCACTTTGGACTTGACCCGCAAAGGAAACACTATGAGTGAACAACCAAGCCTAAGACAAGTGGGTGGCGACCACTACAAAAAGCTTGCGGTTCAACCGTGGGATGTTGTGGATACGTGGCCGATTGACCAACAAATTGGCTACTACCGTGGCGGTGCTTTGAAGTACATCATGCGCATGGGGCACAAGGACATGTCTATCCAAGAGATCGGCAAAGGTATCCACTACCTTGAGAAGCTGACCGAGTGCCTGCAACGACAACAAGAGGAGAACCCATGAATAGTAGCAACGTCTTTGGGAATAGTAGCAACATCCTTGGGGGAGCGGTGACTTCTGCCAACGTGGGGCAAGGAACTATCGGAATTACGGTGCCAAAGAGCAGCTCCGGTACGTTCTGGGCTGGCCCCAAGCAATCACACTCTGTTGGTTTTCAAGTTGAGGAAGCAGAGAACGGCTACGTCTTGAAGTACGCATACAACGAAGGGGAGTACGCACGAACCAAGATAGCCAAGGACATAGAAGAAGTGCGCGACTTGGTCACATCAATTCTTGTTGAACGAAAACTGGGGATTTAAAAATGCCTGACATCCAAACTGAAATATTCACAAAGGTATTACCAAAAATGAAACTCAATGACTTGACATTTGACGATGACGTTGGAACCCAACAAACAGTCACAGTGGAGACATCAGACAAGTCTCTTAGCGTGATGCAACAGATATGGGAATTTGTCCACGTAAACCCAGGTCTGACCGCAGGTGAGATTTATAAACGGATGGATGGCCAAACGCATACTGGCATATCAACCAGACTTAACCAGCTGCTCAAAGTCAATAAGCTTATGCGCACCAAGAAACCTGACGAGTCATATCGTTGGTTCAGCATTGGCGACTCATATCCTCGCATGGATAAGTCGGCTTCCCTCGCACTGGCAGTCAAAGCCCGACAAGAAAAGCTGGCACGTAAAGCAAAAGCAAAAGCAAAGAGGGTTGCCAAAGCAGATGCTACACCACAGGTAAACGTACGTGTGCCGCCCAATGCGTGGGACATAGACGCAATGCTGGCCAGAATGTCCATCACCCAGGCACGGGGGATGTATGACGCACTGAAGAAAATCTTTGGGGCCTGACATGACTGAAACAGTTGTGACCGTGGTTCTGCTTGGCGCACTATGTGTGTCCGTAGCAGGGCTGGTGCTGTATGCGCTATCCGAAATTTGGTTTTGGATGGACGAACAAGATCGGAGAGACAGATGACAGAAGAAGATGAAGCCTTTGAAGACTTGGCAAAGCGTCAGGGTGATTGGGGTCTGCAAGGGTCACGCAAACACCAGATCATGCGCTATGTAGAAAATACTGAACGCAGTGCCGTGATTGATGAAGTTGCAAAAGCAGTGTTGGCAGAGCGTGAAGCCTGTGCAAATATGGTAGACCACATACTTAAAGAAGGTGGCGGTACATGGGGTGATGCCATCAGAGCCAGAGGAGAACAAGCATGACAAGCTATTGCGTGTACTGCAAACGCCCTGTTTTTACCATATTGACCAAGTGTAGGAGTTGCGGAAAATGACTGACAAACAATTATTTAAGCTGGCGCTTGATGCGTTGGAAACTGAGGTGTCTGTTGATTGGACAAACAATGATGAGTTCAACGCATCCGCAGAAAAGATGCACGAAGCAATCGCCGCACTCAAAGAACGATTGGCAGAACACGCCATGCGTGAAGTGCAAAGGATTGGGCAAGAGATTGAGCAAGAGCCTGTCGGCATGGTAAAAGATTTATTTACATCTACCGCATGGGAAAAACTTGATGTGCGCGGAAGCACAAAAGTTTATCTTGACATCCCACCACAGCGCACAGAGCAAGAGCATGATTGAACTTGTCCGCACATGGCAGACCAAGCCACCAGGGGTACTCGATGACCGAACCAGAGTATCCAGTGGACAGCTATGGCGCTGCACCAAGTGCGACTTGTACTTCACAACTAAATTACAAGCTGACAAACATATGGAAGAAAAAAAGCATGATTTTCTTGTTTAAAAAGCGCAAGCTGGTGATCGACATGTTCACCTTTCGACAAATGGTATTTGATGCGGCAAAGCCAAAAGCGGCGGCACACTTCTACCCACAATGGTGGAAGGATTTGAAAGTGGAGATGCCTATCCCGAACAGCCTGTTCCCCACTGCCACCATGAAGCGGTGCATGGGTCTGGTCGATCACTACAAGCACGGCATCATCCAACCGATGTGGTCTGACTACACGATAGAAATGGGGCCGATAGGCGACCCATACTGGGGTGCTCAGTATTCTGACACTATAAGCACTATGAGCCAACACCCTGCAATGCTGCGCGGCGTATATGCACCTGAGTCGCACTATTGCCACATGAAGTTAGACAACCCCTGGGCCGCACGTTGCAAAGAAAACGTCTACTTCAAATGGGAGCAGCCGACATGGAGTATGCCAAGCCTGTCAAGCTACATCTTGCTGCCGGGGACGACTGAGTTCAACTACCAGTACTCTATGAATGTGAACGTGTTGTTCATCAAGGGCGCAACCAAGACCACGCATCGCTTAAAGTTTGGACAGCCTTTGGTACACCTGACCCCAATGACTGATCGGCCAATTGATCTGCGCTACCACATGGTCGCAAGAGAAGAGTACAACAAGTACATGCAAGGCGAGAAGCTGAGCAATGTCAACCGATACCGCGAATACCGCAGGGTGCGTGAGTCCGAAGAATCCAAATGCCCGTTCGGATTTGGGGGAAGCAAGTGAGTTGGCATGAACCAATACTCAGACGATGCAAAGAAACCTTGAGGGCAAGGACATTGCAGGAGATCATCTCCAAAGAACTACGCGAGGCGCAACTTAACAAGCTTGAAGCAGAGAGTGCTGTTGACTACGCGAAGTCAGTGGTGACTTACAACGAGCAACGCATTGTGCGATTGCAAAAGAGATTAGTTGAACACCCAACAGAAGGGGACGGCGCATGAAGGGCGGGGCAAGACCGGGGAGTGGACGCAAGCCCACGCTAATCGATGAACGCCGCACACTGGTGCTGCATAGCCAAGGCGTATCCATGCGGGAGATTGCCGAGCGATTTGGCGTGAACATTCAGGTAATCAAGTATTTTTTTAAAAAGCGGAGGAAAGCGAATGCGAATGATCACCCTAGACTTTGAGACTTACTACTCAAAGGATTTCAGTCTGTCCAAGATGACGACTGAGGCGTACATACGCGACCCACAGTTCCAAGTGATTGGGTTTGGATACAAGGTGAACGACCAAGAGTCGCAGTGGGTGACGGGTAGCGACAATGAAATTGCCATGGCCTTGGCCTCGCTTGATATCGAAGACAGCTACTTGGTCGCACACAACATGGCGTTTGATGGGGCTATTCTGGCATGGCGGTACGGCATACGCCCTAAGTTCTACATTGACACGCTGTCAATGGCGCGACCTATCACTGGCGGCACTGTGGGCGGCAGTCTTGCCAAGCTGGCGCAGAAGTTTGCTTTGGGGGCCAAGGGAACTGAAGTGGTTAACGCTTTGGGATTTAGACGTGAGGACTTTCCTCCATCGCAGTTGGCAGCTTATGGTGTGTACTGCATCGATGACGTTCAGCTTTGCTGGAATTTGTATCACATACTCAAACAGTGGAACCCGCCAAAGGAACTGTTTATTCAGGACTTGATGGTGCGTATGTTCACTGACCCTGTGCTGGAACTCGACATCCCTCTTCTTGGAGACCACCTGAACGCTGTGCAAGAGAAGAAGGCAAAGCTGATGGACAGAATTGACACTACCATTGGGCGCGATGCATTAATGTCAAACCCAAAGTTTGCTGAGGTATTGACCAAGCTGGGGGTCACGCCCCCAATGAAGGTGAGTTTGCGAACTGAAAAGGATACATATGCGTTTGGTAAAACTGACCCAGGGTTCAAAGCCCTACTTGAGCACCCGGATACGCGAGTCCAAGCCGTCGTTGCCGCACGTCTCGGTATCAAGTCAACGCTTGAGGAAACCCGGACAGAAAGCTTCATCGGCATCGCCTCCCGTGGCACGTTACCGATACTGCTGAACTACTGGGGTGCGCACACTGGTCGGGCAAGCGGCGGTGACAAAATGAACTTGCAGAACTTGCCACGCGGCGGCGCACTACGTAGGTCAATTAAGGCTCCATCTGGACACAAGCTTGTAGTTTGTGACTCAAGTCAGATCGAAGCGCGTGTGGTGGCATGGCTGTCTAACCAGGAAGACTTGGTCAAAGCGTTTGCCCGTGGTGAGGACATCTACTCACTGTTCGCCTCCAACGTGTACGGCAAGACAGTCACTAAAGCAGACAAGGTCGAGCGGTTTGTTGGCAAGACCTGTATCTTGGGCCTTGGATACGGCATGGGTTCGGAAAAGTTTAAGGCGACCCTGAAGGCTGGCTCCGGTGGAATATCTGTGGATATGCCAGAAGATGAGGCCAAGCGCACCGTCAGCCTGTACAGAAACACGTACAACCACATAGCCCAGCTGTGGAACAGTGGGAACGAAGCGTTGCAGAAAATGTCCAAGGGGTTTGAATGCGACTTTGGTGGGCCGCTTAACCTACTCTGCGATGGGGAAGGTGTCCACCTGCCCAACGGAACCATGATTCGGTACGCCAATCTGCGCCGGGAGACAGATGGAAATTACGTATATGATGGGCGCTATGGCCCAGTCAAAATCTACGGCGGTAAGTTTGTAGAGAACGTAGTCCAGGCGTTGGCCAGGATTGTGGTGTTCAACCAAATGGCTCAGATCGAGCAGATACTGCGTCCGATGGATACGCCAGATGAGCGCCACCGTGTCGTGCTGACCGTGCATGATGAGGTTGTGTGCGTTGTTCCCGAACACCGCGCTGAGTGGACGCTGACCGTGATGATGGAGCAGATGAGCCGTCCACCTAAGTGGGCAAGCCTGTTACCTGTGACCTGCGAAGGCGACATTGGTGACACGTATGGGGACGCTAAATGAAACGACATATATGACCATTCCAGCCTGGACGTATTCTCAGCTTGAGAAATTTGAGACCTGCCCTCGACAGTTCTACCATGTGCGTGTCAAGAAAGACACCATCGAATCACCCACAGAGGCGACTTTATGGGGCGGCAAAGTGCATGAGGCTATGGAGCACCGCATCAAGCTGGGCACAGCGTTGCCAGAAGGTATGCAACAGTGGGAGGGACTGGCCAAGAAGATCGCTGCATTACCCGGTAAGATCATGTGCGAAGAGCAGATGGCACTGGACAATTCGTTCCAGCCAGCCCCGTGGGACAACGCATGGACTCGGGGTATCGCAGACGTACTTGTAGTGGATGGCAGGCAAGCCTGGACGCTGGACTACAAAACCGGCAAGCGAAAGCTTACCCACCAGCTTATGCTGTACGCTGGATACACGTTTGCATACTACCCCGAAGTCACCACGGTGACAACTGGTTTTGTGTGGATGCGGGACAAGAAGATTGACAAGGAAGTGTTTACACGCGACCAAGTGCCAATGATCTGGAACACGTTTCTGCCCAAGGTGCGTAAGCTGGAGTCTGCGCACGAGCGGGATTCTTGGCCTGCCCGTCCGTCAGGGCTGTGTAATGGGTGGTGTCCTGTCAAGACGTGTGAGTTTTATAAGGATAGAAAGTAATGGCACAAACACCTGAAGGCAAAGTCAAAGACGCCGTTAAGAAGGTGCTTAAAGCCAGAGACATCTGGTTTTTTATGCCAATGCAAAATGGGTTTGGTGTGGTCGGTATCCCCGACTTTATCTGTTGTTGGAAGGGGCAGTTCTTGGCGATAGAAACCAAGGCTCCGGGTAAACGAGGACAGACAACACCGAACCAAGAGCGTAGGATTGAGGAAATCAAAACTCACGGTGGATGGGCCATCGTGGTGGATGATGCAAAGCAAGTGATTGAATACATTAATTCGGAGGGGTCATGAACAAAGGTGGGCCAACAAAAGCAGCGTATGACAAAGCGTACAACGCGAAACCAGAACAAGTGAATAAGCGCGAGATGCGCAACAAAGCGAGGGCTGAGTTGATGCGTGACGGCAAAGTCAAAAAGGGAGACGGCAAGGATGTCGATCACAAGACCATGCTGGACGGCAAAGGCACGAACGCCAAGAGCAATCTTCGAGTGGTCGATAAAGAAACCAACAGAGGCTGGAGAAAAACGAATGGCAGTAAGTACGGCTAATTATGTTAACAACTTTTTTATGTTCTTGCCGTCGATAGTACGCCCCGGCACGTTATTCATGGGGCGTGAAATACCCGCACATGTGACACACACCGCCGTGGGGTATACCTTGGAGTCAGACGCCCTACAAGTTCAATGGATTACAAAAAATGCGATTTGCCACAAAATGGAACTTCAACACCCGCTTACAGAAGACAGCATCACAATTCTTCTGGTTTCTATGAGACTTTCATGCTAATAAGACAAGACAAAAAAGCAGTAATCCTGAAACTGAGAAATCCCAGCAGAGTCACAATACCCATCCCAACTGCACGGATGGTGACTCACAACGGCGAATCATTGGTAGCAATACCACACCGGCCTGATGAAGTTAAGGTTCTCCGCAACCTTGGATTCAATGCACCAGACCCGATGTCGTACTACTACAAATGGCCTGGACGGTTCAAGCCCTTCGCTGCCCAAGTGGAGACTGCTAACTTTCTATCCATGCACGACAGAGCCTTCTGCTTAAACAGTATGGGGCTTGGTAAGACAGTCACGTCACTGTGGGCGTATGACTACATGCGAGATGCCAAGATGGTTAAGCGTGTGCTAGTTATTTGTCCACTCTCTACGATGGAGCGCACCTGGGCAGACGAGATATTTCGCACGTTCCCACACTTGGACGCCACGGTGTTGTACGGTACACGCGAGAGACGCCTCAAGCTGTTGGCACAACCAGCAGATGTGTACATCATCAACACAGACGGCATCAAGACAATTAAAGATGCACTGGCTAAGCGTGACGACATCGACTTGATCATCGTGGATGAGATCGCCATGTTCCGCAATGCAAGCACTGATCGATGGAAGATACTCAACGAAGTCTGCAACAAACAAAAGGTACGGCGTATCTGGGCGTTGACTGGCGCACCTACACCGCATGAACCAACAGACGCATGGGCGCAATGCCGCATCGTGTGTCCAGCAAACCCTGATGTACCTAAGTACTTCAGTCAGTTCAGAGACATGGTGATGAAGCAGATCACTCAGTTTATTTGGACACCTCGCCCCAATGCCGTGGAAGTTGTAAAGAAGGTGATGCAGCCAGCCGTTCGATTTGCGCTGGATGACTGCATTGACTTACCAGAACAAACTTTTGTCACCCGCGATGTGGAGATGACCAAGGAACAAAAAGAAGCCTACAAACACATGCTGGAGAAACTCACGGCAGAGTACGAAGGCGGCGAAGTCTTGGCGGTCAACGAGGCGGTCAAAGCCAACAAGCTTGTGCAGATTGCTTGCGGGGTGGCGTATGGCAAGAACGGGGAATACATCCACATCCCTAACGAACCACGCATTGAAGTCCTCAAAGAGTTGGTCGAAGAGTCCGAAGGCAAAGTCATTGTGTTTGTGCCGTTGACTGGGGTGCTGGAAGATGTAGTGTCCAAGCTGTCTGTGGAGTGGGAAGTTGCCGCCGTTCATGGGGCTACACCCAAAGCCGAGCGGGATGAGATATTCCGCAACTTCCAGGAAAAAGAGTTCCCCCATGTCATCGTGGCGAACCCTGGAACTATGAGCCACGGGCTGACCTTGACTGCCGCAACCACTGTGATTTGGTACGCACCCATCCACAGCAACGACATCTATGAGCAAGCATGTGCCCGTGTGCGCCGTCCTGGGCAGACAAGAACGACAGTGATCGCTCACATAGCTGGGAGTGACATAGAACGGCGTATATACACCCGCCTCCAAAAGAAGCAGAAACTGCAAGGGGCGCTACTGGAAATTATGAAAGGAATTGAATCAGATCAGTGAAAACCCCTATTCACAACCCCCTCAAAACAAGTAAGATCAGTCCCCCTCTGGAGAAAAAATGAAGCTTTCCGAAATAGTAGAAAACTACATCGCACTGCGAGACAAAAAGTCCCAACTCAAAGCAGAATATGATGCGCAGAAATCAAAGATTGATGAGAAGCTGGACAAGATCGAAGCAGTGCTGTTGCAGACATTCGACACCGCTGGCTTGGATTCCATCAAAACACCTTTTGGTACAGCGTACACATCCACAACCACAATGGCCTCAATTGCAGACCCTGACACGTTCATGGAGTTTGTAAAGGCCAATGAGGCGTTCCACTTATTAGAGAAGCGTTGCTCGAAAACCGGGGTCGAGCAATACAAAGCTGTCCATGACGATGTCCCCCCTGGAGTCAATTGGCGTGAAGAACGGGTAGTCAATATCCGCCGCGCCTCTTAATCTTTTAACAACTGGAGAAAAACCACGATGAGTAATATCATCCCTTTCGACACTGGCAATTTGCCAGCTTACCTGCGTTCATCCAATGCCGCAGAAATCAACGATGACCTGACTGCACACGCCAGTGCCGGGTTCCCGGTGCTCAGCATCAAAGGCAAAACGTTCTCTGTCTCCCGTGGCGGTGAGCGTACTGTGCTGATGAACCCCAAAGACCCTGACAGCGTGGCCTCTTCTTTGGAAGTGGTGATTCTCAAGGCCAACAAGGGCGTGTCCAAGGTGTTCTATGCCAAGGGCTACCAAGAAGGTGCGGAGGCTACCAAGCCTGACTGCTTCAGCAACGATGGCTCCAAGCCTGATGGCAGTGTTGATAAGCCGCAGTCCAAGTCCTGTGCTGTATGCCCCAAAGCGCAGTGGGGTTCCAAGATCAGCGATGATGGCCGTAAAGGCAAGGCTTGCCAAGACTCTGTGCGTATTGCTGTGGCAGCACCCGATCAACTCAACGACCCCATGTTGTTGCGTGTTCCCCCTGCGTCCATCAAGGCACTGGGTGAGTTTGGTGACCTGCTCAAGAAGCGCGGCGGCGGCAAGCTGGCATACAACATGGTTGTTACCCGCATCGGGTTTGTTGCAGAAGAAGCCAGCCCCAAGCTGACCTTTAAGCCAGTCGGTATGCTCAGCGATGAGGCGTATGAGTTGGTCAAGGAGGTTATCCAGGGTGACGCTGTACCAGTTATTTTGGGAAGCGGGTATGCTGTGGAGCATGTCGAGCCTGAAGCGGAGACCCCCAAGTTGGCACCTGTGATCGAGAAGTTGCTTGAATCAAAGCCTGAGCCAAAGCCAGCGGTCAAGGCCAAGGCCAAGCCTGAACCAAAGCCTGAACCCGCTATGGCGGACATGGAAATTGGCGGTTTGAATCTTGATGACTTGAACTTTGACGACTGATCTTTGTGGGGGAAAGCCATTGCGGTGAGTACCCCAGGTGTATAACTTGGAGAGATAAATGGCATACGAAATTGATCAGCGCAAAGTTGTTGGTGTTGTGATCGAAGCACATGCGGCACTTGTTGACAAAGGGTTCAACCACGGGGAAGTTGTCCTTGGGTTAGCCGAGTTGGTTGGGCGCACGATTGTCGAGGTGGCAGAGTCGTCTATTCAGTCAGCGGAATTGATGCGGGTGGCGATGGAACACATCGAAAAAACTATCCGAATTGGGGCCGAGGCTACGGAGAAACGAATCATCACTGCGGGGTGATTCATGAACACCCTCGAATTCCTACGGGCGACATTGCCCGAAGAAGGGTATAAGTTCATTGCCCTGAGCCGGGCAGGTACAAAGGGGTATGCCCATAAAGCATACGAGTCCTTGGAACTTATGGCCCAAGCATTGGATTCCTATGACCGCCAGCCTGATCTGACGGTGTATCACGCTTGCTGTGCGTACAAAGAACCCTTCTTTGAAGTCGAAGTTGATGGGGAAATCAAACGCAAATACCGTGGCCAGCAAAACTGGCTCAAGGCCAAGTCGTTCTGGGCAGACATTGACTGTGGGGAAGACAAGGCCGAGAAGGGTAAAGGCTACGCGACCAAGATGGATGCAGCCAAAGCCATCATTGGGTTCTGTCGTGACAACGGATTCCCTGACCCCATGTTGGTGGACTCTGGTGGTGGACTGCACTGCTACTGGCCCCTGACCACGGAGATCGGCCCGAAGTCTTGGCGGCTGATGGCCAATGGATTCAAAGCGGCGCTTGACTCAGCTGGTCTGCTTGTAGACCCAACACGCACGGCTGATCTGTCTTCTGTATTGAGGCCAGTGGGTACTCACAACCGAAAACCTGGGCGCGATGTCAGGCAAGTGAAAGTCAAGTCCTCAACTAACCCAGTTGAACCTGCACAGTTTGCTGCCGCAGTTGCTAGGGCTGTGGATAAGTATGGCGCTAAGCCTGTCCAACTCAGGGGCGAACCAGACATCAACGATGACCTGACAGCGCACTTGCACCCACACATTGACTCATCTATCGAGGAAGTCGCCAACCACTGCGCTCAAGTTGCAGTCATGCGGGATACTCAAGGTGACGTGGATTATGAGACATGGCGTGGCGTTATCGGCATCATCAAGCATTGCATTGAAGGGCACGAAAAGGCTGTTGAGTGGAGCGAAAAACGCGCTGAAACAAACCACTCCAACACAGATGTGGACATTCGGTACAACTCCTGGGACGCTGGCCCAACAAGCTGTGAGTTCTTTCAGACCAAGGGGGCTACGCCAGAAAAGTGTGAGGGGTGTATTCACAAGGGCAAGATCAAAGGCCCAATCATGCTGGGCCGCATCATCCCAGTGTCACAAGAAGAGTTGGTTGAAGTCACCACAGAAGAAGCCGAGATTGTGGAGACAGTTGTTCCCCCGTTCCCAGAGGCGTATGAGTTCAACGCCAACCGGATGATTCGGTATCTAAAGGACAAAGACGGGATACTACAACCCTATGCCTTCTGCCACACATTGTTCTACCCCATCCAGCGCATATGCAAGGCCGACAAGACCTATGCCTTCACGATCAGGATGCACCTGCCTGACAAGCGCATCAGGGATTTCGAAGTGGATACGGCGGCTATTGCAGCTTCCTCCGATCTACTCAAGGCGCTATCCAAATACGAATTGCTGCCATCCAATAACAAGGACGCGACCATGCACTTGACCGCATACATACGCGACTCCATTCAGAAGCTGATGTCGGAGCAACGCGAGACAGACACTCTGACCAGCTTTGGCTGGCGTGACAACATGAGCGGGTTCCTGCTTGGCGACAGGCTGTACCACGTTGATGGGTCAGTTCGTAAGGTGTTCGTTGGCGGAGCGGCGGCATCGTTCAGAAGCATCTACCCAGAACCCCGTGGCACACTGTCCAAGTACTCAGAGGCGGTCAACTTCATCTACAACCGCGAGAACAGCCAAGCTGCCCAGTATGTGTACTGCAATGTGTATGGCTCTTTGCTCACCCCGTTTGGCGAAGACAGCTACAACGGCATTCTGGTAGCCGTCAACAGCGGTGACTCAGGCAAGGGCAAAACGTCTGCATGGAGGTCTGCACTGTATGGACTGGCAGATGCCAACGGTTTGATCAAGGCTGGCAAGGAAGGCGCAACCCGCAACGCACGATGGGGCTTGGTGGGCGCACACAAGAACATCCCCGTTGTGTTTGATGAGATGACGGACATGGATGCCGCCGAGTTGAGTAACTTTGCGTACACCGTATCTCAAGGCACGGAACGGGCAAGGATGACTTCCAGTGGCGGCAAGGTTGGATTTGCTGAGCAACACACTTGGAAAGCAGTGGTGGGCTTAACCGCCAACGAGGACATGCACGCCAAGCTGGCGGCTCACAATGCAAACACTCAGGCTGAAGCTGTGCGGATGTTGAGCATTAACTTTGAGAAATACAAAGTGCCCATCATCGACCCTGCTTTGGACGTGTCCAACGCTATCGACAAGATGCGCGAGAACTGGGGCAACGCTGGGGACGTGTTCCTCAAGTATGTCGTGACCCACCAGAAGGAAGTCATGGACTTGTACAACAAGGTGGAAGGCAAGCTGAGCAAACTGTTGCCCGAGTCCGAGTACCGCTTCTTTCGCAGTCATGCGGCATGTACATTGTCGGCGGCGCAGATTCTGATTGACCTCAAGATCGTGGACTTTGACTACGCTGAACTGGAAGCGTTCTCAGTAACCCTGATCAACGACATGATCTCCACAGTGACCACGGGGAACATGACATCCCCTGGCGATGCGTTTGGGCGGTTCTTGCGGGATATGTCCAGCCGAATTATTGTGACCTATGGGTATCGGGATTTGCGCACTGACAGCCGTGGCCCTGAGGAATCACAGTCACGCATTTTTGGTTCACCAGTTGGCCGCAGGATACTGAGCAACCCCAACCCGAACTCCAAGGAAAAGCTTGATCCCAAGTTTATCGACAAGTTGTTCATCGCCAAGAAAGAGTTCGGAGACTGGTGCGCCAAGAATCGGACAGAACCCAAGAACTTGATTGAGCACGCCAAGGACGAAGGTTGGTTGGTATCCTGGCCAGAGAAAGTCAACATTGGTCGAGGCACTGCGATCTCAACAGGTAGCTGCACCTGCTATGTGTTTGACTACTCAGCCATGGAAGGTGCTGTAGAAAAAACCAGTGGGGGAAGTGCCGACGAATCCCCTGCGATTGGTGTAATATCTAGCCACTAACAGTTGCCATTGTTAGTAACTCCAGTGAAGGTTCCCCCCGGTGCGTAACAGTGCCGGGGGTTTTTTATTTACCGGATAGGTAATGTGCAAGCTGCGTGATTGCCGCACCAACTGTGCCGCTTACGCCAGAAATCATCATGAGCATCCGCCAGCCACCCTTGGCTTCAGACAACGTTTTCTGGATTTCAAACAGAGCAGCTTTGATGTCGTTGACATCTTGAACAAGCTTGTCCATATCGTCTTGCAAGTGCTTTATGTTGGCCGCATGAGTGGCCAATTCGCGGGCGGTGGTGATGTCAGCTTCAGTCATGATTAGCACTTCCATGCTTTCAATGATTTGTTGATTCGGCTGTTCGGGTCTTTCGCTGTCTTCTCGCTGGTCAGCTTTTTCTTCATGCCTTCCATCCGGGCACAGAACGAGTCCCGTCTGCTGCCGCCCTCCGGTTGCGGCGCTTTCAACCCCGGCTTTCCTGGGTTTGCTGCGTTGTAAGACGCTCGCCCCTTGGCGTTGAGTCCCCCGTTTGGATTCTTGCCTTCTTTGCGTTGCCATGCTGGTGACTTAGCCATGATTATTTACCGTAGAAAATAGTCGTGTTGTAACCCGTAGGTTGCGTCAAGTAGCAGTTCGTCTCAAACAATATACCAGCGTCGGGAATCATTGTTTCTTGAATGTTGTTGGCATTTCCCGGCACATCAATCTCTAACAAAAGAGTGCCGCCTGAACCGCCATCACGAAAAGCTAAGGTTCCAGCAGTGGCAGTGCCAAGGCAAGTCAAACCTTTAAGATAAAAAGGGCCAGTAAACAAAGTTGTTGTGGTTGTACTGGTGTGGGCAGACTTTACGCCGACTGGGTCACTCATGATTCACTCCTTAAAGGGTTGATAAAGATTCTACAAATTGGCGGTTAGATTTGCTAAACTCCACACCACCAGCAATGTTGCGTTCCCGCTTGGCTGCGGCAGAAGGCGCTCTAAACAGATCGGATAAAGGCTGGCGTTTGTAGCCATTCTTGACCCGTGATTCTTGAAGTTTACTCCATTCCTCACGAGCATCAGCCATACCATTTACATCCCCGTCACGGGAAGCGTTGACGTAGTCGCCCTTGATTTCCGTGGTGCGCTTGTCGTAGAACTTGTCAAACTCAGCAACAACACGCTGGGTAAATTGGCGATCTGTCAGAGTAGTCGTGGGCAGGCCAACAGCTTGGAACGCTGCGTCAAACATGCTGATCTCTTCAGGCTTCAAGACCACGTCGCCATTACGCATGGTGACACCTTCAGTGGCAAATCGACCAGCTTTCATCACATTGGCCACACCGCTTGGCAACATGGACTCCAAACCCTTGTAGTACTCCCCACTTGCCATCTGACCCAAGCCGTCAGCAAACTTCAGACCCAGACCAGCGGATGGCCCCATGATGCCGACCAGCATTTTCTCTGCGCCAGCACGGCTTGTAAAATCAATGTCTGTGAATGGCAGGATGGAGAACACGTTACCCATACCCAGTTTGCTGCCCAAGTTGACACCAAGCGCACCAGGGACACCATTGATCAGCAAGTCCGCCATGACAGGGTCATTGATCAAACGCCGCAGTGTGAGTTCCAGGTTCTCTGGTTCATCGTCATCGCCAAATGCTTTGAGCAAAAGCGAACCAAACTGCTGTACAAGCGGAACACCAATTGCACCACCCAACACCATCATGTGACCAGCAATAAAACCAAGGGCACGACGCGCAACTGCTTTCTCATCTTGAGATGCACCCTTGAACGCTGTGTTGATCAGCTTGAGCAGCATGGAGATTTGAATGATCTGGAACCGCTTGAACTGAAGCAACACTTTGCCAGCACCAGTCTGCATGATACGTGGCGTATTGAAAGCATCGTACGAGCCGTGGGTGTTTGACACCACATCAGCAGCATATGCGGTGGCAGCAGCAGTGTCGCCGTTCTTGTAGCGGTCTAAGTACCCACGATATGCAGCAATTGCCGCAGTTGCCCGGTTGACTGCTTCGATGCGGTTGTTTACCCCTTGGAGTTTCTGCATCACCTTGGCGGCAACGCCAGCTTCGCCAGCGCGGACACGAGCGTCAGAGTCAATACCAATGTCAATCTTGCCCATACCAACCAGCTTGGTTAGCATCTCGCGCACGTCAGCGGGGGCTTTGTTGAAATCAATGTGGTCGCCAACACCCAGTCCCTTAACCAGGGTAGCCATGTCGCCGTATGCTTTCTTTACAGCACGGGCTGAGCGGAAATACCCCAGACGCCCAGACATATACGGCAGAGACAACACCCCAGTTTGCAGAATCTGCTGCAAGTAATACGCTGGGTTGGTGGCCAAGTACCACACGTTGGACATACGCAGCAACGCACCGGACAACACGCCAGGAGTTTCATACTTCATACTGTTCGCATGACGCTTGAGCAGTTCGTTGAAGTATGGGCCAGCCTCTCCGCGATTGCGATTGCGTTCTTCACGCATGGCAGTGATGGCGTCCGAGATAGCGTCATTGTGTTCCAGCGCAGCCAAGAAGTGTGCATCAGCCCGACCACGAGTGGCCAAATTACGCATCATGTCCTGATCGGCTCCAGAAATGTTGAGCCTCTGGAATTCAGACTTGCGGGAACTGGCTTCAGACACCGTGTGCAGGTACAAATCCCCCAACAAGTTGCGGATTGACGCTTGAGCCGCTGGGTTTGCGCCTTCGGCTTCTTTGTCAAACAAGGTACGCAGACGAGCCACAGCCAAGAACAAGTCCCCGCCTTCTTGGGAATAGGGTTCTTTCTCGTAGGACTCAGCAATGTCGTAGTTACCAGTGGCGTTCAGCTGGTCAGCAATCTGATTTGCTTCCCCCAGGGTCTCAGCGAACTGCACCACATAGTGCGCAGGATTGGTTCGGTTCTCGTCCAGCCATGCCGCAGACCGTGCCCCCATCAAGTCTTCACCCTTGACCACTGGCCCAGCTTTGACTTGTTCTTCATGGAACTTGTACTCAGCAGACTTGCCGACAACCACGTAGTCGCCATAGCGGCCCAAGTACGCATAGGGTTTGCTGCTGTCCAGCCCAAGCAGTTTTCTCTCACGAGACAGTGCACGTTTCTTTTCCTTGTTCAACTTGTCTGTGAGTTCGGTGTCCCCTTGGACAGCCTTGAGTCGATCAGCATACTCACGATCAACCGCAGCCGTCACTGCGTTTTGCTTGGCGTCCAGCGCGTCATACCCTTGCTCAAACACATCACGAATTAATTTTTTAGCGTCATCGGGGAATGCGTCATACCGTTTTTTCATATCAGGGTCAACGGTCAACAGCGTGGTTCCCACCATGCGCTCGTCAGGGATGTACCCCCACTTGCCTTCACGGGTCGAATCAAAAATGTACTTGTTGACAGACCCTTCACCCGTACCCTGGAGGTTCTTGGGCAGTTTGTCGAACTGAGTAAGAATTTTGTCAATCTTCAGTTCATGGTTTAACCGAGTAGCTTGCCGTGCGTACTGCGCTGCCAGATAAGTCTTGGCAGACTTCATGAACTTGCTGGCCATGTTGATCACGTCTTCAGTGATTGCAGAAGCCAACATGCCTTTCTTGGCTTGGTACAGCAAATCGGTAGTTGTGTTCCTAGCAGGACTGCGCAACTTGGGCGGCAGAAGATTAACCGCAGCGTCTACCCTACGGGACTGCTGGACACTGCCCCACTCCACTTCTGGCCGACCTTTGTCCATGCGCCCTGTGGGCATACCAGCTGCGCGGTTGACACGAATGATGTTGTCTTCGTTAAACACAACGTAGTTGTCGCCGCCGTATTTAACGCCTTTTACTCCGTGAGCGTCAAGCCATTCCGAAGCCATTTTTTGTGACTCAGTAACTTGTGCCTTGGTGGTTACGTCTTTACCAGTGGCTTTTTTGTACATCTGATTGGCTAGATCATTATAAAAATCCCCGCCACGAAGACTTCTTTTATACAAAGCACTGCCGTTTGCAGATATTACGCCAAACTCTTTAGCCGCATCAGCCGCAGCTTTTTGCGCTATTGCGCTTTGTTGCGCTACCGGAGTGTTCCAGTCTAACAATTCGTCGTTGGCAATGGCCAAATCAGCGCCATACAACTGAGGGGTTTGCCCTTTGGCAAAACCAGAAGCCACTTCTGGCCTATCGGTAAAGTACAACCCGTGGCCATACATTTGACCAACGCCTGTTCCAGCAAATTTCATCTGGAACTTACGAAATATCTTGCCGCTACCTTGGAACTTTGGAGCGCCAATCGCCATTTGCGCATAGCCGTAGGTCATGTCCACTACGTCTTGGGCGCTCAGTTTGTCAATGTTGATGCCACGTAGTTTGCGCAGAGCATTCTTAAGTGCCGCCCACAAAGACCTCATCCACTCACGCAAACCAGCAGACTGAATGTTTTCATACGCCTTGGGGTTAAGCCCAGCGTTTACAGCGGCTTCGACAAAGTACGCAACAAACTCACGTCTGCGTTGGACAGGGTCAGAAACTCGAGACTGGAACACACGGTCTGAAGCTGCAATAGCCAGCTGGTTTTCAATCGACCCGTCATTAAGTTTGGCCCAGACCTTGATCTGGTCAACCAAACGAGCAAACGACGCATCAGGCAATTTCTCTTGCAATCCAAGGTGGACGCCGACTTCGTGCATGAACACGCCACGACCTGTGCCCACGTCGATATTGCTGGCAAGCAAGTAAGCCTTGCCGCTTTCGGTAACAAACGCTTGGGTCTGCCCGTCAATCTTTTCCTTGGTCAGGAAGTTGGCAAACTCTTCATCCGTCATTGCTGCAAACTCAGGCAGCGAACGAAGGTCTTCCAGTTCATCGACTACAAAAACATCTTTACCCAAAGACTCACGGTTTACATAGTCCAGCAAAGACGTTTGCAGTTCTTCAGCGGTGTAGCGTTCTACGACAGGCTGGTTTGCTCGAGACTGTTGAGTGGTGGGCGCTTGTTCTTCCTTACCAACGACGGTTCGGTTGACACCAGCAGTTTGTGTGGCTGACTTAACTGGAGTCGTAGTGGTTCTGGTTACGGGCTGCACCCCTTCGCGGATGAGCCTGTCGTTGGCCACGTTGCCAGTTACAAAGTCATTGACCGTGCTCTGAGCGTCAGGAACCACAAACAACTTGGAGCCGTCCATCTGGTCGCTGTACTTGGTGACCATGTCCTTGAACGTTTCTTTGTCCACGTTGATACAGCCAAACGAGTAGCGTGAGTCAGTGGCAGACTCGTTCTTCAAGGCAGCAGCACGTTTGGGAGCGTCAGACTCTTTGAGCCAGACGGAGTGCATGAAAGTCACCGTGGCATCAGGGTCGTCCAAGGCAAACACTTTGCCGAAGTCATAGTCACCAGCAGTCTTGGCAGCAGCGCCCCCCTTGGCGGCGTCCACAATGTTGATACCAAACAAACCAGCGGGAGTTACACGATTGGACGGAACATCGTTGTTGCCTTTGTACAAGTCGCCCTTAGCCAAGCCAAACAGGGCTTTCTTCTGTATGACCAGACTGCCATCAGCTTTGAACACAAAGATGCGTCCACTTGGCTTGTCGGCAATGGTTATAAACTTGTCCCCAAGCTTGCCCTTGAGCGCAGGAATCAGAGTAGCGTAGGCTTGCTTGCCTGCATCGGACATACCGACAACGTCGGCTGGCACTTCCGCCAAAACCTGTTGGGTCGTAGTCTGGGTTTCCTGCGGGATGACCACGAAGGATTCCAGTTGTGATATTGCCCCTGGGTTAAAGATCATGGCCACGGACAGGACACCAGCATGGATGGCCTTGATGACATCTCGAATTGCACCAGCTACAGCCTGCGCACCCTTGGTGGCATACAACACCACATCTTCTTTGACCTTAGCCAAGAAGGAAGCAGAGTCACGCTTTTCACCGTAGTGGGTTTCAAGGCGTTGGACTTGTGCTTCAGGCAGGGCTTCCAGTTGAGGGGCGAGGACTTCTTCAGTCACTTGCTCTTGGACAGTTTCCTCAACAGGCGCGGCAGTTTCAGCCACGGGTTCAGCAGCAGGCTCAACGACAGGCTCAACAGCAGGCGCAGCAGTTTCAGTTACCGCTTCAGACGCTTTTGCAATTTTGTCAGCGCCTCCAAGAACCGTTGCCACAGACCCGATGTCACCGAAACCACGGTTGGCAAAATCGTCCCAAGTTTCTTTTTCAGATTTTGTAAGAACATCATATGGAGGCATCCCAGGAAATTGTTGTGTGAGTGCGTCCCATTGCTCTTTGGGCGTAAGGACGGCAGGAGTTACTTCTTCGACTTTGGTTTCGACGGGCTTTTCGACTTTGGCTTTACGTACTCGGGTAGCTTTGCCGACTTTGGCGACTCCTTTGCCCACTTCTTCGCCACCTGCGGCTCCTTCAGGAACAGATACTTTTTCTGTGCTTGGCTCTTGAACGGCATTTGTCGTCCCTTTCTGGGTTTTCTGGTCTGCTTGCTTCTGAGCTTTTTCAAGCGCTTTTTCAATGCGGCTGCTTAACTCTGCGTTGAGTTGGTCAGCAAGTTCAAAGTTTTCAGTCAGTTTGGCGTTCACGGCCAAATTCAACAAGTCGTGTTCTTTGAGTTTGGTGACATCGCCGCCAAGCTTTTCCAATGCAGCTTCGGACAAAGAAACAATCTTTGGAGCCGGGGGATTCTCGATAGACTCGGCTTCGTTGATCTTGTCTTGCATGTCCAACAAGCGCATGATCTTGGCTTGGTTGGTTTCAACTGCGTTGTTCTGTTCTTGCAGGCTGGCGCTTTTACGGCTGGAGATGACAAAATCATTCTGCCCGGCATCAGCTTCCGCAGTGTTGAGTTCTTCCTCAGGTGCTTTGTTAAGCTGTCCCTGATCTACTTCGATATCTTCTTGGTCAGAAGACAACGGCTCTTCCGTGGCAGAAGTGCTTTGGCCTGTGCCTTCAATCTCATCCACCATTTCTTCGGTTGGATGCTGCTCCTCAATGCTGCGCAACCCATCAAGTACGTCAGCAATGTCAATGCCACGCTCTTTGGCGACGGTCTCAACCGCAGCTTTGATCTTCTGACCATTTACGGTCAAGAAGTTGGGCAACTCAGCAGACCACCGTTTGGCCTGATCTTTGGAAATGCCGAGGTCAGCAGCTACTTTTGTCAGTGCATCAGAACGTGCGCCACCCCAATAGGCTGCGACAAACTCTCGTTTACGGGCGGCTACATCTTCGGACATCCTGGACGTTGGCTGAATAACCATGTCCAATGCGGCACGCAACACAGCGCGGGCCTTGGCTGCAAGGCTAGTATCCTGAGCACTAGCGGCCAGTGTTTCTTGAATGTCCCCAGTGGCCCTGTTTTCGGCTACGGCACGTTCCCAAACTTGCTGAAGATTTTCAGGCAGGTCATCAAACGATGTACCCGTGCCGTCCATTTCCTCCCAAGCAACTCGCCCAGGGCTTAGCCCTTCTTGGGTTTGAACAGTCCCAGTAGGTGCCGCGCCACCGCGCTGTACCCCTTGTTCGAGTACTGGCGCGTTTGCTTCGACATTTTGGGCACTTGGGGCGGTGGCGACGGTTGTTTCACTTGGCGCTCCACTTACATCTTGCGGCGTTTGGGCAGCACCACCGAGATCATCTGCGGGGGCGACACTGGGGCCAGTCCGTATTCCTTCTCCTGGTAGCTGTCCAGCTTGCTGGTCATTCGCTGCTCCAGAGACAACTCCTGCCCCGACGGGTTGAACTGCGCCGGGTTGTAAAAGCCCAGTGAGTCCGCCATCGCCTTGGATTGTTCCGCCTTGGACTGGAACTGTTCCCAGCCCGGAAGACACTTGCTGTTGTTGCTGTACATTTGATTTTCCTTTCGGTTTTGAGGTCTGTGATGCAATATACCCTTCCGTGTCCTTACCAGTCAAGGCTTCATGGATGGCGTTGATTTGTTCCAGCGCCTGCCCTTTGGCAGACTTTGAGAGTTCATTGAGTCTATATGCAGCTTCGCCCACGGTTTGAACGTCAGCAATCTGGAATTTGGTAGCCGCAGTCGTAACCGCCTGCACGCCCTTCTGGACAGAGTTGGCAATTTTATCGGCGTTAAATTGAAAGCTTAAAAGTTTGTTGCCCAGCTTTTGGTCTGCGGTAACAATGGCGTCCATGATGGCAGCTTCGGCAGGGTTTAACTGCGCTGCAATAGGGGCAAGTGCATCAGCAACCTGATTTATTGCTGGCCCAAAGATCGGACGACCAAAGAAGCTTCCAGTGCCAGGAGTGTCTCCGGTCAAACCAAACTGGCTGATTGTCAGGTCACGTTGTGCTTGCTGTTGCTGTTGTTGCTGTGCAGCAGCGTCCGCTTGGCCCTGTTGTTGGGTAGCCTGTGCAATGGGCGTTGTGCCCCCAGACACGATGGGTGCTGGAGGTGGCGTGGTATCAGCCGATGGCGTGATAGGTGGCGCAGGTGGGGGCGTTACGTTTGTAAGCGGTGTCCCAGAAGTCTGAGGTTGGTCAAACGCTTGCTGGATAGCATTGGTGTCTTGGGTTTTGTTTCCGCCTTGAAGCAGACTTCCGCCAGGAGGAGTTTGTTCCCCCGCAACAGCCGCCAACCCGCCACGAACAACGCCGCCACCAATACCGCCTTTCAGCATGGCTAAGCCATACTCGTTGTACGCTTCATCGCCAGTCAGGGGTTTGTATGCGCCATACCGCTCAAGGCCGGTTTGCGCTCCCTCAGTGACAGACTCAATCCCAAACCCAATTGCGCCTTGTTTGCCGACTTGCTTTAAAAGGCTGCTGCCCGGTTGACGGGCCAGAATGTCGGAGCCTTCTTTGAGGAATCTGTTGGCAATTCTTTCAGCACCAAACGCAGTGTCAAGCACCGCAGCAGCACCAGCAGTACCCAGAGCGCGGGTTTTATCCTCTATGCCTTGTTCGCGCTGTTCAGTACGAATGCCGCCGTATTCTTGTACCAAGTTTCCAAGGTACGCACCACCAGCTGCCCCCAGGTTTTGACCAACGGCCACACCAACAGGCCCAAAAGGTAAGCCCAAAGCGCCGCCAACCACTCGCCCAGCCAAACCAGTGGCAAGAGAAGAGCCAATCTGCGGAACAAGTTCGCCAACGGCTTCACGGGCGGTAGTAAGCGGGCTACTTAGCGCCTCACCAAACGTCCCAATCTCTGAAGGATTGCGGCGAACAACACCGCGACCATAGCCTTCAATGGCTTGGCCAACTTCATCCGCACCAACATCTTGGAGTGTAGAACCAACGGCTTCAACAACTTGGCCCGTACCCCGTTTAATGTCGGAGAAAAACCCGCCTTTGGGCGGCGGCGGAAGTGTTACTTCCCGAATAGGTTGAAACCCAGAATTGTTGTCTTCTGACCCAACGACCGTGCGAAAGGGGACGAAAGAAGAGGCCATATTTAGTGCTTGTTAATATTGACGACCGGGCTTGGGCTGGTTTGTACGCACCCATGCGGCTTGCGCTTCTTCTGCTGTGTCGTACGCACCAGGTACGCCCGGTAAAGTATATTTGGTTTTTCCATACAAAACTTTTGACTGGGGCGTAGGCGCTTCTGTTGGTATCGCAGATGCAGCAGGAGCCGTAGAAGTCGCAGCAGGAGCGGCGGTATCTTTCTTTGTCGCAGCTTTGGCTTGACTTGCTTCTTTGACGTTGTCGTAGAACTGTCCGTCCGCTCCCTGGTATTTCAAAACCAGCCTGCCGTTGTCTTCTCCAGCCACAAGCTTTACGCGATTGGCACTGGCTTCTTGTTTCATTCTGGCGTACGTCGGGGCGTCCATGCCTAGAGGGATAGCTTCGCCATTGACAGTGTTGTACAACGCTTGTCCGCCATCTTTGGCAAACGCCGTATACGTGCCGTCATCGTTTTTCTTTTGTTCCACCGGGACTTTCATAATGCCCCCTTTGGTCTCCCGTGGGGTTCCGCCTAATGGGACAGTCGCTCCCGCTTTGACGTTGAGCATGTTGAACTCTCTTTGCAACGCCAATCCTTTCGGGCCAGCTTGCTCTTCAGGAGTTAACTCATTCCATTTTTCAACCAGTTTGCCAGCTTCTGCCCTATTCTCCATAGACAGATTGGTCATTTTGGACATGGCGTTGCTGGCCGCAGCAGCCGCATTATTTCTTGCCGCAGTGGAAGGTACAAGGGCTTGATCTGCCAAAGCTTTGATCATAGACGCATCAGCAGTAATGCCTTGATTGCGCATGTCAGACTGAATCTTCAAAAAGTTCATAGCCTGATCAGTATTTTTGAACATGCCTTTGGACACCATTGTGTCCATAAAAGACTGTGTAGTCTTCATTGCAAGCATGGGTTCCATACGCGCAGCTAACTGATCAGCGCCAAACTTCTCAACAACTTGATCACCTTTTTTAACTACGATTTCGTTGCCCACAAGTTGAACAGTGTTCCCGGTAGCCTTCTGGAATTCTTTGCCGTACTTTTTAAGCACCCCGGCAGCACCTTCGGCCTGGAACGTTTTGTCAACGTCTTGTTTTAGAGTAAATGTATTCTGCGCCCATTCTTTTTTGGTCTTATCAAATTCATCATCAAATTCTTTATCGCGTTTTAATTTGCTAAGTTCATATCCGCCTTTTTCCAAGGTTTGTTCGCCAACCTTTAAGCCCTGAAGAGCACCTTTTCGCTGGATGCCAAGCATTTCTGCTTGCAAAGCTTTCTCAGGATCAACTTTTGCCAAGCGAGTGGCGTAGTCTTCTATGGCTTGTTCGCGGGTGTACAAACCTTTCTCGGGCAACAATGCAGCACGAGTCAAACCTTCAGTTGGTAAACCAGCAGGAGTCCCTGCGGCCAGACGTGCTTGTACTTCAGGCTGATTTTGATACGCAACATTCTCTCGCAAGGTCTGTGCAGTTCGCATACGATCAACATCATCCAAACCAAGGCCCATACCTTCTGTTTGTTTGGCCAACATGTCAGCTTGTGTACCTACGCCAGCGCGAAGCCCTGCATCTTGGGTGTAGTTGCCTGTTAATGCAGCTTGTCCAACGCGCCCAAGAGTAGTTTCTCCGGCTGAACGCACACCTTCCCGCAGTTCCCTTGTTTCACGGGCAGCGTCGATTTGCAACTGAAGCGCACGTTCCGCACGCTCGTCTGCTTTTTTTCTTTCTTCAAATTCTAAAAATTTTGCGTATGTGTCTATCCCGCCCTTGGCAAGACCGCTTGCAAATGCACCAAGATTAAACGCCATGATTTTCCTCTCGAGTCAGAGCGCGTAGCCCCGACATTTGTTCCGTTACTGCATTATCAATCCGCCGAAGCAATTGCACAACGTGCGTATACTTTTCTGGATGGTTTGTTTTGATGTAGGCCATACGTTCTACAGAATGGTTGCAGTGCGCAGTGCAGTTCCAGCAATCCAATGAGGAGTGCTCCATGCTAAGCCGACCTGACGTGTCAACCCCGCATTCAGTAAGATACGCCAATACGTCTTCTTTAGTCCAATCCTCAATAGGGTGGATGCGCTCCACGCCATCATAAATGTTCCCGGACTTACCGGGGGCTTTACGAATTTCATCAAAACGTTGTCCAAAAATAGCAGCGGTAAAACCAAATTTTTTAATTGCTTGGTCTAACGGATTCCACATATTTTCTGAACAGCAATCTATATAAGTGCGCAACGTAATATTTTGGGTTTGCTCAAACTGTTGCCCTGTAGCCGTGTAACTTACTGGTACAACATCAGACGGGTACCCACGTAGCGCAACAGAAGTAGGCTGGTCACTTACAACTTCAAGAAAATTAGGAACTCTAATTTTGAGTTGCTCCATAGTTTCCTGAATTTCTGGGAACCCAGCATTTGTGTTTACCCAAACTACTGTAAGTTTGTCCAAATAATTTTTAAGTAGATGCAAACACGCAAGCGAGTCTTTCCCGCCTGAGTACATCAAAGCAACTTTACTGTGGCGAGCAAACAAATTGTCAAACATACTATTGCATCTGGGCGTACAGACCAATACCAGACCCAACCGCAGAACCCAGTCCGCCCCACATAGCGCCTTCAGCTTGCTGCTGTGCGTTATATGCTGAAATATCAGCTTGATACTTACCAACGCCAAGTTGGCCAACGCTATTCCACCCGCCCATAGCCGTTGAGGTGCCGCGATTAAAAGAATCAGCAATAGCCAGTTTATTGGTCACACCAGATTGAGCGGTGGTGACCCCCGTAGTTCCGGCAGCAACACCTGTATTGGTCGCTGTATTTGCCTGTGACGGCAAGCCAGCATACATGTTGTACGCATTACCCAACTTAGCCAAACCAATTTCTTTAGCCGCCATACGTGTCTGGTTTTGGGCCTGTGCTTGCGCAGCAGCAGTTAGAACAGAATTGACGTTTTCATTGCCAGCCGCAACACCAGAAGTGGGGTCAATCCCATACTGTTGTTGCCGCATAATTGTTTGCTGGCGTTGATTTTCAGATGCAGTAGCCACGTCTGCACCAGCGCGAAGCGCCATCATTTCTTGATAAGCAGGTTCGTTGTACTCAACAGCTTCTTTACGAATCGCTTCCATAAGCGGAATACCGCCCTTTTCGTAGCGTTCACGATCTTTTTCGGAGTACTCCAGCTGCTTCTTCATAGTTGCAGATGTAACGTCGTACAAACCCTGCGCACGAGTTTCTTGCTTAGCAGCTGCTGCTTGAAGGTCAGGGTAAATATTGGTCTTGAACTCTGTCCATTGCTCTTTTGCCAAGGCAGATAGTTCTCTTTGGGCAATGCCAATATTGGCATCAGGTTCAGGAGCGGCACTTCCACCTTTGCCGCCTTCAAACGTCATGCCACCGCCAGGGCGCGGGCGAAACGCCAACTCGGGCAACAAATCCCACTCAGTAGTATGAAAACGTCTACTCATTTTTTAACTCCTAGCCAGCGGCAGTCTTCTTTTAACATACCGTAGATGATCATGTCTGTTCCGTCTGTATGCGCCTTGCGCAATACACCTTCTTTTTCAAACCCAAGGTGCTCATCAAAACGTTGAGCGTCCAAGTTGTCTACGCGAACCAGTCCGGTGATCCGGTTGCAGTTGAGTTGCAAAAATGGGTACGCAAAACATCTCCACAAATAATCTCTTGTCATCCAACGCCGACCGGGCATGGCTGCTACGTGCATACAGATCGAAGCCTTTGTGTACATGTTGAACGCAACTCCTGCGATCAACTCATTATTTTCTTCCAGACCAATCCCAACGCTGCCTGGGCCAAAATCTTCTTCATCAATTCGTTCTCCGACCCATTGCAGCACTCGTTCGTCTTGTCCGTATACCACAGTCTTCATACGGGCGTATCTTACCCAGATTGTTGAATTCTGGAAAGGATTAAGTTCAATTGGGTGACAACCTGCGGCAAAGTGGCAGCAGCAGGCAGCGGGGATAACGCAACTGACCCTGGCCGTGACCCGGTAATCATCTCTATATTGGCCTTCAACGGCTCAATAATCCGCCCCAGCTCAGGCGGTAAAGAACTTGTGGCTGGAATACTGGGTTTTTTCATATTTGCCTAAGCTCCCCAATGGAAGTGGCCATTTTGAAGTTGCGCAACGGAGCGTTTCCGGTCAACTTTACCTCCCAGATATAACCTTTTGAGGAGGCGGGCAAACGAATAGGTTCTTGGGAGAGTACACCTTGAGAGTACACCTGGACTCCGTCGGAAAACAAAATAAAGTTTACGTTTCTGGTTTCAGCAGGGTTTGGAATGGGCGTCAAAGTACTTCCGCCAAGTAACATTCCGTTCACCACAATAGAATTAACCGTACTGTTTAGTGCAGTTCCAGCTGCCCACAGGGCTTGATTTGTTGCAACAAGCGCAGCAACATATGCGTTATACGCTGTTGTGCTATCTATGTAATCCCAATCAGCCTGAACTTTTGCCGCCCCAAAGTTGGTAGGTTCTGGGAGAATAAACTTTTTGGAAGTCCACTGATAAAACAAGTTGTTTATTGGATCTGCATCAAGCTGATAAATTTCTGTTCCGCCAGAAGGAACAACATACACGTTTGCTGTTGACCGCTGAACAAACACAGCCTGGGCGTCGGTGTCAAAAGTTACCAAAGGTGGGGTATCCCCACGGGTAATGATCAACGCTGCTTTTGTCGTTCCTACGGCGTAGAACGCAATATACATGTTTTGGTATATCACCCCAATCATTGAAGTTGGTAGGTAGGTTTGCCACTCATCTCGTGTAAACAGGGGACGAGAAATTACATCCGTAGTGCCAGGGGCAATCGAAACAATCCCGTTAGGACTGGCGTACAGCACCCCGTATTGGTCGCCTGCAATTGATCGCTTGGACACGCAAGGTTCAAACAGTGGCACCTTCTCTTGTGTCATGGCCCCAGGCGTGGAACCTGTAATCAAATACGGATGCTGTTTTGTACATACAACCAGCGTTTGCCCAAACACGCCAAGCCCAACAATGGGAGACCCCACAGTCATCATGTAGCCACTTGGCCAAGCGTGAGGAAGATATGGCTCGCAAAACCAAACTTGATTTGAAGTGAAACCCGCCAAAATGCCGTTTGGCATTGAAACTAAGCCCTGCAACGTAGCAGGTGGGGGAATGTAATACAAGGAAGGAAGAATAACTCCCAGATTGGCGGCTAAGATATTGTCAGCAAAAGTGCCAGTCGCAACGCCAGTGCTGGGGGTTACGGTAACTTGCCCAACATAGTAGTAATTGATAGAGTCAGTCCCGGCAACAGCCCGGTAAATACGGATTGCAGTGATGTTGTACCCTGCGGATGATATGGGTGCTGTGGCAAACGCGCTGACTGTTACCGTGGCATTTGGCTCAACAGTAGAAATTGATGTGGCTGGGCTGGGGCCAGACTCTTCCAAAACCGCTCCAAACGTGCTGATATATGTGTACACATATACACGATCTTCATGCACAGTCCCAGAGCCACCGCTTTTTACAAGGGTAGGGCCAGCAGTTGGGTTTGGTACTCCCAGCTGGTAATAGGCAACTGGAAATGGCTTTACACCTGTTCCACTCGTAGTCGCCAGTGCCCAGTTGGTTTTCTTTGGGCCAACGCCGTCGGTGTAGTAGACCCGATCATCAGTGATATCAG
>Ga0192647_100232_pt1 | contig 38048 bp, 29 predicted proteins | sample LauGreFa1BDMLBSN_2_FD_133046 | JGI IMG/M metagenome (GOLD analysis project Ga0192647, IMG submission 133046) | Freshwater lake microbial communities from Lake Michigan, USA - Fa13.BD.MLB.SN - reassembly | ecosystem: Environmental > Aquatic > Freshwater > Lake | place: Lake Michigan, USA... | reverse complement strand
CGACTCGCGGTCTGGATCAAAGATGTCAAATCGCAGGCTGCTGACAAACCATTGGAGCAAAAGCTGATGCCCGTCAGTGTCGGTTTAACCGCTGAAGGTGAAGCCACACCGGCACTGTTGAAAAAAATGCAAGCCTTGGGCATTGACATGTCTGACCCTGCCACCATGGTCAAGCAACTCCAGCGCATATCAGATGGCAAAGCCCAAGTGCTCTACTACAACAGCTTGGCCCAAGGCGTCAGTTTGCAACAAGGATTGCAATCAGTGCTAGAGCAGGCTTTGGCCAAGCTGCCCATTCCCAAAGTCATGCAATACCAATTGCACCAACAGTGCGAACTGCCAGGGTGGAGCACCGTCAGTTTTGTGCGACCCGCCCATGGATTGATTGCATTGCATGGCAACCAAGTGGTGCCCGTGACCGCCTTGGGGTTGACCGCTGGCAACGCCACCCAAGGTCATCGATTCGAGGCCAGCCATCATCCGGTGCACATTTCGCACGCAGATGCTTATGAGGAAACCCTGGCCAGCCATGGCGCTGTCATCGCCAGTTTTGACGCCAGAAGCCAAGACATGGTGCGTGCACTGCGTGAGCAAGCCAAGCAATGGGGTTGCCGTTTAGAAGTCGAGCCCGCCGGATTGACCGATGCCCAAGCCGAAGAGGTGTTGCGCCATCACGAGTTGGTGCAAGAGGTCACCGCTTTGGTCGAACGACCCACCGTCATGGTGTGTCAATTTGAAGAAGCGTTTTTGCAAGTGCCCATGGAATGCCTGACGCTCACCATGAAGGCCAACCAAAAATACTTTCCTCTGCTCCATTCCGATGGGCAACTCAGCCACCGTTTTTTGATCGTCAGCAATATCCGCCCCAAAGATGCTTCAGCCGTTATCGGTGGCAACGAGCGGGTGGTGCGTCCACGTTTGGCCGATGCCCAATTCTTTTTTGACCAAGACCGAAAAAAATCGCTCGAGTCCAAAGTGTCGGGTTTGGACAAAGTCATCTACCACAACCAATTGGGCACGCAAGGCGAGCGCATGTTGCGCGTTTGCGCGATCGCGCAAGCCTTGGTCAAGTTGTTGGTGCAATCGGGTTGGACAACTGCGCTGAAAGACAACGAAACCTTGGAACATCACGTGGTCAGGGCAGCGCGGCTGGCCAAAACCGATTTGCTCACAGACATGGTGGGCGAGTTCCCTGAGTTACAAGGCGTGATGGGACGTTATTACGCCTTGAATGACGGAGAAGACCCGCTGGTTGCCCAAGCCATTGCTGACCATTACCGCCCCCGATTTGCTGGGGATGAATTGCCCAGCAACGATGTGGGTTTGATCGTTGCCATGGCCGACAAGTTGGAGACATTGGTTGGTATGTTTGGCACCGGCCATTTGCCCACTGGCGACCGCGACCCGTTTGCGTTGCGTCGCCATGCCTTGGGCGTGACACGCATGTTGCTTGACAAAGGCTTGGCGGTTCGTGTTCGCAGTTTGATCCAGAGCACGGCGGCTGTGTTTCCTGCCAAAGTAGCAGCAGATTTGGACATCGAAAAATTGGAAACTTTTTTCCAAGAGCGTCTTATCAGCTTGCTGGAAGCAGAAGCCAAACCTTTGACCCACATCATGGCGGTGCTTGCTGTGGACACTGCTGAAGGATGGAGTCAGATCAAATCGCGTTTGGATGCTGTGGCTGAGTTTGCCAATTTGCCGCAAAGCCAAGCACTTGCCGCTGCCAACAAGCGCATTTCCAATATTTTGAAAAAAGTCGATCAGCCAATCGCTGCGCAAATTGACACGGCCAAATTGACCGAACCCGCTGAACAGCAACTGCACGCACAATTGCTTCACTTGGTACCCGTGGCCAACGCTTATTTCGCTGCAGGCGATTACACCGCGCACCTGAAAACATTGGCGGGTTTGCGTGAAGCGGTGGACCATTTTTTCAACGATGTCATGGTCAATGCTGACGATGTTTTGATTCGGCAAAACCGCTGGGCATTGCTCAAGCAACTGCAAACACACATGAACCAGGTCGCGGACATATCGCGTCTGGTGCAGTAAGCCGCCATGCACACCAAGCTCATCATTCTGGACCGCGATGGCACCATCAACCGCGACAGTGATGACTACATCAAATCGCCCGATGAATGGTTGCCACTGCCGGGTGCAATCGAAGCCATCGCCCGATTGTGTCAAGGGGGCTGGCACATTGCCATCGCCAGCAACCAATCTGGCTTGGGCCGTGGCTTGTTCGATTTGGCCACGCTCAACCTGATGCATGACAAGATGAACAAACTGCTGGCTGCAGCCGGTGGTCGGGTAGACGCTATTTTCTTTTGTCCGCATTTACCGCAGGACCATTGCCAGTGCAGAAAACCTTTGCCTGGCTTGTTCGAGAAAATCGGTGAACGCTTTGGCGTGGCATTGGACCAGGTGCATGCAGTCGGGGATACTTTGCGCGACGCCCAAGCGGCAGCCTTGGCGGGTTGCCAAACCCATTTGGTGTGCACCGGCAAGAGTGAGGGTTACAGCGGCAGCACCCCACCCGAGAATTTTCCGCCCCAGACCATGGTGCACGACAACCTGTCTGCGTTTGCCGATTGGGTGTTGGCGCAGGGCGAAACGGCCAACCGCCCGCCTTCCAGAGCTTCGGTGCGTTGATGGCGTTTCTGCGATCCGTGCTGCATATGTTGTGGATGCTGGTCACGGTGGTGCCCGTGGCGCTGGTATTACTGAGTGCCGCAGCCTTGCAGTTCAATGGACATCGTCTTTACCGGATAGCTGTTTTCTGGTTGCGTCTTGCTGTGCACGGGGCGCGTTACATACTCGGCATCCGCTATCAAATCAAAGGCCAAGACAATTTGCCAGCGCTTGATCAGCCCTGTATCTTGCTGGTCAAACACCAATCCACCTATGAAACATTCTTGATGCCTGTCATCATGCCCAAAGATTTGGCCTATGTGTTCAAGCGCGAATTGTTGTATGTGCCTTTTTTTGGTTGGGCGATCGGGCAATTGGACATGATTCATATCGACCGACAACAAAAATCGCAGTCCTTTCAAAAAGTGGTTCAACAAGGCAAAGATTTGCTGCGCAAAGGCATTTGGGTGATCATGTTTCCCGAAGGCACGCGCATCGCCCGTGGTCAAGCGGGCAACTACAAATCGGGCGGCGCCCGACTGGCGATCGAGACGGGTGTTCCCGTCATCCCTGTGGCGGTCAATTCGGCGGTGTGCTGGCCGCGCAAAGCCTTTGTCAAACACCCTGGCGTGGTCACGGTGTCGATCGGTCCCGCTATTGCCAGCGAGGGTCGCCAAGCCGACCATTTGATGGCCGAGGTATCGCAATGGATCGAGGCTGAAATGCGCCAGTTGGATCCATTGGCTTATCCGCCAAGCACCGAAGTGGCATGAAGTCCTTTGTGCAACTCGCGCTCGATTGGTGGGAGCCCGCCCGCCAGACGCCGACTGTCGCGGCGCCTTTCGCGACCCACACACTGACGCTGAACGATCAAATGCATTTGGCCACAGAGACGGCGCATTTTCAGCATCCGCACGCCAACCGGTTTATTCGTCTAGGGGTGGGCAGTGCCGACTACCGTCTCACCCGCAGTCGCCGCAAAACCATTGGCATGTCGGTCGGGCCAGAAGGTTTGGATGTGCGTGCGCCGCGCTGGGTCAGCATCGGAGCGGTTGAACAAGCCTTGCATGAAAAGGGCGCGTGGATATTGCGCAAATTGCAAGAGATGCAAGAACGGCAAAAGCAGATGCAGTCCACCATCATCGAATGGCGCGACGGTATTTGCTTGCCTTATTTGGGCGAATCCATTCGGCTGCAATTGGATGCCACGCATCGGTTCAGCGAAGCCGGCGCTTGCCTGCAAACCCTTGACCCAGACCCCGATTCAACTGTCACAGGATTGTTGCGAGTGTCGGTCGCCCAAAACGCCAGCCCAGCGCAAATCCGCGATGCGGTGCAAGCGTGGTTGATGGCGCAGGCCAAACAGTTGTTTGTTCAACGGTTGAACCATTTCGCGCCCATTTTGGGCGTGCAATGGCGCAAGTTATCGCTCAGCAATGCGGGCACCCGTTGGGGCAGCGCTGGTTCGGACGGCAGCATACGGTTGAATTGGCGCTTGGTGCATTTCAAGCCAGACATCATTGATTACGTGGTGGCGCATGAACTCAGCCATTTGCGCGTGATGGACCACAGCCCGTTGTTTTGGGAGACAGTTCGGACCGTGGTGCCAGACTATGCCCAGCGCCGCGCCCAACTCAGGGACGAAGCATTGCCGCAGTGGGCGTGAAGCGGTAGATACCATCGGCCGCTAGGCTTCTGCGCAATTCGCCGCCAAACCACAGGCAATGCAAATGCGCCAAAGATTCGCCCAAGGCGAAAGTGGTTTGATGGGAATCGAGTGGACGTTTAAACAAAACAGCCATGGCGTCCATGGCGGTCATGCCGTCTAGGTTGAATGCTTGGCGCAAATCATTCAACCGGTCTCGGTGGTGTTGCAACAATTGCGCAATGCGTTGGTGCAAGCCAGTGAAGGGCTTGCCATGCGACGGGAGCACCAAACAATCCACAGGCAATTCGGTATAACGGGTCAATGACTGCATGAACAAGCGCAACGGGTCCGCCTGGGGTTCGGTGTCGTACACACTGATGTTGCTAGAGATACGCGGCAACACCATGTCGCCGCTGATCAACACATTGAGCTCGGGGCAGTGCAGCGCCATGTGTTCTGGGGCATGGCCATAGCCACTGATGCAATGCCAGTCATGGTCACCTATGCGCAACACCAGCCCATCGGTCAAACGCACAAATTGCGGCGGCAAGGCCGGGACCATGTGCACAAATTGCAAGCTGCGGTCAGTGAGTGCTGCCAACACCTCTGGATCGCGCAAGCCGTGTGATTTGAAAAAAGCTTGTGATTGGCTGCCATGTGCAGGCGGTGGGTTGGCGATCAGTGTGCGGGCGGTGTGGTAGTCGGTGGCGCTGATGTAGAGGGGAACCTGCCAGTGCTGGCACAGCCAGTGGGCCAAGCCCAGGTGGTCAGGATGCAAATGCGTGGCCAGCACCCGCAACACTGGAAGACCCACCAGGGTGGCGTCAAAGACTTGCAACCATTGCGTGCGGGTTTGGGGATTGTCCAAGCAGCAGTCGACGATGCACCAGCCGTCAACCCCATCCAAATGGTCGCGGATCAACCACAGGTTGATATGGTCCAAAGCAAAAGGAAGCGCCATTCGCAGCCAGTGAACGCCGGGGGCAACCGTGAGATGAGAACCGGCGGCTGGCAATGCATCCCCGAGCGGGTAATGCAATTCTTTTTCATGCAAATTCATACGGGGCTATTTTGCTTGATAATTGACGTTTACGTAAACGTTAAACGTCTTTCACTGTCTTCATGGCGACCCAATTCACCATCCGCGATCTGGCCAGAGAATTTGACCTGACCACCCGTGCCATTCGTTTTTACGAAGACATGGGGCTGTTGCGACCCGAACGCCTCGGCCCCGGCGGCAGAAACCGTGTTTACAGCGCCAGAGAACGGGCCCGCTTGCGTTTGACCTTGCGCGCCAAGCGTTTGGGCTTGTCGTTGATGGAAGCCAAAGACATCATCGACATGTACGACAGCCCACGCGACACCGTGCCGCAGTTGGAAAAATTCATCACCGTGCTGGCTGAGCACCGAAAACAACTCGAAAACCAGATGCGCGAAATCCAAGCCAATCTGGATGAAGTCAAACAACATGAAAAAGAGGCCAAACAATTGATGGCCAAATACCGACGCAACGACAACCACTGACCTATGCAAACGCCACTCAACCACTTGTTTGATAACAACCGCGCTTGGGCTGATCGGATGAGCCGCGAGCGCCCTGGTTTTTTTGAAAAGCTGGCGCGCCAGCAGTCGCCCAAATTTTTATGGATCGGTTGTTCTGACAGCCGAGTTCCTGCGAATGAAATCATTGGACTGGACCCGGGCGAAGTGTTCGTGCACCGCAACGTGGCCAATTTGGTGGTGCATTCCGATTTGAACGCGCTGTCGGTGATTCAGTTTGCGGTCGAGCATTTGAAGGTAGAACACATCATGGTGGTCGGTCACTATGGCTGCGGTGGCGTGATGGCGGCAGCGCGCGGCATGCGCATTGGTTTGGCAGACAACTGGTTGCGGCATGTGCAGGATGTGCATTTGCGGCATCGCCAGCGCTTGAACCATTTGCCTCAGCCTGATTTGGAAAATGTTTTGTGTGAAATGAATGTGATTGAACAAGTCGGTAACGTGGCTTTGTCCAATGTCATGCAAGACGCTTGGGCACGCGGTCAAAAGGTCAGTGTGCATGGCTGGGTCTACGGCCTCAAAGATGGACTGGTCAAAGATTTGCAAGTCACCATGAGCCATTCCGAGGAAGTGGTCGAAGTCTTTCGCAATGGCTTTAAGCGCTACCCACGCGCCAACCCTTGACACTGCGCCAACATGTTTCCGCAGCGACTCGACTCCACCGTGGCCTATGGTATCGCGCAAGCCATGATGGATGGCTTTAACCGCCACTACCAGCTGTTTCGACAGGAGTCGGCCAAGGCCAAAGAACGGTTTGAACAACAAGACTGGCACGGACAACAACGTGCACAGCGAGAGCGTATCGAGTTTTATGACTTGCGTGTCAAAGAATGCTCTGCCCGACTAGAAACCGAATTTCAAGCCGCTCAACAGCCGCCCGATATTTGGCAGCAGGTGAAATTGCATTACATCGGTTTGCTGGTGGACCATTTCCAGCCCGAGTTGGCTGAAACTTTTTTCAATTCGGTGACCACCAAAATTTTGGACCGCAGTTATTTCCAAAACGAATTCATTTTCGTGCGGCCCGCCGTCAGCACCGAGTACATCGAGAGTGACGATCCGAACGCTTTGCCCACCTACCGGGCATGGTATCCCAGCACAGACAACTTGCATGAAACCATCGTACGCATCGTCAAACATTTCCACCTGAAAGGCGAATTCGCCGATTTGCCCAGAGATGCGCACGACATCTTGCGCAATGTGCAAATGCGCTTGGATCAAACCCGCTTGCGTGCCAATTTTCAAATACAGGTGTTGAGCAATCTTTTTTACCGCAACAAAGCCGCTTACATCGTCGGCAAAGTGATCAATGGGTTTGTGGAAATTCCCTTTGCCTTGCCCATTTTGCATAACCCCAACGGTCAATTGGTGATCGATGCCGCGTTGTTTGGCGAAGACGATTTTTTGATGCTGTTCAGTTTTGCCCGTGCTTATTTTTTGGTGGACATGGACATTCCTTCAGCGTATGTGCAATTTCTGCGCAGTCTGATGCCGCGCAAGCCCCGTGCAGAAATTTACAACGCATTGGGCCTGGCCAAACAAGGCAAAACGCTGTTCTACCGCGATTTGCTCTACCACCAGCGCCACAGCACCGACAAATTTCGCATCGCGCCGGGCATCAAAGGCATGGTCATGTTGGTGTTTGACCAGCCGTCGTTCCCATTCGTCTTCAAGGTAATCAAGGATTTTTACCCGCCCCAAAAGGACACCACCCGCGAGCAAATTCAGGGCAAATATTTGTTGGTGAAGCAACACGATCGGGTGGGTCGCATGGCCGACACCTTGGAGTACAGCAATGTGGCTTTTCCGCGAGAGCGTTTTGAAGATGAATTGATCGAAGAAATTCAAAAATACGCTCCGAGCCAAATTGAAATCAATGCTCGCCCTGACAACGGCAAACAAGAAGTTGTCATCAAGCACGCCTACATTGAACGGCGCATGATTCCGTTGAATATCTATTTGCAAGAAGCGTTTGACACAGGCTTGGATGAACCGCGCGCCAAAACACAAATGGAACGTGCTGTCATTGAATACGGCAACGCCATCAAAGACCTGGTTGCTGCCAATATTTTTCCGGGTGATATGTTGTGGAAGAACTTTGGCATCACGCGGCACGGCAAAGTGGTGTTTTATGACTACGATGAAATCGAATACATCACCGATTGCAATTTCCGCCGCGTACCGCCACCGCGCAATGAAGAAGACGAAATGTCTGGCGAAGTTTGGTACCACGTCGGCCCACGCGATGTGTTCCCCGAAACATTTGGCCCGTTCTTGTTGGGCAATCCGGCTGTGCGCGAAGTGTTCATGAAACACCATGCCGATTTGTTGCAAGCGGATTTTTGGCAAGGGCACAAAGAAAAAATTGCCCAAGGCCATGTGCACGATGTGTTTCCGTATGAAGCGGACAAGCGGTTCGAAGTGCAACGCGCCATGCTTGCTTGAGCCAGTCGGTTTTTTTGAAGGAGTGAAAGATGTCAGATGCGATAGTCATTGTCAGCGCAGCCCGTACCCCGATGGGCAGTTTTCAGGGCGATTTTTCATCGCTCAGCGCCCATGATTTGGGAGGCGTTGCGATCGCGGCCGCTGTGGCACGCGCAGGCATTTCACCTGAGGCAGTCACCGAGGTGTTGTTTGGCAATTGTTTGATGGCGGGCCAAGGCCAAGCCCCGGCGCGACAAGCCGCATTTAAAGGGGGATTACCCAAAAGCGCAGGCGCTGTCACGCTTTCCAAAATGTGCGGTTCGGGTATGCGCGCAGCCATGTTCGCCCACGATATTTTGCAAGCCGGTTCCCAAGACGTGATGGTTGCAGGCGGCATGGAGAGCATGACCAACGCGCCCTATTTGATGCTCAAAGGCCGGGGTGGTTATCGCATGGGTCACGACAAAATTTACGACCACATGATGCTTGACGGCTTGGAAGACGCTTATGAAGCCGGACGCTCTATGGGCACCTTTGGCGAAGACTGCGCGGCCAAATACCAATTCACGCGCGAGGCGCAAGACCATTTCGCCATGACCAGCGTACAGCGTGCCAAAGACGCTTCGTCCTCCGGTGCATTCGGCAAGGAAATTGCGCCAGTGACCGTCAAAGACCGCAGCGGCGAACGCGTGGTGACCCTGGACGAAGGCCCCGGCAAAGTCAAGCTCGACAAAGTCACCAGCCTCAAGCCCGCTTTCAAAAAAGACGGCACCATCACCGCGGCCTCCAGTTCATCCATCAACGATGGTGCGGCTGCCTTGGTCATGATGCGCGAGAGCACTGCGACCAAACTCGGTTGCAAACCGCTGGCACGCATCGTCAGCCATGCCACCTTTGCGCAAGAGCCCGAATGGTTCACCACGGCACCGGTCGGTGCAACCCAGCAGGCGCTGTCCAAGGCCGGTTGGAAAGTCAGCGACGTGCAACTGTGGGAGGTCAACGAAGCATTTGCCGTGGTGCCGATGGCGTTGATGCACGAACTCAAAGTGCCGCATGAGATCGTTAACGTGAACGGCGGTGCATGCGCGTTGGGTCACCCGATTGGTGCCTCCGGTGCTCGCATCATCGTTACCTTGCTGCATGCATTGCAAGCACGCGGATTGAAAAAAGGCCTGGCGACTTTGTGCATTGGTGGCGGTGAAGGTACTGCCATGGCGTTGGAATTGGTCTGAGGTCTGGCATGAGCGTTCTCACCTCCCACTTGTCAACCCGTTCAGCGGCATTCATCGCCAATGCGCAAGCCATGCAAGCTGCGGTGGATGATTTGCGTGTGCAAATGGCGTTGAGCGCGCTAGGGGGAGGAGAGGCCGCCCGCGCCAAGCACATGGCACGCGGTAAATTGCCGCCACGCGACAGGGTGGCGTTGCTGCTGGACGAGGGCACCCCATTTTTAGAGTTCAGCCCATTGGCGGCGCACGGCATGTACAACGGCGACGCACCAGGGGCGGGGGTGATCGCAGGCATTGGGCGGGTCAGTGGTGTCGACTGTGTGATCGTCTGCAACGACGCCACAGTCAAAGGTGGCACCTACTACCCGATGACCGTGAAAAAGCATTTGCGTGCGCAAGAAATAGCCATGCAAAACCGCTTGCCGTGCATTTATTTGGTGGACTCGGGCGGTGCCAATTTGCCCAACCAAGACGATGTGTTTCCTGACCGCGACCACTTTGGTCGGATTTTTTACAACCAAGCCAATATGAGTGCGCAAGGCATTGCGCAAATCGCGGTGGTCATGGGCAGTTGCACCGCAGGTGGCGCCTATGTGCCGGCGATGAGTGATGAAACCATCATTGTGAAAAACCAAGGCACCATTTTTTTGGGTGGGCCGCCTTTGGTCAAAGCGGCGATTGGCGAAATCGTCAGCGCGGAAGACTTGGGTGGTGGCGATGTGCACACCCGTTTGTCTGGGGTGGCCGACCATTTGGCCGACAACGACGCCCATGCGTTGGCGCTGGCGCGAGAAGCGGTGGCGCGTTTGAACCACCGCAAAACCTTGCATGCCGCCGTGATCCCTGCCCGTCCGCCTGTGTATGACCCGCAAGAAATTTATGGCGTCATTCCGGTGGACACGCGCAAGCCGTATGACGTGCGCGACATCATTGCGCGTGTGGTGGACGGCTCAGACTTGCATGAATTCAAGCCCCGTTTTGGCAGCACACTGGTGTGTGGCTTTGCCCATATCGAAGGCATGCCGGTGGGCATCGTGGCCAACAACGGCGTGCTGTTTTCCGAGTCTGCACAAAAGGGTGCGCATTTCATCGAACTGTGTTGTCAAAGAAAAATCCCGCTGGTGTTTTTGCAAAACATCACCGGTTTCATGGTCGGTCGCAAGTACGAGAACGAAGGCATTGCCCGCCATGGCGCGAAGATGGTCACCGCAGTGGCCACCGCGCAAGTGCCTAAATTCACCATCATCATTGGCGGCAGTTACGGCGCTGGCAACTACGGCATGTGCGGTCGTGCATTCAATCCACGGTTTTTATGGATGTGGCCGAATGCGCGCATATGCGTGATGGGCGGCGAGCAAGCCGCCAGTGTGCTGGCCACGGTGCGCCGAGATGGCATCGAAGCCAAAGGCGGCAGTTGGAGTACCGATGAAGAAGCCAAATTCAAGCAACCCCTGTTAGACCAGTTCGCGCACCAGTCCCACCCCTATTACGCCAGTGCGCGCCTATGGGACGACGGCGTGATCGACCCCGCTGATACACGACAGGTGTTGGCTTTGGCCTTATCAGCCGCACTGAACGCCCCGATACCCGACACCCGTTTCGGTGTTTTCCGTATGTGATTTTTTTGAGATGAACAACATGAACCATATTTACGAATTGCCTGAACACCAAACCTTGCGCGATCAGATGGCGCGTTTTTTAGAGCGAGAGGTGGAGCCCCATGGCATGGAATGGGAAAAGCAAGGCAAAGTGCCTCGCGAGGCGTTGCGCAAAATGGGCCAGGCGGGGTTTTTTGGCTTGATGTACGAGAGCGAATACGGCGGCGCAGAAGCCGATGCTTTGACCAATCTGGTGTTTGCCGAAGCCTTGTCGCAATCGACATTCGCCGGTTTTATCGTCAGCGTGTTGGTGCATACCGACATGGCCAGTCCGCATCTGCACCATGCCGGCACCGCCGCACAAAAAGCCAAGTACATGCCGCGCATCATTGCAGGCGACACCATCAGCGCCGTGGCCATGACCGAACCCGGCGCGGGTTCGGATTTGTCTGGCATGCGCAGCACAGCACGGCGTGAAGGCGACGCCTGGGTGCTCAATGGCACCAAGATGTTCATCACCAATGGCGTGCATGCCGATGTGTATTTTGTGGCGGCCAAAACCGGCACGGGCAAACACCAAATGTCGATGTTCATCGTGGAAAAGGGCACGCCCGGATTCAGTGTGGGGCGGTCTTTGGACAAAACCGGCTGGTTGTGCTCGGACACCGCAGAGTTGGTGCTCGACAACGTGCGTCTCGGCCCTGAAGCTTTGCTGGGTGAGCAGGACAAGGGCTTTTATGCGCTGATGAAAAATTTGCAAACCGAACGCATTGCCTTGGCTGCCATGGCGGTGGGCCATTGCCAACGCGCCATTGAATTGACCTTGGACTATGTGCGCCAACGGCAAGCATTTGGCAAAAGCCTGTGGGAGATGCAACACATTCGCCAACGCATCGCCATGCTCGACGCCAAAACCCGCGCTGCACGCCAATTCATGTACCACTGTGCCTGGTCGGCCACACAAGACCACGATATCGTGCAAGAAGTGTCCATGCTCAAAGCCTTGACAGGTGATTTGGTGAATGAGGTGGTGGGCGGTTGCTTGCAATTTTGGGGCGGCATGGGCTATATGCGCGAGGCGCCGATTGAAAGGCTGTGGCGCGATGCCCGTGTGCTGGCCATTGGTGGCGGCGCCACCGAAGTCATGCTGGAAGAAGTGGCCAAGCGCTATTGATGCCATGTTTCAAAAAATACTGATTGCCAACCGAGGTGAAATTGCTTGCCGAGTGGCTGCCACCGCAGCCCGTTTGGGCGTCCAAACCGTGGCGGTGTATTCCGACGCAGACGCCAAAGCCGCGCATGTGCAAGCATGCGATGAAGCGGTGCATATAGGGGGTGCGGCAGTACAAGACAGCTATTTGCAATGGCAACGCATATTGGACGCTGCCTTGCATACCGGTGCACAAGCGGTGCATCCGGGCTATGGTTTTTTGAGTGAGAACGCTGACTTTGCCAAAGCGTGTGCCAAATCAGGCTTGGTGTTTATCGGCCCCGGCGTAGAAGCCATTCAAGCCATGGGACTCAAAGCGGCCTCCAAACAGTTGATGGAAAAAGCCGGTGTGCCTCTGGTGCCGGGCTACCACGGGGCAGACCAATCACCTGCAGTGCTGGCGAGTGAAGCAAAGCGCATTGGCTTTCCAGTGTTGATCAAAGCCAGCGCTGGCGGCGGCGGCAAAGGCATGCGCATCGTGCACAAGGACAGCGATTTCGCTGAAGCCTTGGCATCATGCCAACGTGAAGCCAAAAACAGTTTTGGTGACGATGCCGTGCTGATTGAAAAGTATGTGCAACGCCCGCGCCATATTGAAATTCAAGTCTTTGGTGACAGCCATGACAACGTCATCCATTTGCACGAGCGCGATTGTTCGGTGCAACGCAGACACCAAAAGGTGTTGGAAGAATCACCGGCACCTGGCATGTCTGCCGACATGCGCGAGCGCATGGGTGCAGCAGCGATAGCGGCGGCCAAAGCGGTGAACTATGTCGGTGCCGGAACGGTGGAATTCATCGTTGAGCAATCTGAACAGGGCATGGAATTTTTCTTCATGGAAATGAACACCCGTTTGCAAGTCGAGCACCCCGTCACCGAAGCAGTCACCGGTTTGGATTTGGTGGAATGGCAATTGCGTATTGCCTGCGGCGAGCCTTTGCCATGGACGCAAGCCCAAGTCCATGTCAACGGCCATGCGATCGAAGCGCGTATTTGTGCCGAAACACCGGACCATGATTTTTTACCTGCCATCGGTCACCTGCATGTGTTGAAAGCGCCGCCAGCCAGCCGCTTTTGTGTGTCGCCGGTTCGATGGGACAGCGGGGTGCGAGAAGGCGACAGCATCAGTCCGCATTACGACTCGATGATTGCCAAACTGATTGTGCATGGTGAAACGCGAGAGCAGGCATTGGCCCGCTTGGATCAGGCCTTGTCGCAATTGCATGTGTCTGGCGTGCAAAACAACGTGGCTTTTTTGCGCCGCCTATTGCGTACCGATGCATTTGCACATGCGCAGCTCGACACAGCTTTGATCACGCGCGAACACGCGCAGTTGTTCGGCCAAACCGGCTTGCCCATCACGCATGCTGTGGCGGCTGCTGTGGCGGCCCAATTGCGCGCAGAGCAGCCACCCAGCGTGGGTTGGACGGACCCTTGGGCTATGCGCAACGATTGGTTGCTGCAAGGGCAATCGCGTCGACAATTTGTATTTCACTGCCAAGGGGCGGCTTACCCAGCCGTGTTGACGCGCACAGTGCGTGGCGGCATGACACTGCGGATGGCCGACCAAGAGGCGGCTTTTGATTGGACCGATGAAGCCGGACCACTTCAATGGCATTGGGGTGGTCAATCTTTGCGCTGCCACGTCTACCGCCACGGCCAAGACAGCCATGTGTTTGCACAGGCGGGTGAAGTGTGTTTGACGCGTATCGATCCGCTGGCACATGCTTCGCAAGACACTGTGGCCAGCGGCAATTTGACCGCGCCCATGCCGGGTAAGCTGCTGTCGTTTGCTGTGACCGTCGGCGAAAAAGTGGCCGCTGGCCAAGCCTTGGCCGTGATGGAAGCCATGAAGATGGAGCACACCGTGGCTGCACCAGCGGCTGGCACGGTGGCAGAGTTGCTGTACGCACCCGGTGACCAAGTGGCCGAGGGTGCACCTTTGTTGCGTTTGACAACCGAATGACAGGAATTTTTCATGGCGCCATTACCCACTCCTTGGCAAGCATTGCGACAGCGTTGGCAAGCGGTGCAGCTCGTGCCAGCAGACCAAATGTTGGCATCACCCTGTGTGTCGGTGTGCGCCATGCATACCGAACGCGATGAATGCCTTGGGTGCTTGCGCAGCATCGATGAAATCGCGCGTTGGGGCATGAGCACACCTGCGCAACAACGCGAAATCTGGCAGCGATTGGGACAACGGATTGCGCAACATTTCAACGGGGACTGATATGCACCAACTGACGTTTTATTTCGATGTGATCAGCCCGTATGCGTATTTGGCATTCGACCAATTGCCGCGCACTTTGCAAGGCTTGAGTTACCAAGTCCGTTACCAACCGGTGTTGTTTGGCGGTTTGTTGAAACACCACGGGCAATTGGGACCGGTCGAAGTGGTTGGCAAACGCGAATGGACTTATCGCCAGTCGCTGTGGTTGGCCAAACAACAAGGTTTGGATCTGCAATTGCCTGCTGCGCATCCTTTCAACCCCTTGCCGCTGTTGCGCTTGGCGATTGCCTGCGACCCCAATGGACAACCTAACCGGCATGTGTGTGAAGCAGTATTCAAGCATGTGTGGTGTGGTGGTTTGGACCCGACCGATCCGGAACGTTTGGCCGAATTGACCCAACGCTTGCAACCGGCTCGCGCCCCCGATGCGGAAGAGGTCAAAGACAAATTGCGCCACAACACCGAACAAGCGATTGCCGATGGCGTGTTTGGTGTGCCCAGTATCCAAGCGGATGGTGAAATGTTTTGGGGTTTGGACGCGCTGCCCATGCTGCGCGAGTATTTACAGGGCGACGATTGGTACCGCAGCCCAGCGTGGGCAGCGGCGGCAAATTTACCGGCAGGCATTCAACGCAAACGCTGAAAAATCGCATCGTGAAATAGGCCGCAAGGGTTTGCCCTAGGGTTGTCAGCCCGTGTTCAGTTTTGTGTCAGTCGCTGGCAAGTACTGTCAAACAAAATGACCACAAATCCCATTCAGTGGGCAAACCCAAGGAGACACCATGGCCATCGTGCATGAAGACCGACCCATGTCGGCGGAAGAAAAGAAAGTCATTTTTGCCTCGTCACTGGGCACAGTGTTCGAGTGGTATGACTTTTATTTGTACGGCTCACTCGCCGCCATCATTGCCAAACAGTTTTTCAGCGGATTGGACCAGGGCTCGGCCTTCATTTTTGCGTTGCTGGCGTTTGCCGCGGGCTTCATTGTGCGACCGTTTGGCGCCATTTTCTTTGGCCGCTTGGGCGACATGATCGGGCGCAAATACACCTTCTTGGTGACCATTTTGATCATGGGCTTGTCCACCTTCATCGTGGGTATTTTGCCGACCTACGCCAGCATTGGGGTCGCCGCGCCGGTCATTTTGATTGCTTTGCGCTTGCTGCAAGGGTTGGCCTTGGGCGGTGAGTACGGTGGCGCCGCCACCTATGTGGCTGAGCACGCACCGCATGGCAAACGTGGCGCTTACACCTCGTGGATACAAACCACCGCGACCCTGGGTTTGTTTTTGTCTTTGCTGGTGATTTTGGGAACCCGAACTGCCATGGGTGAAGAAGCGTTTGAAGCATGGGGCTGGCGCATTCCTTTCTTGCTGTCCATTGTTTTGTTGGGTGTGTCGGTTTACATCCGTTTGTCCATGAACGAATCGCCTGCATTCACCAAGATGAAAGCCGAAGGAAAAACCTCTAAAGCGCCGCTGTCTGAATCGTTCGGCGAATGGAAAAATTTGAAGATCGTGATCTTGGCCTTGATTGGCTTGACCGCTGGTCAAGCGGTGGTTTGGTACACCGGCCAGTTCTATGCGTTGTTCTTCTTGACGCAAGCGCTGAAGGTAGATGGCGCGACTGCCAATTTGTTTGTCGCGGCATCGCTGATCATTGGCACGCCTTTCTTCATCTTTTTTGGGTCTTTGTCTGACAAAGTCGGTCGCAAGCCCATCATCATGCTGGGTTGTTTGTTGGCCGTGCTCACTTATTTCTTTGTGTTCGAACAATTGACCAAAGCCGCTAACCCGGATTTGCACGCAGCCCAACAAGCCAACAAAGTGGTGGTGATTGCCGACCCTGCCGAATGCTCTTTCCAGTTCAACCCAACCGGTACCGCCAAATTCACATCTTCTTGTGACATTGCCAAACAAAAGTTGGCCAGCAACTCGGTGAGCTATTCCAACGAAATCGCACCTGCGGGCACACCCGCCATCATCAAGGTGGGGAATACCGTGATCTCCACCGTGGTGACGCCAGACGATGTGGCTGCGGCCAAGCAATTGGCTGAGAAGAAATTGGAAGAGCTCAAAGCCGCTGAACCGGTGGATGCCAAAGCGGTGAAAAAAGCCGAAGACGCCTTGAAAAATCTGTCGGATGAAAAGAAAAGCCGCGATGCCGTCATCACAGCCAACCTGAGCGCCACCCTCAAAGCCGCGGGTTACCCTGCCAAAGCGGACCCCACGAAGGTCAACAAGGTCGCGGTGATCTTGATTCTGACCTATTTGGTGATTCTGGTGACCATGGTGTATGGACCGATTGCAGCCATGTTGGTGGAAATGTTCCCCACCCGCATCCGCTACACCTCGATGTCTTTGCCCTACCACATTGGCAACGGCTGGTTTGGCGGACTGCTACCCACCACCGCGTTTGCCATCGTGGCGCAGACCGGCAACATGTATAACGGCTTGTGGTATCCGATCATCATCGCGGGTGCGACTTTCATCATTGGCTCCTTATTTATCAAGGAAACCAAAGATGTGGACATCTATGCCGACGACTGAGAAATTTTGAGCCGTTTCATCTGACAAGCCCTCTTTTGCAGAGGGCTTTTTTTTACCTACAATCGCGCACCTTTGAGGAGACCGGCCATCGATATCCTGTTGCAACAAATCATCAATGGATTGGTGCTCGGCAGCATGTACGCTTTGGTGGCGCTGGGCTACACCATGGTCTACGGCATCATCAACCTGATCAATTTCGCCCACGGCGAGGTACTGATGGTGGGTGCGTTGACCAGCTGGACCGTGGTCGGTGTATTGCAGCAATATGCACCCGGTATGCCGGGCTGGTTGATCTTGTTGATTTCACTGGTGTGCGCCTGCGTGGTGGCCGCCAGTTTGAATTTCGCCATTGAAAAAATCGCGTACAAACCGTTGCGCGGCGCACCCAAACTCGCGCCTTTGATCACCGCGATCGGCATGTCCATTTTGTTGCAGACCTTGGCCATGGTGATTTGGAAGCCTAATTACAAGTCGTATCCCACGTTGTTGCCCAGCGACCCGATTCCCGTGGCGGGCGCGGTCATCACGCCGACGCAAATCCTGATTTTGGCGGTGACCGCGATCGCATTGGCATTGTTGATGTGGCTGGTGAATGGCACCAAACTCGGGCGGGCCATGCGGGCCACCGCAGAAAACCCTCGCGTGGCGACCTTGATGGGTGTCAAACCGGACCGGGTGATTTCGGCCACGTTTGTGATTGGTGCGGTGTTGGCGGCTTTGGCCGGCGTCATGTGGGCTTCCAATTACGGCACCGTGCAACATGGCATGGGTTTTTTGCCAGGTCTCAAAGCATTCACGGCTGCAGTCTTCGGCGGCATTGGCAATCTCGCGGGTGCCGTGGTGGGGGGTATTTTGTTGGGCTTGATCGAAGCCATTGCGTCTGGCTATATCGGTGACCTGACTGGAGGTGTGCTGGGCAGCCATTACGCCGATATTTTTGCCTTCGTGGTGTTGATCGCGGTGCTGACTTTGCGGCCCTCGGGCTTGTTGGGTGAGCGGGTGGCAGACAGGGCGTGATGGCATGAAAAAAACCATGGTCATTCCTTATGCGCGATATGTCCTGTGGGGCTTGCTGTTGTTGGCATTGCCGTTGGTGTTACAAATATTTGGCAACGGTTGGGTGCGTATCGCTGACATGGCCTTGCTGTATGTGATGCTGGCCTTGGGTTTGAATATTGTGGTGGGTTACGCGGGTTTGCTGGATTTGGGGTTTGTCGCTTTTTTTGCGGTGGGTGCGTACATGTTTGGCTTGTTGGCGTCACCGCACCTGGTAGAAAATTTCCCTATGTTTGCCGCCATGTTTCCCCATGGCATACACACCCCTTTGTGGGCGGTGATTCCCCTGGGCGCGGGTTTGGCAGGTTTATTTGGTTTGTTGCTGGGTGCTCCTACCTTGAAATTGCGCGGCGATTATTTGGCCATCGTCACTTTGGGCTTTGGTGAAATCATCCGTGTGTTTTTGAACAATCTCGATAACCCGGTCAATATCACCAATGGCCCCAAGGGCTTGGGACAAATTGACCCCATGACCGTCATGGGCCATCCGTTATCGCGCAAACTCGACTTGGGATTCATCGAATTGCCTGGCGTCACGCAGTATTACTATTTGTTTTTGGCCGTGGTGTTGGTCAGCGTGTTGGTGTGTTATCGCTTAGAGCATTCACGCATCGGCCGCGCGTGGATGGCCATTCGGGAAGACGAGATTGCCGCCAAAGCCATGGGCTTGAACACCCGCAACCTCAAACTCATGGCGTTTGGCATGGGCGCCATGTTCGGCGGTGTGTCCGGGGTGTTGTTTTCGTCGTTTCAAGGTTTTGTGTCACCCGAATCTTTCAGCCTGATGGAGTCGGTGATGATTGTGGCCATGGTGGTGCTGGGCGGCTTGGGCCATTTGCCCGGTGTGATTTTGGGCGCGGTGTTGTTGTCGGCGTTGCCCGAGGTGTTGCGCTATGTGGCCGGGCCGTTGCAGCAAATGACCGATGGTCGCTTGGACGCGGCTATCTTGCGCCAATTGCTGATTGCCCTGGCGATGATTCTCATCATGCTGTGGCGTCCGCGCGGCTTGTGGCCTGCACCAGAACACGGCAAGGCCTTGCCGTCCGACAAGAGGTCTGCATGAACGCCCCTGTGTTGAATGTGCAAGGCATTTCCAAGCGCTTTGGTGGACTGCAAGCCTTGAGCGATGTGGGCATGCGGATCGAACACGGTCAGGTTTACGGTTTGATCGGCCCCAATGGTGCAGGCAAAACCACATTTTTCAATGTCATCACGGGCTTGTACGCGCCTGACAGCGGCCGTTTCGAACTGGCGGGCAAACCCTACCAACCTTCAGCGGTGCATGAAGTGGCCAAGGCGGGTATTGCACGCACGTTTCAAAACATCCGCTTGTTCGCTGACATGACAGCGTTAGAAAACGTCATGGTGGGCCGCCATGTGCGCACCGGTTCTGGGTTGTTGGGTGCGATTTTTCGCAGCAAAGCTTTTGTGGCCGAAGAAGCAGTTATTGAACAAAGCGCCAGGGAATTGCTGCACTATGTCGGCATTGCCGACTTGGCCGATTACAAAGCCCGAACCTTGAGCTATGGCGATCAGCGCCGATTGGAAATTGCCCGCGCACTGGCCACCGATCCGCAATTGCTGGCCTTGGACGAACCTGCTGCAGGCATGAATGCCACGGAAAAAGTCGAATTACGCGAATTGATAGACCGCATACGAAACGATGGCCGCACGGTTTTGCTGATCGAACACGATGTCAAACTGGTCATGGGTTTGTGCGATGCCGTCACGGTGCTGGACCATGGCAAGCAAATCGCACAGGGAACGCCTGCGCAAGTGCAGGCCGACCCCAAGGTCATCGAAGCCTATCTCGGCACAGGAGGCCACTGACATGGCAGCCCTGTTGCAGGTGCATGATTTGCGGGTCGCCTACGGCGGCATTCAAGCGGTCAAAGGGGTGGACTTCGAGGTGCATGAAGGCGAGTTGGTGTCGTTGATTGGCTCCAATGGTGCAGGCAAAACCACCACCATGAAAGCCATCACGGGTTCATTGTTGCCGTCAGCCGGACGCATCGACTATTTGGGGCGAGACATCCGTGGCCAAGGCCCCTGGGATTTGGTCAAGCAAGGCTTGGTCATGGTGCCCGAGGGACGCGGCGTGTTCACACGCATGAGCATTGTCGAAAACCTGCAAATGGGCGCGTATTTGCGGTCTGACAAAGCAGGTATTCAAGCTGACATGGACCGTGTGTTTGCCTTGTTTCCCCGCCTCCAAGAACGCCGTGCTCAACTGGCGGGCACGTTGTCTGGCGGTGAACAACAAATGCTGGCCATGGGGCGCGCCTTGCTCAGTCGGCCCAAATTGTTGCTGCTGGATGAACCATCCATGGGCTTGTCGCCGCTGATGGTCGACAAAATTTTCGAGGTGATTGCCGAGGTGGCGGCGCTGGGCGTCACCGTGTTGCTGGTCGAGCAAAACGCCAGCCGCGCGCTCAACATGGCGCAGCGTGCTTATGTGATGGAGTCAGGAGAAATCAGCATGCAGGGTGACGCCAAAGCCCTGCTGCATGACCCGAAAGTGCGCGCCGCTTACCTCGGTGAATAATGGCGGGATGAGCCAAGGTTTTATACGCATTCGGGGTGCCCGTCAGCACAATCTCAAAAACATCGACATCGATATTCGCACCAATGAATTGACCGTGTTCACCGGTCCGAGTGGTTCGGGCAAATCCAGCTTGGTGTTCGACACTTTGTATGCCGAAGGTCAACGCCGTTATGTGGAAACCTTCAGCGCTTATGCGCGGCAATTTCTAGACCGCATGGACCGCCCAGCGGTGGACAAGGTAGAAGGCGTACCGCCTGCCATTGCGATCGACCAGACCAATCCGGTGCGCAGCTCGCGTTCCACCGTCGGCACCATGACCGAATTGAACGACCATTTGAAATTGTTGTTCGCCCGCGCGGGCCAATTGTTCGACAAACAAACTGCGCAACCCGTCGAGCACGACAGCGCTGACAGTATTTTCAAAAAATTGCTGGCGCACAGCGAAGGCGACCCGCGCTGGGTCATCACCTTTCCGGTGGAGTTGCCAGCCAACACCAGCACAGAAGAACTGCAAACTTGGTTGAGTGCCAGCGGCTTCACCCGCATCCATACCCAACGCGAAGTGAGCGTCACGGCTGATGCCGAACCTTCGGCCAAACCGCGTACCGCTGCGGCGCGCAAATCGGCCGCCAAATCGACCAAAACCAAAACCAAAATATCGGCAGAAGACAAACGCCAATTGCTTGATGTGGTGGCCGACCGGTTTCGCTTGCAACAGGTAGAACATGTGCGTGCCATGGAAGCGATTGAATTGGCATTGCAACGTGGCAACGGGCGAATGACCGCATACCGATTGTCTGCCTCGGCTGACAGCGATAGCTCGGGCGAGGCCTTTCGTTTTTCTACGGGGCTGCATTGCCCTGACAGCGATTTGCGCTATGGCGACCCGACACCGTCTGCGTTTTCATTCAATTCACCGGCGGGGGCTTGCCCGACTTGCAAAGGCTTTGGACGCGTCATTGGCGTCGATTACGGCCTGGTTATTCCGAATGACAAATTGACCTTGCGCATGGGGGCTATCAAGCCGATGCAAACACCGGCGTGGCAAGAATGCCAAGATGATTTGATGCGGCATGCCGAGACAGCAGGCATACCGCGTGACACTGCTTGGTACAAATTGACCGCCGAACAAAAAGATTGGGTGGTCAACGGGTCGCCGCATTGGAATGGCAAATGGAACCAACAGTGGTATGGGGTCAAGCGGTTTTTTGAATACTTGGAAACCAAGTCATACAAGATGCACATACGTGTGCTGCTCTCCAAGTACCGTTCCTACACCTTGTGCACAGACTGCAACGGCGCCCGGCTGCAAACCGACAGTTTGCTGTGGCGCATAGGCAGCCGCGAAGGTGCTGACAAGGCATTGCCTGCCGCTCGGCGGTTTTTACCGCAAGGGGTGCAGTGGTCGCGTGATCAGCTTGAAGCGTTGCCGGGCTTGTGTCTGCATGACATGATGCTCATGCCCATTCACCGACTGCGTGGATTTTTCGACCACATGGCGTCAGATGCGTCGCTCACCGCCCATGCGCAGGCAGAGCAACAAGCCTTGCATTTGTTGTTGGACGAAATCCGAACACGGTTGAAATATTTGTGCGATGTCGGCATTGGCTATCTCAGCCTTGACCGACAAAGCCGCACACTCAGCGGCGGTGAGGTGCAACGCATCAACCTGACAACAGCCTTGGGCACGTCGTTGGTCAACACCTTGTTTGTGTTGGACGAACCCAGCATCGGTTTGCATCCGCGTGACATGCACCGCATCACCCAAGCCATGTTGCGTTTGCGCGATGCCGGCAATACCTTGGTGGTGGTGGAGCACGACCCCGCCGTGATGCTGGCCGCAGATCGCGTGGTTGACATGGGGCCTGGCCCAGGTGAGCGCGGCGGCCAAGTGGTGTTCGACGGCACACCTGCGCAATTGAAGCAAGCCGACACGCTGACGGGTGCATATTTGGGTGCCCGCAAACAAGTGGGCGTGGGATTAAAGCGCATGGTGAGCGATGCCACGCCACGCTTGGTACTCGAAGGTGCACGTGAACATAACTTGCAAAACTTGAGCGTCGAATTTCCCTTGCAACGTTGGGTCACGGTGACCGGTGTCAGTGGTTCGGGCAAATCCACGTTGGTGCAAGACATATTGGCCCCGGCGTTGTTGCGGCATTTCGGCAAGAGTACCGAATCTGCGGGTGGCCACGACCGCTTGTTGGGCGCAGATCATTTGAGCGATGTGGTGTTTGTCGACCAGTCGCCGATTGGCAAGACAGCGCGTTCCAATCCGGTGAGTTATGTCGGAGCTTGGGATGCAGTGCGCGAGATATTTGCCAACACGGCGATGTCACGTCAGCGCAGTTACACGGCTTCCAAATTCAGTTTCAACGGCGGCGATGGCCGTTGCCCAACCTGCGGTGGCTCCGGTTTCGAGCATGTGGAAATGCAGTTTTTGAGCGACGTGTATTTGCGTTGCCCGGATTGCGATGGCCAACGCTACCGGCCTGAAATACTGGAAGTCAAGATCGAGCGAAAAAAATCGGCGCATGAGCCCCCGGTGTTTTTGAATGTCGCTGATGTCTTGAATCTGACGGTCAGCGAAGCGGTACAACTGTTTGCCCAAGACCGTGATGTGATCCGCGCCTTGCAGCCGATCGTCGATGTCGGTTTGGAATATGTGCGCTTGGGTCAGCCGGTGCCCACGCTCAGTGGCGGCGAAGCGCAGCGACTGAAGTTGGCGGGTTTTCTCGCCGAGGCGGCCAAGACCGCATCATCGAGTCGTCAACCTGCCGCCCGCAAAGGCGTGTTGTTCTTGTTCGATGAACCCACCACGGGTTTGCATTTCGACGACATCGCCAAATTGATGCGTGCTTTGCGGCGCTTGCTGGACGCTGGTCACTCGCTGATCGTGATTGAACACAACCTGGACGTGATCCGTGCCAGTGACTGGCTGATCGACCTCGGGCCTGAAGGCGGCGAGGGCGGCGGTTGTTTGGTGGCCGAAGGAACGCCTGAACAATTGCGAGAGCATCCCCGTTCACACACCGGACAAGCCTTGCGTGAGTATGTGCAAACCATGGGGCAATTGTCAGATATGGATGCAGTGGATTTGCCCGTGTTACCCCAGCGTGTGGTGGAGGTGGCCGAGCCTTCTGCCAAATACTTGCGACAGGTGTTGAACAACCACATTCGAATCGTCAATGCCAAAGAACACAATCTCCAAAACATGAGCGTGGATATTCCACGCGGCCAATTCAATGTGGTCACAGGCGTCAGCGGCTCGGGTAAATCCACCTTGGCATTTGACATTTTGTTCAACGAAGGACAGCGGCGCTATTTGGAAAGTTTGAACGCTTATGCACGCAGCATCGTGCAACCGGCAGGACGACCCGAGGTCGATGCGGTGTATGGCATACCGCCGACCGTAGCGATCGAGCAGCGTTTGTCGCGCGGTGGACGCAAGTCCACGGTCGGCACCACCACCGAGGTCTGGCATTTCTTGCGCTTGTTGTTTGTGAAATTGGGAACCCAACATTGCGTGCATGACGATGCCGCTTTGCAGCCGCAAACCCCAGAGCGTTTGTTGGCCTTGTTGATGAAACAATTTCGCGGTCAACACATCGGCTTGCTCAGCCCGTTGGTGATGAACCGCAAAGGCGTCTATACCGAATTGGCGGACTGGGCCCGCCCGCGCGGTTACACCCATTTGCGGGTGGATGGCCAGTTTTTACCGACCCTGGGTTTTCCACGCATCGATCGTTTCAAAGAGCACACGGTGGAATTGCCGGTGGCCAGCATGGTTGTCGAACCAGCGCACGAAACCGAATTGCGCCAAGCGCTGATGACGGCTTTGGAACATGGCAAAGGCGCGGTGCATGTCTTGAGTGGCTTGGATGGGCTGCAGCAGGCCATGGAAACGGGCGAAGACACATCGCAGATTGGACAACTGCACGCGTTTTCGACGCGGCGTGCTTGCCCGGTGTGCGACACCTCCTACGCCGAACTCGATCCCCGTTTGTTCTCTTACAACAGCAAGCACGGCTGGTGTGCCCAATGTGTGGGAACCGGTATCGCGTTGTCGCGCGAGCAACGCGCTGCCATGGATGATTCGGTGCAAGACCCGCAAGACCGAGGTCGTGAAAAAAGTTTTGCCGAACCTGAATTGGAAGACCTCACTGACCAAGCTTGTACCGCTTGTCACGGCACCCGTTTGAATCCGACAGCACGCGCAGTCAAGTTTGCGGGCGTGTCCATCACTGAATTGGCGCGGATGAGTGTGCAGCGCATGCGCACATGGGCCGCAGGTTTGACTTTGGCAGGACGCGAGGCAGACATTGCACGCGATTTGCTGCCAGAAATCCAAAGCCGTTTGGAATTTCTCGACAGCGTTGGCCTAGGTTATTTGACCTTGGACCGTGGCGCCCCCAGCTTGAGCGGCGGCGAAGCACAACGTATCCGCTTGGCCGCACAACTGGGCAGCCATTTGCAAGGCGTGTGTTATGTGTTGGACGAACCCACCATTGGGCTGCATGCGCGTGACAACCAAATTTTGTTGGATGCTTTGAAAATCCTGAGCGACAAGGGCAACACCTTGGTGGTGGTCGAACATGACGAGGACACGATTCGACGTGCCGATCACATCATCGATATCGGACCGAGCGCTGGTAAGCGCGGCGGCCAATTGGTCGCCCAAGGGTCGGTGTCAGATTTGATGGCTGCGCCAGATTCACAAACCGGACGCTACCTCAAACATGCCATGCAACACCCGTTGCAAGCGCGCAGACCCGTGCTCGCGTCCGCCGCAGGCTGGTTGGCTGTCAAAGGCGCGTTCTTACACAACTTGCAACAGGTGAATGTGCAAGTGCCACTGCAACGCCTGGTCGCTGTCACCGGCGTCAGTGGTTCGGGCAAATCCACCTTGGCACGCGATGTGTTGTTGGCCAATGTCAGTGCCGTGGTGTCGCAACGCTCGACACAAGCAGGACGCAAAGCGAATGACGCGGGCAAGCATCCTGCGTGGGTCGGTTGCACGGCGGTCAGTGGCTATGAAGACATTGACCGTGTGCTGGAGGTGGACCAAACACCGATTGGCAAAACCCCGCGCAGTTGTCCCGCCACCTACATCGGTTTTTGGGACACGATTCGCAAATTGTTTGCCGAAACCCTGGAGGCCAGAGCACGCGGCTATGGCCCTGGTCGCTTCAGTTTCAACACCGGCGAGGGTCGTTGTCCCGGTTGCGAAGGCCAAGGCATGCGCACCATTGAAATGAGTTTTCTGCCGGATGTGAAAGTGTTGTGCGAGGTGTGTAAAGGCGCACGCTTCAACCCCGAAACATTGGCCGTGCGTTGGCGAGGCAAAAGCATTGGCGAGGTGTTGCAAATGGAGGTCGACGAGGCTGTGGATTTTTTCGCGGCCATGACACAGATCAGCCACCCTTTGCAATTGCTCAAAGATGTCGGCTTGGGGTACTTGACACTCGGACAACCTTCACCCACCTTGAGTGGGGGAGAGGCGCAGCGTATCAAGCTGGTGACCGAACTCTCCAAGGTGCGCGACGATGTCACTCGCCGTGGCCAACAAGCACCGCACACCTTGTATGTGCTGGACGAGCCCACCGTGGGTTTGCACATGGCCGATGTCGACAAACTGATTCGGGTGTTACACCGCTTGGTCGACGGCGGCCACAGTGTGGTGGTGATCGAGCACGATCTGGACGTGATCGCCGAAGCCGATTGGGTGATCGATTTGGGACCAGAGGGCGGCGATGGCGGTGGTCGCGTGGTGGCGGCAGACACGCCGGAAGCCTTGGTGGCCTTGGGCACCCACACTGGTCGGGCGCTGCAACCAGTGTTGGCGCGTTCTTAAGCGGTTTTTTCTCAGCCCTTGCGGCTGACTACAATCTCCGGTTGTTTCTATGAATATACATACGCAACGCCGAATCGACGCTGGGGTCGGTCCCTTTTTATGTGGCCTGGTGTCTCTGTGGGACCGTTTCTTTGGACGCGCCGCCGACACATCTCAACCGGTGAAAAAAGTGCTGGTCATCATGTTGTCCGAAATGGGCAGCATGGTGTTGGCAGGCCCCATGTTTGGCCATATTCAACAACGCCACCCCGGCGCGCAAATTCATATCCTGCAACTCCAACGCAACCAATCGGTGGCGCGTCTGTTGGGCCTGGCACCCGAGTCACAACTGCATGGCGTCGATGACACCGGATTGTTCAGCTTGTTGCGTGATTTGGTCCGTGTGTTGTGGCGCTTGCGTGGTTTGAAATTGGACGCGGTGATTGACTGCGAACTGTTTTCCCGCATCAGTGCTTTGCTGGCCTACGGTTGCGGTGCGCGTTTGCGTGCCGGCTTCACACCGCATACCCAAGAAGGTTTGTACCGAGGCTCTTTCTTCAACGCGGCGGTGACTTACAACCCTTACCGCCACATCAGTTTGCAATTCATGGCGTTGGTGGAGGCATTGACATCAAACAGCATGCCACGCAGCAAAAGCATGGCCACGATGACCAAGCCGCTGGAGTCAGGTTTGCGCGTGCATTTCAGCCAGGACGCCATGGCAGACTTCACCCAAGCCTTGCGCCATGACTACCCCTCGTTCATGGCGGCCCACAAACGCATTTTGTTTTACGCCGGTGGTGGTCTGTTGCCGATACGTGCATGGCCCGCCTCCCATTACGCTGCGCTTGCCAAAGCCTTGTGTGAAGCAGGCCATGCCGTGGGCATCATCGGTTTACCGGAAGACCAGGCACTGGCGCTGGCTATCCAAGCGGAATGTGCGCATCCGTTGTGCTTGAACTTTGTCGGTTACACCCAAAACTTGGAAGCCTTGACCCGTTTGTTTTTCCACTGTGATTTGCTGGTCACCAACGACGGTGGGCCAGGGCATTTCGCCAGCCTCACACCGATTCGCACCGTGATGTTTTTTGGCCCCGAAACCAGTGCTTTGTACGGTCCACTGACACCGCGTGCCGTGGCGGTTGAAAGCCATGTGGCATGTTCACCGTGTTTGACCGCCTATAACCACCGCGCTACCCCGTGCGACGGGGACAACCAATGCTTGAAGCAAATTCAGCCCGAGCAGGTGTTGTCGTTGGCGCTGACCCAGTTGCAATTGTGCGAACCGCGCTCGCCTTCTTATGTCTGATTTACCGCCCTCTGTGTTGCCCATTCGATTGCCCGTTTGGTTGGCTTGGTCTGAACCCGTCTTGTTGCGATTGTTTGCATGGCGTTATTTCCGTTTTGCCACGGTGGGCGCCTCCGGCACAGTGGTCAATATCGCCGTGCTGTATGTCATGCAAGAGTGGGTGTTGTTGGCGGTCATCGGCAACCCCGATCTGCGCTTGTCTGTGGCATTGGCCTGTGCGATTGCGCTAGCCACTGTCAACAACTTTGCTTGGAACAGTGTGTGGACATGGGCTGACCGTTTGCAAGCGGGGGACGCGCCGCGCTTGGGTACCGACATGGCCACAGGCAAGCGCTTATTCAAATACACCTTGTCTTGCTGGTTAGGTATGTTGATTCAATACAGCTTGACCTTGTTGTTGGCTGACCATATGTATTACTTGGTTGCCAATCTGCTGTCCATTGTGCTGGCCAGTGTCAGCAATTTCTTGGCCAACGACAAATGGACCTTCAGGCGAACATCGGCTGACGACCAGTCATGACCAACCTGCAACCTGACCGACTGTTGCCATCCACACGGATGCTGTGGTTGACGGTGTTGGCAGTGGCGTTGGTGTATGTGTGGGGTATCGACAACCTGTACATGCCAAGCAATGGCGATGAAATGGTGTATGCGCATATTGCCAGGTTGACCGCCGAGAGCGGTCGGTGGTTGCCGTTGGTGTCGGAATTGAATGACATGCGCAACACCAAGCCTCCATTGTTGTTTTGGCAGAGCATGGTTGTCAGCGGTTGGGGTGCGTATTGGCAACTGTGGTGGTTGCGCTTGCCCAGCTTGGTGTATTTGGGCCTGGTCTGCGTGGGTATGTCGTTGTTGTTGCACCGATGGTTGGGCGAGTGGCGAACAGCCGCCTGGGCGGTGTTGTGTGTGTTGCTGTGTTGGGGCACCTTTCGATATGGCAGACCTTATCTGACCACAGCCCCTGAAATGTTTTGGTACAGCCTCGCCCCCGGTTGGGTGTTGTGGCGAGCGGCACAATCTCATCAGCGTGGCATTCACCACAATACCTCTGAATGGGCTGCATGGACTGTGCTGGGTTTGCTCACCGGTTTGGGGCTGGCCTACAAATCATTTGCCTTGATCGCACCTTTGGCCGCTGCGACTTGGGCCATGCGTTTGGCTCTACAGCCACGGTGGTCGTGGCGCGATCTTTGGATATGCACGGCGCAAACCCTGTGGTGGTCTGTGTGGGCGGTGGCGGTGTTTGCCACGTGGCTGCTGCTCGATCCGCAACCCCAAGAAGTGTGGCGCGAATTTGTACAGCGTGAAAACGCGGGCAAGATGGGCGTTCCACAGTCTTACCTGTCTGGCTTGTTCAGTCTCAAAGGATCGGGCGATTATTTGGCTGCGCCGTTCTTGAATACCGGCTTGCTGTTTCCTTGGGTGATGGCATTGGTGGCAATTGGCTGGCGGCATTGGCGCACCAACGGTCACGTGTGGCGCGGTGGTTTGGCCACAGCACTGTGGCTGTGGATCGCGGTCTGGTGCTTGGTGTTTTTGCTGCCCAACCAACGCTCGAGCCGTTATTTGTTGCCATTGATGCCTGCCTTGGCCATGTTGATGGCCATGCATGTGAATCAATTCTCACCAAGGGTGGCGCGCAGCACTGGCTTGCTCAGTGTGTTGGCGTCGGCGGTGTTGTATTGGCTGGCATGGCATGCCCACAGCTTGGGCGTTTTGCCCACGGTCTGGGCCTTGTGTGTGGCGCTGGCGGGCATGGGCGTGGTCGTGTTGTGTGTGGCCATGTGGCGAACTGCCCAGCCGGTGGCGCTTCACGCATTGTGGTGCGCCGCGTTGTTTTTGTTTGGCTTGAATGCTTTGCTGCAAGGCATGTCTGGCGAGCGTGTGCATTTTCAAGGCAGCATCACCGAGCGACCCACCGCCGACACCGTGTGGGTCACAGAAGGGTTCAACGGTGAATTTGAACGCTTGCAGTTTTTGTTGCCGGGTCACAACCGGTTTGTGCCACAACAGGCCAAACTTCAAGCATTGATCGATGGCTCAGACCGCACACCGGGTACCTGGTTCATCGTTCCTCGCCTGATGAGCGATCCGCCCTTGCCTTGTGAAACCCAACTCGTCTGCGAACGCGTGGCTGTGCGATGGGACATCGAACAGCGCTTGAAACCCGGTCAAGTTCATGCGGGCAATGTGTGGCGGCCCAGCGAATGGTTGTGGCGTCAAGAGTGGTTGATGCGGGTGCGATGAAATCCACCGTGCCTGATCCATTGGTAATGCGCAAACAACCACAGACCGGGGTCTAACCAAGCATCCCACACATTGCCAGATGGTGCTTGCGTGACCACAAACAAACCGGTGGCAAGCAAGCAGCAGGTTGCGGCTTTGGCATGCCCATCAGGCAGTGGCAACAAGTAGGCGGTGGCCATCCACAAGCCCAGAACCCCCCAAGCTAACCACAGCAAACGCGGCTCAAAGCCCATGCTGTAAACATCCCAAGGCAACCAGCCAAAAGCATCCAGTGACAAGCACCATCCAACCAGCACCACCACCAACCACAAGCCAGGGCTGAGACGCGCTTGGTCGTGGCTGCCAAACAACCGACTGGAGGGACCTTTGATATCGCCCCAAGCCACCGCGAGGCAAGCGCACAATGTCATCAGGCTGGGTGTTTGAAATACCAAACCCAGCGACGGCAATACCGATTGCCACATCAGCAGCACCAGCAACGCGGCGATGCTGCACATGACCCAGCGCCAGCGCCGGTCGTACGAGGGCAAACATTGCACACCCAGCCAACTCAAGACGGCCAGCCAGATAACAGCGTGAAATAACTGTTGCATGGCCAAGCTCGGCAGCAGCGCTGAGTGATTGACCAGTCCAAGCCATGTGTTCATGGGGACCCCTTGTCATGGGGTGTGGCATGCCAGCGTTGCCAAGCGATGCCTTGGCGCAAATGCGTGTAACTGACCCATAAACGGTCTTCGCTCCAAACCATAGCAGGGTAGGAATATTCGCTGTCGGACCCTCCCTCGGCAAGTGTGATGGGGGGGGACCAATCCAACCCGTTTTGGCTGTGGTGCATCAGCAATTGGGTACGACCCCGTTCCAACGGATTACGCGCCATCATCCACTCGCCAGAAGGAAGGCGCAGACTGGCGACAGCAGAGTCTCGGTGGCTCAGGTTCAGTTCAGGCTGCAGTTGCCAATGTTGCCCAGCATCGGTGCTGGCAACCACTTGCAGTTTGTCGCGCGGTGCCAAAGTGCGTAAATAGGCCCGCCAGTGCTTGCCGTCCACCGCCACCGGTGCAGGTTGCAACGATTGGCCCACATCGGTTAAACGGCGCAGTCCTTGGAATTCACCATCAGGGCTGAACCAGGCAAATACAGGATAGTGGCCGCCCAATTCGAAATGCAATGGCAGCACCATGCCACCATCGGCCAAGGGCAACGGCGCATGCCGCACCAAATGGCTGAGGTTCCACAACCAGCCCAGCGGCAATTGACCGACCACGTCAAAAGCCGGTGCAGCCGCCGAGGAACTGCTCGCCGATGTTTGGCGCAAATGCAATACGCGGGCCGCAGCCCATCCGCCCAAGCCGGTACCCACCACAAACACGTGCAGGCGTTGTTGTTGGTCGACCCAAGCGACTGGATTGCCAAGATGCAAAAGGCCTTTGCCCAATACCGCAGCAGCGCTATGGCGGTCAACCACCCACACCGGCGCGGTCCATGTTTGTTGCTGTCGCGACCACAAGGACATGGCGATGCGCACATCGGGGCGGGCCTCTTTGCTGCCTGCAAACCAAAAAGCCGCGAGCGCGTAAGCAGGGTGGTCAGGCAGGGCGACCAGATGACTGGCGTGGGCGGCAGGTGCTTTTGAAGGTTGACCGATCAGGCCTTGGGCTTCCAGCACCCAAGTGTGTGAAGCGTTTGCTGCTGAAGGGCTTGCGGGCAAGGCAGCAGGTCTGCCGATGGGGTTGTTTGGACCCGTGCGCAAAGACAAGCAACCGCCAACCAGCAGCCACACCAGCAGCCAGACCACGGGTCGCACAGAGGGTGGCAAATAGTCTTTGCGCATGCGAGGGTGTCAGCCTGCCGATCCCAGCGACAAACCGGCATGTTCGCGCAAAGGATGAAAGTGAATCTGCGGAAAACGTTCTTGGGCCAAGCGCACGTCATAAGGCGAGGTACACAAATACGCCAAGGTATTGGCGGCATCCAACGCCATGCGTTGCGCATAGGCGTGGGTGAATTCGCGCAATTGCGCCGGGGTGTCTGCGGTGATCCAGCGTGCTCCCGTGTATTGGCAAGCCTCGAGCCGGACATCGCAGTCGTATTCGGCTTTGAGCCGGTGTTGAACCACTTCAAATTGCAATTGACCGATAGCCCCCAGCAACATCGGACCGCCGACCTCGGGCCGAAATACCTGTATCGCGCCTTCTTCGCCGAGTTGCTCTAAACCGGTCTGCAGTTGTTTGGTACGCAACGGGTTTTTCAGCAACACCGTCATGAACAACTCCGGCGCAAAAAAAGGCAAGCCAGTGAATTGCAGGTTGCTGCCGTCGGTGATGGTGTCGCCCAGTTGCACGCCGCCGTGCGTGGTGAATCCAATGATGTCCCCGGCATAAGCTTCTTCAACAGCTTCGCGCCGCTGGCTGAGAAACGTCACCACCGAGGTGGGCCGCAGTTCTTTGGCGCTGCGCTGTACCTTGAGTTTCATGCCGGGCGAATATTTGCCTGAGGCTACACGCACAAAAGCGATCCGGTCGCGGTGGTTGGCGTCCATGTTGGCCTGTACTTTGAACACCACGCCAGAAAAACCACTGTCTTCAGGTTGAATGGTTTTTTCCACCATCTGCTTGTTGACCATCAGCGAACTTTTGCGCGACTGCGGAAAAGGCGCGAGATCAACCAGCGCATCCAGCACTTCCATGACCCCGAAATTGTTGACACCCGAACCGAAAAAAACCGGTGTTTGTTTACCGCTCAAAAATGCGTCCCGGTCGAACGCAGGCGATGCGCCAGTGGCCAATTCCATGCTCTCCATGGCTGCGGCCCAAGACAGGCCAAAGCGTTGCGACAAGTCGGTTTGTTCGGTGAGCGAAAGGGTTTCGAAGTCTTGAGGCAGGCGTTCGCTGCCCGACTCAAACACCGTCATGGCTTGTGTTCGCAAATTGACGATGCCGCCAAAACTCTTGCCTTGTCCGACCGGCCAAGTCATCGGCACACACGGCATGCCCAGTTCGCGTTCCACTTCGTCAAGAATGTCCAACGGGTCGCGCACTTCCCGGTCCATTTTGTTGACAAAGGTGATGATCGGCGTGTCACGCTGGCGGCAGACTTCGATCAAGCGGCGGGTTTGCGCCTCGACACCGTTGGCCGCATCAATCACCATCAGGGCGGAATCCACCGCCGTCAACACGCGGTAGGTGTCTTCGGAAAAATCTTTGTGCCCGGGCGTGTCCAACAGGTTGATCACGTGCTGTCGGTACAACATTTGCATCACCGACGAGGCCACTGAAATGCCGCGTTGCTTTTCAATTTCCATCCAGTCGCTGGTGGCATGGCGAGAGGCTTTGCGCGCTTTGACCGATCCGGCGATCTGGATCGCACCAGAGAACAGCAACAGCTTTTCTGTCAGTGTGGTTTTACCGGCGTCAGGGTGAGAAATGATGGCAAACGTGCGTCGACGTTGCACTTCTTCAAGGGCTGAGGTCATGGTGCTTAGTGGGGATAAGCCGGGATCATAGCCCGATGAATCCAAGGGTTTGGTTGCGCAACCGTTGGCTAAAAACCCTGTCCCTGTGGTTTGCGGCAAGGGTTTTGGCACCGAGGCCCGGCCCCCATCCATTTTGAAATAGAATTGGCAGACCGAGGAGCGCTGCAGCATCTGTTCCAGATGTGAGGCTCGGAACCCTTTCCAACTGCGCTCACCCACTGACAACGTGAGGTGAGCACCTCGGCAAACCTGGTGTTTATTCGCGTGTCAGTGGCCCTGAACCTCTTTTGGAGCCTCTCATGAACGCATCTCTCAAACCCACCCAAACCACCGATTTCCATGTCGCCGACATGAGCCTGGCCGACTGGGGCCGCAAAGAAATCAAAATCGCAGAAACCGAAATGCCCGGTCTGATGGCGATTCGCCAAGAATTCGCCAAAGCACAACCCCTCAAGGGCGCACGCATCACCGGTTCATTGCACATGACCATTCAAACGGCAGTGTTGGTTGAAACACTGCAAGCCTTGGGCGCACAAGTGCGCTGGGCCTCTTGCAATATTTTTTCCACACAAGACCATGCGGCTGCCGCGTTGGTGGCCAACGGCACGCCCGTGTTTGCCTACAAAGGTGAATCGCTGGCCGATTACTGGGACTACACCCACCGCATTTTTGAATTCGCCGCCAAGGGCGCAGACGGCGAAGGCCCGAACATGATTTTGGACGACGGCGGCGACGCCACCTTGCTGATGCACTTGGGCAAGCGTGCTGAAAAAGACGCATCGTTGTTGAGCAACCCCGGCAGCGAAGAGGAAGTTTGTTTGTTCAATGCGATCAAAGCCAAGTTGGCAGTCGATCCCACTTGGTACAGCCGCAAATCAGCGCAAATCATTGGTGTCACCGAAGAAACCACCACCGGTGTGTTGCGTTTGAACGAAATGGCCGCCAAAGGCAATTTGATGTTCCGTGCCATCAATGTCAACGACTCGGTCACCAAGAGCAAATTCGACAACTTGTACGGTTGCCGTGAATCGCTGGTCGACTCCATCAAGCGCGCCACCGATGTCATGATCGCCGGCAAAGTGGCCGTGGTGGCTGGTTACGGCGATGTGGGCAAAGGTTCCGCCCAAGCATTGCGTGCATTGAGCGCACAAGTGTGGGTGACTGAAATTGACCCGATCAATGCATTGCAAGCCGCCATGGAAGGCTACAAAGTGGTCACCATGGAATATGCAGCCGACAAGGCAGACATTTTTGTATCTGCCACGGGCAACAAAAATGTGATTCGTTATGAGCACATGGCCGCCATGAAAGACGAAGCCATTGTTTGCAACATCGGTCACTTCGACAATGAAATCGATGTGGTGTCACTGGAAAAATTGCAGTGGGACGAAATCAAACCGCAAGTCGACCATGTGATCTTCCCTGACGGCAAAAAAATCACGTTACTGGCCAAGGGCCGTTTGGTGAATTTGGGTTGTGCCACCGGTCACCCCAGCTTTGTCATGTCCTCCAGCTTTGCCAACCAAACCATCGCCCAAATCGAGCTGTTCACACGCCCTGACCATTACGAATCCGGCAAGGTCTATGTGTTGCCCAAACATTTGGACGAAAAAGTGGCGCGTTTGCATTTGAAGAAAGTGGGCGCTGTGTTGACCGAACTCACTGACGAGCAAGCCTCCTACATCGGGGTCAGCAAAAACGGCCCCTACAAGGCCGACACCTACCGCTATTGACAGCGTGCGCGCCGACCAGTTGCTGGTCGAGCGCGGTCTGGCTGCATCGCGCTCACAGGCCCAGCGTTTGATCGCATCGGGTGTGCAATGGCGTTTGCCTTCGCACCCGTGGCAGCGTGTGGAAAAAAACGGTTCGGAATTGTCTGTCCGTTGCGAACTGCAATTGATGGACGAGGCCGAGCGTCGGTTTGTCTCGCGCGGCGGTTTGAAGTTGGCTGGCGCGTTGGCCGCCACCTCGATATCCCCCCAAGGCAAACAGTGTTTGGATATCGGTCAGTCGACCGGTGGCTTCACAGACTGTTTGTTGCAAATGGGCGCAGCCAGGGTGGTGGGTGTGGATGTCGGTCATGGCCAACTGCACGACAGTTTGCGCCAGCATCCGCGCGTGGTGTGCATTGAAAAATGCCATGCCCGCGACATGGCCGACCCCTTGTCTGCGCTCGCAGCACACACACCGGCGGAAGGTTGGGAGTTGTTGGTGGCAGACCTGAGTTTTATTTCGCTGACTTTGGTGTTGCCATCGATTGCGTTGCTGATGATGAACCGTTCGGACGCCTTGTTGCTGGTCAAGCCGCAATTTGAATTGCAACCAGCTGATATTGGCAAAGGCGGTTTGGTGAAAGATGCGGCCTTGTATGTGCAAGTACAAGACCGTTTAACGACAGCCTGCAACGACGCAGGACTGGATGTGGTGAATTGGTTGGACAGTCCGGTCGCCGGCGGCGACGGCAACCGAGAATTTTTTATCCATGTGCGCAGGAGATTCACATGAACAGCACAAATGCCTTCCCTTTGAGTTTTGAGTTTTTCCCCCCAAAAACCCCAGAAGGGGCACAGAAGTTGCAAACGGTTCGGCAAGAGCTGTACCGACTCAAACCAGAGTTTTTCAGCGTCACGTATGGCGCGGGGGGTTCCACGCAAGACGGTACCTTGCAGCAAGTGCACAGCATCTTGAAAGAGGGTTTTGATGCCGCGCCGCATTTCTCTTGCATAGGCACCACACGCGCGATCGTGCGCGAGCAACTCGCTGCATTCAAAGCGACTGGCGTTCGCCGCATGGTGGCTTTGCGTGGGGACTTGCCCAGCGGCCATGGCACCTTTGGTGAGTTCCGTTACGCCAGCGAATTGGTCGAATGCATTCGGCAAGAGTCGGGGGACGAATTCCATATCGAAGTGGGTTGTTATCCCGAAGTGCATCCCCAGGCCAAGTCCCCCAGAGCCGACGTAGAAGCATTTGTCACCAAGGTCAAGGCAGGCGCCAACTCCGCCATCACACAGTATTTTTTCAACAGCGACGCCTATTTTCGTTTTGTCGATGAGGCCTACCATTTGGGTGCGGATGTGCCGGTGGTGCCGGGCATCATGCCGATCACCAGTTCTTCTCAGTTGATGCGTTTCTCCGATGCCTGCGGTGCAGAAATTCCACGCTGGATTCGTCTGCGCTTGCAATCGTTCGGCGACGACACCGCATCCATCAAAGCATTTGGCTTGGAAGTGGTCAGCGATTTGTGCGAGCAACTGCGCAATGGTGGCGCCCCAGGATTGCATTTCTACACCATGAACCAATCGGCGGCAGTCACCGCCATTTGCAAAAACTTGGGACTGGCTTAACCCTGCGTCAATTGAAACCCTGCCAAATGGTCTTGCCCCATGAGTTGCACCATTTGCGGCAGGGCTTGTTGCAGTTGTTCATAAAGCGTGAAGGGTGGGTTGATCACAATCACACCGCTGTCAACCAAGCCTATCGGCTTGAGGGATTCACCCGCTTCAACCCCATCGCGTGCGCCGGTGCGTATGCGCAAGGTGGCATGTAACCACGGCTTGTCGGCTTGTCGCGCCAAATTGGTCAGGTGGCGCGGCAAACTGTGCGCCTGCGGGCGCGGAATGATCGGGTACCACACCACATAAGTGCCTGTGGCAAAGCGCTTGAGTCCGATCGAGACGGCCACCACCACGCGTTCGTAATCCAGTTTGATTTCATAGCTGGGGTCGATGAACACCAACCCGCGTCGCGTCGGTGGCGGCAGAAATTTGGGCAGACCGTTGAACCCGTCTTCATGCATGACCATGACTTGTCGGCCAGCTTTCAAGGCGTCCACCTGGGTTTGCAGACTGCGAATGTCGGTCGGGTGCATTTCGAACAGTTTGAGTTTGTCTTGTTCTCGCAGCAGATGCTGGGCGATGAATGGCGAGCCCGGGTAGTTCAGCAAACCGCCCGAGGGGTTGAAATGGTCCAACACCCGGCGGTAGTCCAGCAGCAAATCCGCCATCGGCCCGGCCAGTTTGGATTTGTTGCGCATCAACGCCAATAAACCTTCTTGTGCCTCGCCACTTTGTCTTGCGTCGTTGCCGTCAAGCCTGTATGTCCCGGCTCCGGCATGGGTGTCGATCGTGGTGAAACCCACCTCTTTGAGTGCTAAATGCTTCATAACCGCAACCAAAATCGAGTGTTTGAGCACATCGGCATGGTTGCCCGCGTGAAAGCTGTGGCGATAACTGAACATGGCCCATGGTAACTCGCCCGCTTGGCTTTGCAAAACCACCCACAAACTGACATAGAATGGCAGGCTTCGCAGCGAACAAGGTCCCGCGGCGCAGTTTTCACCCCCACCTAAGAGGTTCTCAGCAGAAGAACACCGACCGTGGAAAAGGACCCCACAACCCACTCTAGGAAAATACATGTCCACTTTCAGCGCAAAACCCGCTGACGTGACGCATGAGTGGTTTGTGATTGACGCCACCGACAAGGTGCTCGGACGGATTGCCAGCGAAGCAGC
>Ga0192647_100231_pt1 | contig 38097 bp, 36 predicted proteins | sample LauGreFa1BDMLBSN_2_FD_133046 | JGI IMG/M metagenome (GOLD analysis project Ga0192647, IMG submission 133046) | Freshwater lake microbial communities from Lake Michigan, USA - Fa13.BD.MLB.SN - reassembly | ecosystem: Environmental > Aquatic > Freshwater > Lake | place: Lake Michigan, USA... | reverse complement strand
CGCCAGCAGCTTACTGGATATTTGCCTGGTTAAAGGAAAGGCAACAATACTATAATAAGACTAAGAGTTGTAGAGAGAATGCATTAATATCTCTACCTTTCCATAACTTACAATGCATTTCTTCTAACAACCTCACATGTAATCCCTACATGCTACAAAGAAAGCTTTTAGTCTTGGTGGATGGTTTTCTCGTACTCCTACAAGGTTGCAACCCTTGGCATACATCCAACACTGGAGCATCATAAGCTCATTGGTAATATGCTATCCTGCTTGGATAGGAGTAAAAAGGGAGAGGTTTTGTTTCGGTACTCTCCCATTGACCTGCTGACTAGGCTTTCCTTTTGGCTCTCACATCCCAAAGTCATAAGGGAACGGCACATCTTTGTGTTTGCATAATAAACGGGTAACTCACATCCCTAGGTTGGTCAGCACTTAGAGTTATACTTGTGCTTGGGTTAAAACTATTCTGGATCTAATGTAAAAGAACTTAATTCTTTACGATCCATTGGGAAATCATCTGGCTCAGATGTAGTAGTAGGCTTGCCAAGCATCTCAACCATCTCTTCAATAGAAATGTAAGGAGTCTTGGCAAAGACTACACTATCAATATCCCAATCACCATCCCAGTGTTGCTTAACAACAGAGAAAGAGTAATACTTATGCTTATCATAGACAAAAGACACAGACTCACATCTGTATGATAGCTCCTCCATAGTAAGAGAGACATCTTTGTCTTCAAGTGCTTTATGTAAAGCTGATCTGTACTCATCTTCTGTTATAAAAAACTCAGAGGTAATGTTATGCTCCAACAGAGCGACTGCTTGTGCTTTTGTCATATGCTACAAGTATTAAAGGTTATCTTTCAAAAGAACTGCGGGAATGCTGTCAAATTCACATCTATAAGATGTATCAGAAGAAGGAGAGTAAACATCTACTGTATTGTCTCTATTAAGTATAAGATAATACTCATAAGGTCTATACATTGTGTAGTGTACCAACACTCCTGTTAGTATTCCTAAAGAGAACACTATGGTAACAAGTAAAGGTAAGGTCTTCATAGGTTGGTATTTAGCTATCTAATGCGCAGTATTTTCTGTGATCTACACAAAAAATTGTGACCAATGAAAAGTGCGGTGGGTGACTACTCACCCACTCTAACACTCTCATTGTCAATCAATTGCCACAGATTTTACCCTTGTGGAAACGCTGCTTGTTCAGCCTTTGGCTTACTTGCTGCAACCTCTGCTTGGTTGTCATGTGCAACGCGCAAATCAGTCATGCGATCAGCATCATCCCACTTAACAAAGCGTAAGATGCGCTCACCATTAGACATCAATGCAATACCATCAGCACCAGCGCGCTTGATATAAGGGTCAATTGCTTCTTCAAATGACACATCATCGCGCAAGTACTCCTTGGCCACATCAGCAGGTACTTGAGATTCAAGATACTCAAGTACAACTAGCTTGCCAGGTAATTGCAAACCTTTTACGCTATTTACAAACTGCTCAAGTGTAGCAGTTTTACCGCGTAATAGACACGTGCGTTTAACTTCACGTATCCAACCTCCATTCTGTACAAGAGCACTTTGCTCCAATTGTACATAACCAAAATCAGCGTTGTTCTCATACGCTGTCACTACTGATCCCTTCTTTCCAGGGACGATTCTAACATTACTCATACGTCAAGAGTTAATTAAGTTAATACTGTACTCATTGGGGGGTGTTGTGTTGGACAAATCAACAGCAAAAAAAAGTTGTCTCCACCGTGTGTAACAAGTAGACTCACTCCTTGAGTATCAGCCAGTTACAAAATGGGGTCTGTATGCTATTTTGAGCACACGTTGAGCACAGAGTGAGGACACAAAAAACTGTTCATCGCTGCGTAGTGTATGCCTTGGGGTGTACTGTCCTGCAACTCCCCTGAGGACAAAAAACTGCACAACGTGTGTACAGTCTTGTCCTCTTGGGGAGTGAAGCGTTCTAGACAGCTTTAAGAGCATCATCAGCCAGTGCCCAGTTGTCATGGTCCTTGGCAAAGTTGAGCGCATCGTTCAAGGCAGATAACCCTGCACTTGTGTACTCAATGTCCCTCTGCAATGCCATTCTGCCTTCATCACTCAGCACGTGCTTGCTTGATTTCAGTGGCTTAAGCACAACTTGCTCTGCATAGGCAATGCAAGCGTTGTTATAATCAACAGTGAACTGGTGATGCATATGCTCAAGAGTTGACGTTGAGCACATTTTCAACATGCTCTCAAGCATTAATTTCATATCAATTGGGTATTCAAACATAATCTAAAGTTTTAAAATGCAGGGTGAGTTACAGCACCCTGCTGACTGTTTATTTATTATCCTCTTGAAGGCGCATTGAGGCAATGAGTGACAGGTTGACTGTCATTATCACAAACAGCGCTTGAACAAACCAGCCAAATGCTGTGTAATGTTCAAAGTTGAATGCTGCTCCTAGAGTGACCATTCCTTCAAAGAGAATGAGTGCTAGTAATCCTATACTAACACTCGTTGAGTAGTGCATGAATTTGTAGAACTGCATGGCTTAAGACATTAAGTAAGACAAATATTCAAGACTGTGCTCACGTGCTTCACTGTCAGCTTCCATGCGATCAGCAAGATCTTGAAGGCCTCTTTCCACATTGCTCAGTGTATAGCTCTGAGCTTTAGGACTTTTAGCACGTGGTGCAAGCACTACCAACATGAACTTCTCAGGATATCTCCTGAAGTTCTTATTGGTAACTTCTACCACATTAATGTTGCGACCACTCAAACCTTCAACAGTTGTGGCCATTAGAATGCTTACTGCACCATCAGGTGAGCAAGCGAAGCGATCACCATTAACCTCAAGCACATTCATTGTGTTGATTTTGTTGATGATCATGAACTTGGCAAAGCTAACGCTATCACCAAATTCAAAGTTGTAATTGCATGTTTTCATAGGAAGTAGTTTTGGAAAACATTAAACATTATGCACATTAAAATAAAGCAGGGCATGTCTGTGCAATTTGACACACCCTGCTTAGAGAGATTTAGAATGGTGCTTTCTCTCCATTAGCACCTTGAGCTGCTTTATAGGCAGCAACCTCAGCCACATTATCATGGCTGATGGTAGAGTCAACAAGCTCCCCAGAAGGATCCCACTCAGTGAAGCGCACAATACGCTTACCACCACGAGTCAGAGCAATGCCCTCATGTCCTGCTTGCTTAAGGAATGGCTTGATAGCCTCCTCAAACGTGACATCCTCACGCAACTCACGTGCAGCGATGTCAGCAGGAATTTCATCCTCAAGGAACTCGCGCACTGCAATCTTGCCTGGTAAGTTGCCACCTTTCAATGAAGCCACTAGCTTCTCAAGGTTCTTAACTTCACCACGCATTAGTGTAGTGCGCTTTGTCTCACGCACCCAGCCTCCAACAGTAGAGAGGCTAGATGATTCTAAGACAACGTAGCCAAACTCTGGATTTGACTTGTAAGGGTTAATCATTACACCCTTATCATTTTTCTTAATAGCAACTGAATTTGCCATAACGTAGGAATGGTTGACCTAAGCACCAAAAGGTTCAAGTAAAGATAATGCACTATAATTCTAAAGGCCATAGTGCTTATGCCTGTATGTGTTGGGTGGTGTTAGGCACCCTGCGCATGCGAGTATTGGTAGGACAGCAGGCTTATATATAATAAAACACAGAGCATCAGTGAAGATACTCTGTGCTTGGCCTGCGCAGGCACCAGACATCCAGTCTAGCCTTTTTGATTGGTACAGTAGTCTCTGTAGTAGCGATACGCTTCCACCAGTGACTTTGCAACAATGCTCACTCCTGCAATTACGTATGTTTTATACATCACGTTGAGTGTTGTCCTGGGTTTCATGGGGGGTGCAGTGGTGCGCGTGCGCTGGGGGGGCTGGCTGCATAGGCATCCCTCACATTCTCTCCCTCAGGCAAAAATCCATTTACCAAAAATTTTTTCAGAATTAAAATAAATTTGCGCGAGTTAAACTTTTCAGTATATTTGTGAGAACTAAAATCAAATAATATGGAAGAACAAGAACAAAAGCAGCAGCTCTCAAGAGAGGAGATTGTTGCGTGGTACAAAGATCAGATTGAAGTGGCCACACTACGTGCTGACTTAGCAGAACAGCAGTCACGTGCAGTGCGCTTTGAATCTGAGCGTTTGCAGCATGCCATCATGATTGCCAACATCAAAGCAGCCAAAGATGAAATTGACTCTGAAGAAGAGACAACAAAAGAAGAAGAATAAATTTTAAAAAGTTAAACATGAAATTATTAGGAAAACGTATTCTATTGAATATCCCAGCACGCAAAGAATCAATGATTGAATTGACACCAGAAACAGAACGTCAGTTAGATGAGGAGATGATCAAGAAGTGGACAGAGTTAGAAGTTTTCGCTATTGGTGAAGATGTAACTGTAGTTGTTCCTGGAGATAAAGTGTACATCAGTACATCTTACTTACAAAGTGCAGAACGTATCATCATTGGTGAAGAAGCAAAAATGATGGTGTTAGAATTTGAGATTGCTATTGTATGGTAAGGCTCACTTCAGAAGATATCATATTTCCTGAGTATGTAGTGATTGGCAACACTCAGTACAACTTGGTTCTTGATCCTGAAACAGGAGGTGGTTCTTTTGATGGCACAGAGTGCAGACTAACTATTGGAACCAAGTTTCTTGAAATAGACCCTAACTATGTATGGTCAGTTATCAATCATGAGATTATGGAGATAATTTGCGCTATATATTGTGTGAGATATCATGATACATCTGTAGAAGGAAACTATAAGTTCTTTATGGACCACAAAGAATTTGAGTTGTGCATGAATGAATTTGCAAGAGTTATTGTTCAATTTTTAAAAATAAAGTAATGAAAGAAGAAGCAAAAAAAACTTTAACAGAACCAACCATTGTTAATGAAGAGAAAATTGACATGTCAAAAATTTCTCAGCACAGTCGTGGCGAGAAATTAGTTGGTATTACTTTCAACCCTTCTAGGAATGAAGAGGTTGATACAGTCAAGCGTGCATGTGCTTATCTTATTGATGTGATTGAAAAGCATCGTGAGAGTAGCATTGCCAATGGAACATTTACTGCAGACAGAGAATTTTTAATCAACCACGCAATTGGTGAGATTATTAATGCTCAGATGAATGTAGTAAAGGCTATCACTTTTGACACATGGAAGTAACTAAAGTAGAAAAGAAATACAGACTGACTCATTATGACCTGGTTAAATATCAGGTCATAACTGAGTTTGTATTCTTTAAGAAGGAAAGTCTGATTGATTCAGACATTGAGCTTCTTGCGCTTTTAGGAATCCATGGACCAATAGAACTTACAAAGTTTTGCAACATTGTTGTAAAAACCACGTATCCTGACATTGCTCCTGAAGACTTTGCTGTAAGATCTCAAAATGTAAGGAATAAATTATCTAAGCTTGAGAAGCGTGGGTTTATCAAAAAGTCAGATACTTATAAGAAGGTAATTGAGTTAAAGATAGATGTGCCTATTGTGCAAGAAGGTAATGTGTTGTTAGATTATAAATTTTTGGCTCTTGCGACCAGTTAAAAGAAAACAGATTTCTGAGATAGTTGCTGAGAGACTGAACTTGTCAGCAGAGACTGTAGATGAGGTAATTTCTTGTTACTACAAAGCTGTCCAGAAACAACTAAGTTCTTTGCAGGAGGTAAGAGTTAGAGTAAATAGTTTAGGAACATTCTACATCAAGCGCAAAAAGCTTGAAGAAAAATTGCAAAAGTACACTGATGCTCTTGCAAAGTTTGAAGCTAATCCTGAACCAGGATTATCTGATTACAAATCTATGGTAGACATACGTGCTGAGATTGCAAAATTTAACCATGCATTGAAACAGCTAGACCTAGAAGATGTCAAGAAGATGGCAAAAGAAGAAGAAAAACAAATCTATAAACTGAACAAAAATGAGTCTAATCAAACTATGGAAGGAGAAGGGCAAGATTCTTGAAGGAGTCAAGAACAGCGTCTTCAAACAAGAGCATATTGAAGAAATAGCAAAAGCACGTATGGCTATTTGCAATTCATGCCCACACATTGATAATGAAGGTTCAAAATGCTATATGGCAGGTACACAACCTTGTTGTGGTGAATGTGGATGCAAGTTATCGTTTAAAACGAGATCTTTATCTTCGTCATGCCCTAATGATAATTGGAAAGCTATCACATCTGAAGATGAGGAAGAAGCTATTATTAACAGTATAAAAGAATAACCATGCTATCATTTCAACCAGAAAATCACAAGTACGTCTCTATTGATCCATCAGACACAATGGAGTGGATCAGTGTTACCACACTGATTGGATTCTTCAAGCAACCTTTTGATGCTAAAGCCATCTCTAAAAAGAGTTCAAAGAAAAATAGTCCAACTAACAAATGGTTTGGCATGACGCCTGAAGAGATACAAGAGGTATGGAAAGCTGAAGCAAAACGTGCTACTGACCTTGGTACATGGTATCATGACCAGCGTGAGAAAGATCTACTTGCATGTGACACAATCAATCGTCATGAAGCAGTATTACCTGTAGTAAGTCCACTTACCAATGAGAAAGGTTACAAAATTGCTTCATCACAAAAGCTTATATCAGGAATCTACCCTGAGCATCTTGTGTATCTAAGATCTGTAGGCGTTTGTGGTCAGTCAGATTTGGTTGAAATTGCACATGGTAAAATTCACATCCTAGATTACAAGACTAATAAGGAGATTAAAACAGAATCATTCAAAAACTGGGAAGGAATTTCTCAGAAAATGAAAGAACCTGTATCACATTTGGATGATTGTAACTACTTTCATTATGCCCTACAGTTATCTGCATACATGTACATGATCCAAAAACATAATCCAAAATTGGAACCAGGAACACTTACATTGCACCACATTGTATTTGAAACAATTGGTGAAGACAAGTATGGATATCCTATTGTAAATCGCACAGAACAAGGAGATCCCATTGTCAAAGAAGTTATTCCTTATGACCTACCATATTTGAAAGAAGAAGTTATGGCCATTTTTCATTGGATGAAAGAAAACAAAGACACTATAATTAACTACTCTAAACACAAATAATGGTAAAGCTATTTGATTTACAGAATAATGTGATTGTGCCAACAGAGCATTGTCATAATCTAGCATTCTTAAAACGTATTATGGATGAGTATCCAGAGGATTACATGAAGATATACAGCTACTTGTTTTATATGACATGTCCTAACCCAGATCTTAATCCTTTCTTTGATGTGCGTGAGCATGAAAAAGAAGAACTTATATTAACACAGTTAAATGCAGAATTTTCAACAGAAGATGAGGACATTGTGATTGCTTTAGAACTTTGCAAAAAACTTTATGAGACACCTACATATAGAGCATATATGGGTATTAAGTCAATGCTGGATCGTTTGGCAACCTACATGGAGCACACTTCAATACAACATGGTAGAGATGGTAACATTACAGCACTTGTCAATGCGGCAGCAAAATTTGAGCAAATTCGTGGATCTTTTAAAGGAGCGTATAAAGACCTTATGGAAGAACAAAAAAGTACAGTCAGAGGAGGTCAAAACCTCGCGTATGACCAGTTCTAAACCAGAGCAATTCTTATTCATTGTCAAGGTGGAACACATAACAGATGGTCACATTATACAGAGAGAACTACCATGTGTGCCAGCTAAAAATGACTGGATTAAGATTGGAAAAGATAACTATGTTGTGAGAAATGTAACATGGAATTTCTCTGATAGGAGAACAGTAATTTTATTAGTAGATCACCCTAAGTTCTAAATTATGTATAAGGAAATACCTACGTACAGTTATGAGGAGGATGAATGGAGTTATACTGTATTTGAAACAAAACAAGAATTTGTAGACTTTTTATATGAAATCTTTAAAGAGCCAGGTAAATACGCCTTTGATGAGTGTTCTTTAAAGTTCAATGAGCAAGGACGCAAGTTTACAAAAGACAGAGTATACTGTCTTGCACCAGAACGTTCTAAAGACTTTGTTGAGTTTTGGAATAAAGAAAAAGAAAAGTGTAGAAATGGTGTGATCTACAAAAACAATGGTAACAAATGGTACCTTCCACGTGATTATTACATGTGGTTAAACTTCTTACCTATCTACAACAAAGAGGTAAACAGGTTTACATTTGCTGATGTGCGTGATGCACAGTACCATATGGCTCTGTATGAGGAGCTTGCATACCAAACTAACAAGCATGCAGCCATTCTAAAGAAACGTCAGATTGCGTCTTCTTACTATCATGCAGGAAAAATCATTAATCAGTTCTATTTTGAAGAGGGTTCTGTTGCTAAAATGGCAGGATCACTCAAAGATTATATCAATGAGAAAGGAACATGGCGTTTTCTTGAAGAATATCGCAACTTCTTGAACAAGCATACAGCATGGTATCGTCCATGTAATCCTGACAAGGTTCTCAACTGGGAGCAGAAAGCAGAGGTTACACAGGGTGGTAGAAAGGTGGATGTTGGTCTCAAGTCTGTAATCATTGGACTTGTACTAGAGAAAGATCCAACAAATGGTGTAGGGGGTCCATGTACTTTGTTCTTCCACGAGGAAGCAGGTATTGCCCCTAAGATGAACGTCACGCTGGAGTACTTATTACCTGCAATGAAATCAGGTATGATGTACACAGGTATGTTTGTGGTTGCAGGATCTGTGGGTGACTTGGATCAGTGTGAGCCATTGAAAGAATTAATACTCAATCCTGACGCCAAAGATGTACTTGCAGTAGATACTGACTTGTTAGATGATAAAGGAACCAAAGGTCAATGTGGTTTATTTATTCCTGAACAGTGGTCAATGCTTCCATGTATTGATGATTGGGGTAATTCTAAGGTGGAAGAAGCAGTAGAAATGATTCTTGCAGAACGCTTGGAGTGGAAAAAGAAACTAAAACCTGAGGACTACAGACTACGTATTTCTCAGAAACCAATCAACATCAAAGAAGCTTTTGACTACAGAAAAGAAGCTAGATTTCCAGAACACCTTGTGGCTCAGCAGATTAGAAGAATTGAAGAGAAAGAATACCCTACAGAGTTTGTAGATTTGATTTGGGAAGATGACAAAATTGTACAGAAAGCTACGCGTAAGATTCCAATTATGGAGTTTCCTATTTCTCCAAAGACAGAAAACAAGGAAGGTGCTATTGTAATCTATGAAAAACCAATAGCCAATCCTAAGTTTGGAACCTACTACGCATCTATTGACCCTGTATCAGAAGGTAAGACCACTACGTCAGAATCACTCTGTTCCATCTTTGTGTATAAAACAGCGCAAGAAGTGACTGTGCACAAGAAAGATGGATCAATTGAGTCGCGTGTGGAGGGAGATAGAATTGTAGCTTCATGGTGTGGTCGTTTTGATGACCTTAAGAAAACTCATGAACGCTTGGAATTAATCATAGAATACTATAATGCATGGACAATTGTAGAGAACAACGTACACTTGTTTATACAATACATGATCTCAAGACGCAAGCAGAAATATCTTGTACCTAAGAATCAAATTATGTTCCTAAAAGAACTTGGAAGTAACAACAATGTGTTCCAAGAATATGGATGGCGTAACACAGGTACGTTATTTAAAGCTAACTTAGTGTCATATGCTATCCAGTTTCTTGAAGAAGAAATTAATGTTGAGACAAAACCTGATGGAACTATCACCAAGGTAACTTATGGTGTAGAAAGAATTCCAGATATCATGCTTCTGAGAGAAATGGCAGCATACAGGGATGGACTCAACGTGGATAGACTGGTTGCATTCTGCGCTTTAGTGGCTTTTGCTAAGGTACAAGAATCTAATAGGGGCTTTGGAAAACGTGTTGAACATGAAAACACTGATAACTTGCAAAATACAAATAAAAATAGTAACTTATTTATGAGTCCTTTTCGTCATCTTGGTGCTGACAATTCACAGTCGTCTGCATCAGCTATGAGGAAACCAAGGAACCCATTTAAAAATATGAGGTAATTATGCAAATATTTAACGCACTGCAACTTAAGAAAGGCGCAAAAGCTGAATATAACAAGATGGGTACATTTACCCAACCAGTTCAGTTTCTCCCAGCAAAAGATAAAGATGATGCTTGGGGAGCTTGGAATATGGATTGGTTTGAGATGCAAGGACTTAAGCAGATTCGCAGAAATGCGCGTAGGCTTATGAAGAACTACAAGCTTGCCAATGGTATCATTGATAAAACTGACTACATTGTAGAAGAGGACAATGATATGGCAGAGCTCATTGACGTTCTTACAAAAGAAGACAACTCAGCATTTGAACTTAAGTTTTTCCCTATCATTCCAAATGTAATCAACGTGATGGTTGGGGAATTTGCAAAGAGAAATGACAAGATTATGTACAAGTCTGTAGATGATCTTTCATTCAATGAGATGTTGGATCAGAAAAGACAGATGGTTGAGGAATCTCTTCTTGCTCATGCAGAAATGAAAATGAAAATGCAGATTGAGAAGATGGGTCTTAACATGGAAGATCAGGAGCAAGCTAAACAAGCTGAGCAAATGATGTCTCCAGAAAACATCAAAACATTGCCAGAGATTGAGGAATTCTTTAAAAAGAATTACAAGTCAATGGTAGAAGAGTGGGCAACTCACCAACATAATGTTGATGAGGAGCGTTTTAATCTCAAAGAACTTGAAACACTTGCATTTAGAGATAGCTTAATTGCAGATAGAGAATTCTGGCATTTCAAAATGCTTGAAGATGACTATGAGCTTGAGGTATGGAATCCACTTATTACATTCTATCACAAGTCACCAGGAGCACGTTATATATCTCAGTCTAACTGGGGAGGTAAAATTGACTTGATGACAGTTGCTGATGTGATTGATAAGTATGGATACCAAATGAATGGTGATCAATTAAAGAGTCTTGAAGCAATCTATCCTGTTAAATCAGCAGGATATATCTTGCCTGGTGTACAAAATGATGGTTCTTTTTATGATGCTACGCGCTCACATGAGTGGAACGTGGATGGTCCATCATTAGGCATGCGCCAATTTACATCATATCGTGATACTACAAACGCGTATGGTGATGACATTATCCTTAAGATTCTTACTGAATCTGAGGACTTAATGGATTTTGATAATACAGGTTTGTTACGTGTTACTACATGCTACTGGAAATCTCAAAGAATGGTAGGACACCTTACACGCATTGATGAGCAAGGAATGCTCGTTGAGATGGTAGTAGATGAGAATTATAAAGTCACTGAGAAACCTGTTTATAATACTACAGTTATCAAGAAGAAATGTCGCGAGACTCTTGTAATGGGAGAGCACATTGACTGGATTTGGATTAACCATGTGTGGGGTGGTGTCAAGATTGGCCCTAACAGACCTACATTCTATGGTAATACAGATAACTTAAACTTTTCTCCTATCTACTTGGATGTGGCTCCTACCAAGTTCCAGTTTAAAGGAGACTTTACATTGTATGGTTCTAAACTACCAATTGAAGGTGCTGTGTTCTCTGATAGAAATACTAAGTCACGTTCACTTGTAGATAAGATGAAACCATACCAAATTGGATACAATCTTGTAAACAACCAAATTGCTGATATCCTTATTGATGAATTAGGTACAGTTATCATGTTGGATCAGAACGCGTTACCACGTCACTCTGCTGGTGAAGACTGGGGTCATGGTAATTTTGGTAAGGCGTATGTGGCAATGAAGAACTTTGGCATCTTACCATTAGATACATCTATCACCAATACAGAGAATGCTCTTAACTTCCAGCATTATCAAGTACTTAACTTGGAGCAAACAAACAGATTGATGAGCAGAATCCAATTGGCAAATCACTTTAAACAACAGTGTTTTGAAACAATTGGTATTTCACCTCAGCGTTTAGGAGCTGTCAATGCACAAGAAACTGCACAAGGAATTGAGCAAGCAATCAATCAAAGTTATTCTCAGACAGAAATGTACTTTGTACAGCACTCTGAATACCTTATGCCACGCGTGCATCAAATGCGTACTGACCTTGCTCAATACTATCATTCTAATAGACCAAGCTTGAGACTACAATACATGACAAGCATGGATGAGAAAGTAAACTTTGAATTGAATGGTACTGAGCTTTTAGCAAGAGATATGAATGTATTTGTGTCTACCAAGGTTAATCAACGTCAGTTGATGGAGCAAATTAGACAACTAGCACTCAATAACAACACTTCTGGCGCATCTATTTATGATTTAGGTAATCTTCTTAAGGCAGACTCACTTGCTGAGATTACACACACTCTTAAAGCGGTGGAAGAAAAAGTTCAACAACAACAGCAGCAACAAGCACAAGCACAAACTGACTCAGAGAAAATGCGTCAGGAAGGTGAAACAGCACGTCAAGAAGCTGAGCTTAAATTTAAAGCAGAGCAAGCACAACTTGATAGAGATGCTGATATTCAAATTGCTGAGATCAGATCAGCTGGTTATACTGGTATGAAAGATCTTAATGAGAATAAGCAAACAGATTACCTTGATACACTTGAGTATTTAGATAAGAGACGCGCGCGCGAGAAGGATCAAAGCCTTGAGCAAACGCGTGAAACTAATCGCATGATACAAGAGCAAACCACTAATGATATCAAGCGTCAGGAAATGCTTACACGCAAAGAGATTGCTGATAAACAACTACAGATTGCACTAGCAAATAAAAATAAATATGATGGCAAAAAATAGGTTAGCGATATAGTGTAAAAAACTTTCATTTGCACTGATTGCTAGTTTAAATTTTTGGAGTTTATTTGCTAACTTATTATTGAAGAAGAACAGAAGAAAAACCTCAAAAAACAAAGTATGGAAGATACAACAAATAAAAAACCTGAAAGTCAAGACGTGACTTCAGTAGTACTTGACAGTATTGATGATTTTTTACCACTACCAGGCGCTGATAGTGTTGTTACAAGTGATGAAGATGATGAGCCAAAAAGCACAGTCTTCTCAAGACCTAACAAACCTGCAGACCTTACATTCTTAGATTCTGACAGTTCAGATGAAGGAGATGATACTAAGAAAGTAACAAAAGAGGAAGTGGACTCAGCTTTAGCTGAATTGGATGATGCATTTGCTGCAGAAGAAGAGGAAGGTAATAAAGCTGGACGCAAAAAAATTGATAAAAGTGGAATGGTAGAAACATTCTCAAAACTCATTGATGAAGGCGTTCTCATGGGATTTGAAGATGACAAACCACTTGAAGAGTATTCTATGAAGGATTGGAAAGAATTAATCCAAGCCAACTTAGAAGAAAAGGAGCGAGCACTGCGTGAGCAAACTCCTAAAGAGTTCTTTGAAGCACTGCCAGAAGAGTTACAATATGCTGCAAAGTATGTTGCTGAAGGTGGAAAAGATATGAAAGGATTGTTCAGAGCATTAGCTCAAGTAGAAGAACAACGTTCATTGGATCCACAGAATGATGAGCATCAAGAGATTATTGTACGTCAATATCTTTATGCTACTAACTTTGGAAATGGTGATCAGTCATTGATTGAAGATCAAATCCAAGAATGGGTTGACAATGGTACAATTACAAAGCGTGCCAATCAATTCAAACCAAAGTTAGATGACATGCAAGCTCAAGTTTTACAAGCTAAGCTACAACAGCAAGAGCAGTTTAAACTACAGCAGCAACAACAAAAAGAAGCGTATATGGAAAACATATACAACACTTTGAAGCCAGGTGATTTGAATGGTCTTAAAGTTGATAACAAGCGTCAAAGATTTTTGTGGGATGAGCTCACAACTTTGAAATACCAAAGCTTGCAAGGAAGACCTACAAACTTACTTGGTAGACTTTTAGAAGATTATCAGTTTAGTGACAAACCACGTTATGATCTAATTGCAGAAACATTGTGGTTGTTATCTGATCCAGATGATTATAAAGAACAAATTAGAAAACAAGCGCGCAATGAAGTAACTCAAGAAACAGTGAAGAAACTAAAAACTGAAGAAGCTAGACGCCTATCTTCTACAGTAAATGAGGAACCTGAACAACGTAGTTCAAGATCTTCATTAAAGAAACCACGCAATATTTTTGCAAGATAGAATGTACTTAATTTTTTAACTTAAATAATAACAACAAAATGGCAACACCAGTTTTAAACAATGGTCTGTTTCTACGAGATACCAGCTACAAGGTATCATCTCATCTAGATTCATACCACCTAGTGAACATGCTGAAGTCTGCTGAACCTATGGATTTGGGTCCAGTTGATCTTTGGGCAATGTCTCAAAAAGTAGAAATGCCTCTTTACCAAATGTCTTCATTTGGAGGTAAAAACACAATCTTGGTAGACACACCACGTGGCGAGTACAAGTGGCAGACTCCAATTGTAACTGACCTTCCTTATGTAACTGAAGATATTGAACCAGCTTCTGCTATTCTTGGTCAAGATGGTACTACTTTCAAAATCAAATTGAACAGACGTGTATTTGGTCATGGTGATATCATCACTTATGATAAATACAAAGGTTTGGAGATGTACATCACTGCTGATGATATCCTTCCTTCTGCAGATGGTTACATCTACACTGTTCAACTTGTGAACAACAATAACACTGCGTCATTGGATCACAAATACTTGAAGCCTGGAACTAAATTCTTCAGAAAAGGTTCTGCACGTGGGGAGTATGGTGAGCGTTTCTCTGACATTGGTGAATTGACAAATGGCTTTCGTGAGTACTACAACTTTGTAGGTGGTGCTGAAGCTCACGTTCACTATTCAGTATCTTCTCGCGCAGAGATGATGATGAAAGGTGGTCTTAATGCTGATGGTTCAGTTCCTGTAACTGAGATCTGGCGTTCATTTGACAAAAACCTTGATCCATCAATTGCAAACATTGACCAAATGTTAGCTGTTATGGGTAAAGACTATATCAAGAAAGCTTATGACAATGGTTCATTGACACGCTCTTTCTTAACTAAGATGGAAGCTGCTCACTTGACTAAAATTGCTACTGACATTGAGACCTACTTAATGTGGGGACAAGGTGGACGTATCAAGCAAGATGGTCCAGATGACATGCGCTTATCTGTGGGTCTTTGGGGTCAGTTGGATAACTCTTACAAGCGTATCTACAACAAATCAGGATTTACTCTTGACTTGTTCCGCTCTGAGATCTTCAACTTCTTCAATGGTAAAGTTGAATTCAAAGGACCAGATCCACAACGCAACTTGATCGTTCAAACTGGTATGGCTGGTATGAAAATGATCAATGAGGCTATCAAGAAAGAAGCATTTGGTACAGGTCTTCAAACAGTTATCAACATGGACCAATCAGGTGTTGGTGCTATCTCTGGTAACAATGCAATGGACTTGAACTTTGGATTTGCATTTACAAGCTACACAATTCCATTCTTGGCAAATGTGAAATTTGTATTGAACCCTGCATTTGACAACGTTCACACAAATGATATTGAAAACCCAATCATTGATGGTTTCCCATTATCTTCTTACAACTTCATCATTTTTGATATCACTGATAACACAAATGACAACATCTTCTTGTTGAAATTGAAGTGGGACAATGAGTTGAAATGGTTCTATCAAAATGGTACTATGGACTACATGGGACGCAGCCAAGGATTCCAGTCTTCTGGTAACTTCAATGGATATCGCGTTATGATGAGCCAAACAATGCCAGCGATCTGGGTTAAAGATCCTACTAAGGTTCTTAAGATTGTAATGAGAAACCCTGTTACAGGAGGATCATTCTAGTCTACTACTATATAAGGAAGAGGGAAGGGGGATTAAGTTCCTCCTTCTTCTCAACCTAATAGGAAGAAACTCCACCTCCTCAAGTCAAACATAGTTTGATGTGGAAGTATGCCAAGAGACATCTCTTGGTACTCATGAGTGCAACACCTTGACGTGGTTCATGAGCTTAGGCAGAAATGCTGACCAACGTTGCAAAAGAAGAAAGAAAGAAAAACCCAAAAACAAAACAAAACAAAATGGAAAACATTACAGTAGTTGAAAAAGACAGAGGCTTAAAGCGCACAAGTACAGTCTCAATCAAACCTTTTGCTAACAACACTAATTCTAACATGGGATTAGAGCGTTATGAAATGGTTGTATTTGAGGGTGTTATTCATGAAGAGGTAATTGCATGTTTGGAGTTTAATGGCATCAAACGTTATGTTACAGGATTGAATGAATTTGCGCCAGAAATTAAAGCTTTACCTGAAGATGAGAGAGAGGCAGCAGTAAAAGAAATTAGAACTATTGTTGCACAACTTGAAAAAGAACTCGCATCAAATATTATTGATCCAAAAGATGAGCAATTCTGGAACAAAGTAAAACTCTTAAGACCAGATAACTCTGAATTTTGGGAAAAGATTGTGATTCGTGTAGGTAATGATCCAGTGTTTTTAGATCCTACAATTGATCCATATGACTTAATTAAGCTAAGAGCTATTGAGGCAGGTGGTTTTTCTATTGTTGCTAAGTCATTAGATCAAGCAAGAAGTAATTCTTCTTTCAAGTTTTATCTTGACAAATATGAAGAAACTGCATCTATCAAAACTGAAGTTAAAAAATTACGTAACAAAGCTCTTGCAGAACTTCAGAAATTGTATGATAAAAACACAAACAAACTATTCTTGGTTTGTAAAGTGATTGATGCAAACTCTACACAATATCGCAAGTCAACACCAAATGATGTTCTTTATGACAACATGGATAAATACATCAATGGTGAGACAGTTGATAAAGACAAAAAGAAAACAGCATCTAGATTCCTAGAGACATCAGCATTTGATATGGAAACATTGAAATTGCGTGCAATGGTGAAAGATGCTAACTTCTATAAAATTATTGCAACACGTGGGGATGGTAATATCTATCACATGGCTAGTGGAGCAATGCTTGGTAAAACTCCTGCTGAGGTGTCTGAGTATTTGAAAAATCCTTTGAATGAAGAGATTTTGATGGATCTTACACGTACAGTAGAAAAACATTGGAATAACTAATGGATAACAATCTTCTCAGAATAAAGATATATGAGCGTTTGAATAAACTCGCTTCATTTGACTATGACAACATTGAGTGTTGGCAAATAGTTGAGGCATTTAACAAAGCGCAACTGGATTGGATTAGAAGACAAATTCACGTCAATGCTAATCACCCTGATTCTGATGAGTCTTCTAAAATGCAGATTGATGATGTGCAAAAGATACTTTTGACAGCTGATATTCTTGCAAATAAGCAGGATCGCTATTATGAAACAGAGTTATTACCAGATGATTATCTTTATTTCAAACGTGTGTCTGTAAAAGGTATTAAAGATTGTTGTCCTGCAAGACACATGATTGTTTACCTTGATGAAACAGCTGACGTTGACAACTTGCTTAGTGATGATTTCAAAAAGCCAAGTTGGGAATGGGAAGAAACTTTCTGTACTATGCAAAGCAACAGAATCAGGATTTATACAAACAATGAGTTTGAAATTGATGATGCTCAGCTTACATATTACAGAACTCCTAGAAAGGTACAATTTTTAGGTTGTGTTGATCCTTCTACTGGAGTAGCTTCTACAGTTGATGTAACATGTGAATTTAAAGATGATGTTGCAGAACTAATTGTAGAAGGTGCAGTAGCCATTATAGCTGGTGATATTGAATCATTTAACCAGATGAGTATTGCACAACAGAACCAAGCAATGAATGACTAAAATAATGTAAAATGGATTTTGCAGGAGTATATAAACTAAAAAGAAAAGAGAGCGCATCATATGAAGCACATGATGCTGAAGAATCTCTTGACATGGAAGTAGCAGAAATGGGTTTAAAACTTATGATGGCTGGTACTTCTTTTCACTTGCTTCATTTAAAAGTAAAAGATCTTGGATCATTTGCAGCACACAAAGCACTCAATGAATTGTATGATGCACTGCCTGGGCATGCAGATACTCTTATTGAAAGCTATCAAGGAGCTGCAGAAGTTCTAGTAGAATGCAAACATTCAGAAGAATATCCTTTGAAAGTTTTGAATTCTGTAGAAGATTCATTATCTTATATACGAGAACTGACCACAGAGATCAATGAACTACAAGCTATTATGCCATATAGCGAAATAGTGAATGACCTTGACACTGTTAAGAGCACATTGAACTCTGCTAAGTATAAACTTAAGTTTTTGAAATAATTTGTTTTTTGTTTAATTTTTAATTTTTAATTGTTATGGCTTATTTTCCACATGCGTTTCAGAAGATGTTATCTGCAACGCACCCTGCTGGTGGTGCTACTCCAGTGCCTTTCCCAAGCGGTGGTTCAACCCCTGCAACTACAGTAGCTATTGCTGCTGGTCAAGTTGCGATTGTTAACGCATTAACCAATGTTCCAATTGACCCAGCTGTACTTCCTACATTTGGTACAGGTGCTGGTCAATATACGCAAGTATACTTGGCACAAGGTAGTTTCCACACAAGTGACAAACTTGGTCCTTTCCATGGTGGTTACAAAGAAACTGTAAAGTCAAAAGGAATCAATGCAAAATTGGTTAGTTCTCTTTATAGAACAGACCCTGCTGCTCCAGTAAACAACGTACTTGAAGTATGTCAAGTTAACTGTGGTTTAGATTGTGAGACTATGTATGACTTACGTCTTGACATCAAAGGTTCTCCTGCTTTACGTTTCTTAAACCACAACTTGTACCAAACACTTAGTGGTTACACAGGATGCTGCACTTACACAGGTGCTGCTACTACACCTGATAAAGTTGATCCAAACGTTGTATTGTTGCAATGGGCTGACCAAATCAACAGTGTTTCTTCTGGAAACAACTCTACTCCATTCTTGAGTCAATTTGTTAACGCTAAAGTTTGGAACAAAACTGCATTGGCTACTACAGTAGGTGCTGTCACTGCTGGTGCTACATCTGTAATCGTTGCTTCTGCTGGTTCTGGTGCTACTGCTATCCAAGCTGGTAACAAAGTTAAAGTTGGTGGTTACACTGCGTATGTTTCTGGTGCTTATGTATCAGGTACTACTGTTAACCTTGTAAATGCTAATGGTACTCCATTTGTATTCCCTGCAAACGTTGCAGCTGGTACAGCAATCAAAGTTTATCGCGAAATCACAACTGCAACTTACGTTCCTTTAACAGGTGCTGCTGCAGTAACTACTGATTCTTGCTTAGACATCATTGGTGCATATGTTGACACTGTATTTGGTGACTGTTCATTCAGCCCAATGGATCACTTTGAAACTGAGCCAATCTTGCTTTACGCTTCATTAGCTGCTTATGCTAATAACTCTAATGAGTTGAATGGTAACCCATGTGTTGTATCTTGCTTTACTGTAAGTGAAGTTCAAGCTGCAAAACAAGGTAAAGGATTTGGTGAAACTTTGGTACGTGAGTTAATCTTAGCTAAGCGTTACCAACAAGAGCCTTGGTACCAAGATCCACGTTTACGTGAAATCAATGGTGACACCACTCTTGGAACAAGCAACTCTGGTGGTCCTGAGATTGTACGTGGTAATCGTTATAGCGTTTACTATTTGTTACACAGCATTCCACGCAAAAACAACCCTACAGGTGTATTTGATAACGATCAATACCTTGTTAAGATTGTTGTTCCTGCGTACACAACTGCTGCTGGCGCAACTCTAACAAGCTTGAATGCATTTGAAGCTTGGTGGAACGCTTGGTTAGCTTCAGCGCAAGCTGGTGTAGTTCTACAAGTTGTAGCGTAGTATCATCACAATATCGCACAAAAGGGAAAAGAAGGGCATTGCGCTCTTCTTTTCTTTTTTTGTTGCAATTGTAAGATATTTTGTTTAAATTTTAATGAGAGTCCATCTTACTAAACTCTAAGGTTATGGCAATAAAACATATATTACAATTAGATATTCCTGAAACAGCTTGTGAGAACATTCTTAGAGTTGTTGATACATCTATTTATGCTGATCAAACATTACTTCCAGTGGTGTGTCAACAGTTAGATATTACACTTCCAGGAACAAATCAACCTGTATATATAACTACAGGACTTACTCCTAATTTTTGTATTGTTTTAGATGCAGTAGATTTAGGCATTGACTGCCCTCCAGGATCAAGTATTCCTGATGGCATCTATACAATACGTTATAGCGTTTCACCAAATGATCTTTCTTATGTGACATATTATCACTTAAGAACAACAAAAACTTTGAACAGATATTACGGTGAAATTTGTAAATTGCACTTGCAAGAGTGTGAGCCCACATCAGAAGAGAAACAAAAACTTGATGACTTGCGATATATTAAAATGCTAATAGATGCAGCAAAAGCTAAAGTAGAATACTGTCATGCTCCAGAGCAAGGTATTGAGATGTTAGCGTATGCAAACAAACTGTTAGATAAGTATATTATGGGTTGTTGTATAACTTGTAGATAACCAATTTATGAAATGTTCAAACTGTAATAGAAAATTGTCTTGTGGATGCCAGCAAAAAGTTGCTAGTAATGGTACATCAGTATGTACTTCTTGCATAACAGCTTATGAAAACAGCATCAATCCTAATGCTAAACCAGGAGGAGATACACAATACATTTGGGATGTTCCAAAAAATTATTATCCTAAAAAATAATGGGTGCACGTTCACATATCAATGAACTATTTGCTGATTCTCTATTCTTAGAGTTCAACAAAAGTCGCTTTGGTTTAGACATTTGTAAGAAGCGTCTAGATCCAGACTATGCATATGAGATGAAGATTCTCTATGAGAGAGGTAAAGAACGTTATGATTGCCATTTACCAGAAGAATGTTGTTGTACATTCACTGCTATTAAAGAACAAATTAAAACACTGTAAATGAAACCTATATCACCAAATGCAAGCAAGTATGGAAAGAATGGATGTATGCCAGTTTCTGCATCTTGTGTTGTGTGGAATGGTCCTGATATTTCATGCATTAATCTGTGTTCAGGAGATACAATAGATGAAGTTGTTTATCAGCTTGCACAAATTCTATGTGACATTACAGAAAATGTTCTTGATGTAACAACTTTAGATTTTGAATGTTTATTGGCTGAAGGTCAGGCTGCACCAGATACATTACTTGAAACATTGCAATTGATTATTACAAATGCATGTACTCCAGACCCACCACCTCCACCAACTCCACCAACTCCATTACCAGATGTTCAGTTGCCTGATTGTTTATATTATGTAAATTCAGAAGGAGATACAGTTACAGCTTTGCCATTAGATGAGTATGCTGCTTATTTGGCATCAATTATTTGTAGACTTATTGCTGATATTAACAGCATTAATGCAGTAATTACTACTATCAACACGAGAGTTACAATTCTTGAGTCTATTGTTTCTGGTGGTGGAAGTACCCCTCCAGTAACCACAGTTGTCACACAATGTTTAAGTAATAATACAACTCCTGGTGAATCATTACCAATTGATGTAGCATTTTACAATCTTGAGCAGCGCTTGTGTGAATATACTAGTTTACTAGGTAGTGTTACTAGTTGGCAAAATATGCTTAACAATGTATGTATTGATGCCAATACACCACAACCTTGTAGCACAACAGGAGCAACTTATGGAGATGTTCCTGGTTGGATTTCAAATGTACAAACAGTGGCTGATGCTATGACAAACTTATGGTTGGTTGTATGTACTTTAAATGACTGCATGACTACTACACCATCTCCAGTTACATGTGTTCCTATTCCACCAGTATCTGTGACAATATCAAGTATTACCACAATAGGTGCTACAATTACATGGGTTGCACCTGTAACAACAGGAGTTCAAGCACCTATTGCTTACAAAGTTGAAGTATATGATATTGCTGGTACAATACCACCAATTGTTAGTGTTATTGTTGGTACGTCTCCTTTGAGCTATCAAATATTGGATCCTACAATTACTACAGTTGACACATACATTGTAAAAGTATTTGCAATCTATGATTGTGGCACATCAACACCAGCAGTAACTCAAGGATTATTAAAAGAGCCTGCGTATGTGGCAAAATTACATTACACTAATGTGCCACTTACAGCAACTTCAGAAAGTTGTTTTAACCCTGTAACATTAGGTACTACAAACTTTATTGAAAGAGAAAATCTAATAACTATTGAGTTAAGAGATAATTCTGGAAATCCAGTAATCAATACAGGAACACCAATTGAAACAACAATACGTTTAGAATACGATGGATGTACAGGTATTGTAGAAGAAGATGTTGTAATAACAATTAATTCAAGTTCATCTTTTGGTACTGCTACTTATACAAGTGAATCTGTAATCTATTGTGTTGGTGTTGGTTGTACTCCTGTATCAAGAACTGTTCTTTGTTGGGCAGGTTCAGAAGTGGCAGGTGGAGCACCTCTACCTACAACAATTGGAATTGACACATCATTATCAGGATTAGGAACTTGTTAAATTATAAAAGATGTATAGTAAAAGTGGTTGTATGAAAGTTTCCTCAAACTGTGTAGTTTGGGAAGGACCTGATATTCCTTGTTTAAAATTGTGTAAAGGCGATACAATTACAGATGTTCTCTATAAACTGGCTACAGATTATTGTGAGACATTAGTTATGTTAGATCCTACAACATATGATATCTCATGTTTTAATTATTTAGGAGTTCCTCCTGAAGATTTTGCTGATCTATTTCAGATAGTAATAGATGAGATTTGTAGCGTTGCAGGTGTGCCTGGCCCTCCAGGACCTGCAGGTGCAGATGGTGCAGATGGTACTAATGGTAATTATGTTGTAGTAGAAAATGTTCTTTTAGGTAGTCCTTTTTGCCCTTGTGGTGGTGTTGAAATTCAACTTTACAGTGGTACCACAAATACATTAATTGATCAGTATTATGTGTGTACTGGTTGTGATGGTGGTGGTGGAATTGTTGGACCTGCTGGCCCCCAAGGCCCTGCTGGAGCTAATGGCGCACAAGGAGTTAAAGGAGAGCCTGGAGATGCTGGAAAATCAGGTAGAGGTGTTGCTGTATTTGTGCAAACAACTCAACCAACATCAACAGATTTCAATAACCTTTATGGATCTATTGAAGGATTTGGTGTAAACTTTATTCCTGGAAATAATCAAATCAAAGCAGGAGATATTTGGATAGAACCTTGTGTAATCTAATATGGGACAAGTAAGAATATTTGATGGTATAAATTGGGTCAATCCTTGTGACTGTAATGTACGCATTAAGGGCGTAGCAGGATGGGAATTGCTTGATCCTAACAATTGTGTTGTCAGATATTATGATGGTACACAATGGTGTCAAGTAGATTGTACAGATCCACCTTGTAATTGTCCTCCAGGATACTTTAATGATCCTCTGACAAATATTTGTACTCAAGTTACTCAAGTTCCTGCTGTACCAAATCCAGGAGCTGTTGTTTATGAATTGTACAGACCAGCTTTAGCATCACCACCTTATGGTGATTTTGGAGCAAGATTGTATCATGATGTTAGTGGGGCAACATATCCAATTAATGGTTACAGAAATTTATCATTACCAAATACTGGATTTGGAAGTCAGTATAGAACTTATGAAAATGCAGGTACAGGAGTGCAAATTCCTATTGATGCTACATGTACTGCTGCTGCATTAAATTCTACAGGAGGTCAAACAAGAATGCAACGCTCTTCTTTATGGGCAAAATTGCCTGGAGGAGGTGCGCAATGGCCAGATGGACAATGGATTTCAGTTGAATATTGTATAGATATTTTAGAAGAAAAAGAATATATTCTTGGTATAGGTAGTGATAACCAAATACGCATTACTGTAGATTCAACAACCTTTAATGGTGGAGGTGTAACTAATTTAGTAAATCTATATGCAAGTGAGAATCCATCAGGAACTCCTTTAAGCACAACTACTTCTGAGCCATTTAGATTTTGGCACATGTTTCCAGTTACATTACCTGCAGGAACACATAGATTTATTATAGAAGGTTACAACATATCTTCAACATATGGATTTGGTACAGAAATATATGACACTACTGCAGCTTATATGCAGAACACAATTATGACTGGTGGAGATAGTATTGAAAATCATATACTTTTTAGTACACGTCAGTTGGCAATGACACCACCATTATTGATACCTGGGCCAGCAGAAACAGTAACATGGTCATGTTCTCCTGATACAGTTTATAGTGATTGTTATGGAGCGCCATCATGTATAGTAACAACAACAACAGATTGCTTATAAATTAAATAATAATAGAAATGGGAACTTATAATAATAACTGTGAAGGATGTGGATGTGGACCATCAATTCCAGAACCATGTGTGACCCCACCACCAGTATGTCCTGATCCACAGCCATGTACTGAGGTTACAGATGCTCAATGTACTTTGTATACTGGACCAGATATTATGTGTGGCACTACTGTAGTAGTTGCAACTAATACTAATATTGCAGAGGCGCTTCAAGCAATAGTAGCACACTTTTGTCCACAATAAAATATTTTGCAGCTTTATTGGTTTTCTGCAAATAGGCAAACCCCCATGTAATCTTGGGGGTTTTGTTTTTATGGTTATATTTGCTTAACTCGTTTATTTTGTCTATATTTTTATTGAGGATAAGTTATGAATACTTGCAAACCAGATGTTAAAGCACCACGTTACAGAAAGACAGCAAAAACTACTGTAGTTTCTGACATGATTGATCACATTCAATCTGAGGTTTTTGCTGCTAAGTACTTAACAGACAAGGAGATAAAAGATATCATCCTTGAGTTTAACAAAGAGGTATGCAATATAGTAGTTGACAAGCGTGATGGTGTGGAAATACCAAGTCAGATTGGTCACATCTTTATTGGTTCTTGTCCAAGAAAAAAAGGTAAGAATGTAGATTTTAAGCAAACTGCATTTTATTTACAAACTGTGCAACACAGAAACTGGGAAAGCGATGGGTATCTTGCAAAGATCTTCTTTACAACATACGCAAGCAGATACAGATTTAAACATAATGAGTTGTGGGGATTTTCTCCAACTAGAAAGTTTAAAAGAAGTGTTGGTGCTGAGTATCCTAAACGCTGGAAGCAATATATTCTTGTAGATCCTTACAAGAAGATAACAAGTGTTTTCAGAAGTAGATTGTATAATATTGAACGTACTGAGGACAATGTTCAAAATTTAAAAACATATAACGAATTTGAATTTTAAGTCATGACAGTAGGAGAAGCAATATCAAGAGTGCGTAACCAAATCAAGTCTGTTAAGCAGGATGCTAACATTACTAATAGATTCTTGTACTCTTTGATCATGAAGCATGCTAGATTTTTCATGCATCGTCAGGATAATCTTAATCGCATCATGAAGTTTAACAGTGTGTTCCAAACACTGAACTTTGTAGAATTAATTACAGTAGATAAAGCTGAAGCGCAATGCTTTGGCGTTGACACTGGTTGTTGGTTTAAAAGAACTAAGAATCAGTTACCTAAAATGATTGAGGGTTATTATGGACCTCTTTTAAGAAGTGTATCATCACTTGACCTATCACAACAAGTGATACCTACATTTCCAATGACATTCCAACAAATGTCAAAACAAAGCACTTTTAAGTACAACAACAAGAAGTATTACTGGTACCTTAATGGTTATTTGTATTTTCCTAATCTTGATTGGGATGCAATTCGCGTAGAAGGTGTATATGAAGATGACATTTCTAAATACAATTGTGATGCATCAGATGATTGTTTGTATGTACAAAACTCAAAAATCAATATTCCAGAATTTCTTTTCTCAGAAATTGAACAACTTGTAATGCGTGATCTAGGAGTGATGATTCAAATTCCTTCAGATCCTGGTCAGAATGCATCTAGTGTAACATCATAATCAAATGAAAACAGAACTTAAATACAGAACCTTTGATGAGCTTCTTGACAGCGTTAAGATTGATTTAAGATCATTTGATCTTGAGGGGATGATAGATGACCAAACTTTAATTAAAGTTGTTCAGCGTGTAAATTATGACCTTGGATTAAAGATCAATCCTAATCGCACTAAGATGTTAGAAGTGCATAATTATCGCGCAAAGTTACCATCTGACTTTTATGTATTAAATCATGCATTACTTTGTACTGGTTCTGTTGATACATATGTTCCACCACTATGGTCTTACAAAACTTATCAGCAAGGTGTGGCAGATGGTATATACCAAGCTGAATTTGAAATCTATAAAAAAATGGTAGAGCAATATACTCAGATCTTGACTATCAATCCTGGTCTAAACACTATTACACATAATCTTGGAACAAACTATGTAATTGTACAAGCATTGGCACAAGATCATACTTTGTTAAATCTTGATGTAATCATTATTGATGATGATACAATTCAGCTTGATTCAAATTATTCACAACCTTACTATGGTGTTATTGTTACTGTAATGGGTTCTAAAGCCAGCAATGGTCAATACTGTCCTCCTGATCCATGTCCAATTCCACCAAATCCTTGCGTTCAAGATGCTACTCCATGTAACAGCACATGCGTTACACATGAGCATGGTCAACCTGTTGTTATTGATAGATGTAATGGCAGAACACGCAAGTTTAAAAACATGTTTAGACTAGAAGTTGTAAAGAACAATTCTGTGTCTGCTGATTGTGTTGATGTAAACTCTCGCAACTACTACTCTGTATTTTTAAAGAATGGTTTCATTGAGACTAACTTTAAAGAAGGAGAAGTACTTGTGATGTATGAAAGCGTAATGGAAACAGAAAAAGGAGACCTTATGGTATTAAGTCATCCTTATGCTGATGAGTATTATGAGTACGCAATCAAAGAAAGAATTTATGAGAATCTTGCTCAAGCTGGAGAGAACACTTTCCAATTGATGCAAATGATGTCAGCAAAATTACGCGAAGCGCGCAATAGAGCATTAGGATTCATTAACACTCCAGACTTTAATGAGATGAAGCAGATCTGGCTTACAAACAGAAAAGCTCAATATCATAAGTTTTATGACATGTTTAAGAATCACATGCCTTATCATCCATATTATACATAATAGAAAATGGCTGGTCAAAATCTTCAGAACACCTCATCTGTAAAAACTCAGACCTTTAATAAAGGTATGAACAAAGACAACACTGACATTTACATGTCAGAGGGTCTTTGGTACAATGCAATTAATGCCATTAACAACTCACACTATGGTGAGTCTGGTTCTATTGGAAATGAACCATCAAATAAATATTGCACAGAATCTCCATACACAATCATTGGATATGCATTTATTAAAGAAACAGAATGGTTAATTTTCTCTACAAATGATATTGGTTCTGAGATAGGTATTTTCAATGAAACAGGATGTTCATATAAGACTGTAATAAATGATGATTGTTTGAACTTTAAAACAACGCATCTTATTACAGCTTTTGTAAGAGAAAACTATGATTGTACATTCTCAGCATACTGGCAGGATAATTTGAATCCTGACAGAATTATGAATATCAATGAGGTTCCTTACATATGCACTCCTGTAAGTAATGATCCATGTGATGGTGAAATCTGCACAACTCAATTAGATTGTGACAAAATTAGATTGCATCCATTAATTCAACAACCATGTCTTAGTGTGCGTAAAGCACGTGGATCAGGTCAGTTAAACAATGGTAGCTACATGGCTGTTATTGCATATTCTGAAAATGGAATTCGCTTAACAGATTATTCTATGCCAAGTGTACCACAAGCATTATGGCAAGACACTGGTATTGGAGGTGGCATTGAGATTGAACTAGAAGATCTTGATGAAAACTATGATGAGTATGAACTTACAGTTATCTGTGTAATTACTCAAAATGCTATTGCTAAGAAGATTGGAAATTATTCAATTAAGCAAAAACGTGTAGTATTGGACATCATTGCAGGTGGATTGGAAACAGTTCCACTTTCATATATTCCACTAAGAGGTGTTGTATATGAAAGAAGTGAGAAAATGTCTGTGGTTAATAACTATCTTATCAGAAGTGGATTATCTACACAGCCATATCTTAACTATCAGCCACAAGCAAATAATATTAAAACTAACTGGGTTGCTGTAGAGTATGACATAAACTACTACTGGAATGGTGGTAATGTTACTGGCTACATGCGTGATGAAGTGTATGCATTCTTTATCAGATGGGTATATCAAACAGGAAATCGCTCAGCATCATACCATATTCCAGGAAGAGCAGCAACTGCAACAGATATTGCACCAGTTGCAACCAATGATGTTGTGTATCCAAATGAAACACAAGCTTGGCAAGTATATGATACATCTACTAGATACAATGCATCTGGTACAGAAAAAGATGAAGGTGTTGTAATTGCCAAAGGTAAAATGGCATACTGGGAATCTTCAGAGTTATATCCAACAAATCCAGAGATTTGGGGATCTCTTTGTTTCCAGCCAATACGTCACCACAAAATGCCATCTAATGAAACAATCCATATTCACAATCAAGGTGGAGACAAGATTGTTGTATTAGGTGTTGAGTTTACAAATATTGAACATCCAGTTGATGCCAATGGTAATCCTATTCCAGATGTAGTAGGATATGAAATACTACGTGGATCAAGAGAAGGAAATAAAACAATCATTGCAAAGGGCGTTTTTGCAAACATGCTTGAGTTTAAGATTGATGGTCAGACAAGTAAGAAAGGATTGATGCAAAACTATCCTTACAATGACTTGCGTCCAGACCCATTCTTATCTGATGATTATACAATTCTTGATAACAATGTCAATAATGATCCTTGGGAACAAGCTTCTAAATTGTCTAATTACAAGAAGAATTATTTGTCCTTCCATTCTGTAGAAACAAACTTTGTCAGACCTGCGTTTGGTAGAAACTACATTAAGATTTATACTGAAGAAAAAGGAACAGCTACAGGTAAATTTGAGATTCCATACAAGCATCCTAAGTTTAAACTATTAACTGATAATGCATTTACACTTGCATTTACCACAGGTATTGGTATTGCATTGATTGGTGCTCTTGGTAAAACTACATTAAAAGGTGGTAACTTTCCAATGGCTGCAGGTACTGGTGGTCCATATACTGACGCATTGCGTGAGGCTGGACCTGGAACTACAATTGCAGATTTATTAAGTGGTGGTATTCTTGCTGCTATATCTGCAGGTGGTCAGATTCAAATGGCAGGTACTATTGCAGGTTTACTTGATCTTGCTATAAATTTTGCTTTCTGGATGCCAAAAGGAATGCAAGTAGTTTTAGATTTGATAACTGCTCTTTCCAACTTTAGAGATTATGCATTACAATACAACAGTCATGGATTCTACAGTAACTATACTAATGTAAGCAGTTCTGTTGTACCTCCTGCATATCCTAAGTGCTTTAGAAGAAAAGTGAAAGATAACATGATTAAGTATATTGGAATGCATGTCCAAGATTTCAATAATACTTATAGAATCAATAACTTAAATAGAACTAAGTTTTTATGTCTTCAGACAGATATTGATTTGCCAAACCCTGTATCTCCTGACAATTCTAAGAAGCGTGTCAAAGACGTATCAGGAATAAGTCATAAGAATCCATTTGGTGAGTTTACATCTAGCATTGCACAGTACTATGGTGCAATTAAAGTTGACTATGAAAATCAATATGGTCAATTAGATGCAGTAGTTCAAATTCCTACTGATTCTTGTGTGTACAAAACTAACCCTGTAGTAGGAACAACATTTGCTACTTCAGGTATTTTTGGAGGAGATGTCTACATCAACAGATACACAGAAAAGAATGCACAGTTATTCTTTAACACATGGATGTTTGGTGAACTTGATGGTACTGAATGGGATTATAGAAACTATGTAAATGGTCCTGCACCACGTTACTATGCAGCATTTTTGAATTATGATGCTTCAGATTTTAATCCAAATTTTTCTTGGAACTTTCCTACAAATATACTTCCACAGGTTACTATAAATACTCCTTCAGATAACTATAGACTTGATGCACCAAATAATGGTTTAACACTTAGATTGGTAAGAAAGAATTCTTGGTTCTATTTGTTTTACAATGGTGTGCGTGATTACTTCACAGAGTCTGAGTTAAACATGGCATTTAGAGACTATGGAGAAGATGTGACACAGAAGTTTTATGATGTGTATGGCAATTCATTTAATGATTTGTCAACTATGTTTAGATCTGATTTGATTTCAAAACCAATCTTTTATAAATATGATCTCTCACTTAGTACCTCAAAACTATTCAACAATCTCGCAAACTGGGGAAAATTACTACCACGTGACTATGACCCAAAACTCTATGAGTCATGTTTTGAATACTACCCACGAAGAAGTGTCTATTCATTACAGCAAAAGGCTGGACTTAGAAGAGATAATTGGAGAAACTTCTTACCTCTTAACTATAAAGATTTTGTAGGTAAGGTTAACATCATTAAACCTTTAAATGCAACAGGAGCTATTATTCTTTTTGAAGATGCAGAACCTGTATCATTTGTAGGAGTAGATCAATTGCAAACTCAAGGTAGCGTAAAAGTAACTATTGGTGATAGTGGTTTATTCCAAAATAACTACCAAAGTTTAACCAACGCAGATGATGCATTAGCTTATGGATCTTCTATTTCATCTAGAGCTGTAATCAATACGCCATATGGAATGTTCTTTGTTTCTCAGAAAACAGGTAAGATCTTGCAAACAGCTGGTCAGGGATTAGAAGAGATTTCACGCAATGGATTGAAATTCTGGTTTGCAGAAAACTTACCTTCTAAGTTGTTACAACAATATCCTGATTTTCCATTGTATGATAACCCTGTTGCTGGTATTGGTGTACAGGCAATCTATGATTCAATGTATGAATTGGTTTACTTCACTAAACGTGATTATAAACCATTAAGAGATGATCTTTTATTTGATGATGAATCAGGCGTTCCTTACTACGTATGTGGAGAAATAACACCAGGACCTAACACAGTTGTTGTTCCTGAATCTACACCATGTTCAGGATGTCCAGAAGGATCTGAAATTGTTGATGGAGAATGTGTAATTGAAACAATAGTTCCTGCAGAATACAATGGCCCAACCTTGGATATAGAAGCAGCTCAGAATCTTTCAGTATACAATACATATGGTATTAGACTTTATCCTGATATTACTACTGCAACTAAGCCAGTTAAAGGTATTGGACCTAACTCTGCGTATGAAGTAAGAAGTAACAATGGAGCAGGCACATTAATTACACCTCTTGCAAATGTTCAAAATAGCTTATGGAATGCTAGTGGTTCTTGTGGTGGTAGTACATTTGGTAGATTAAATATTGCTGGTGTATGGCCTAATGGTGGAACACAACCATATGGACAAGATGTATGCTATTCTTATTGTCTTGATGTTCCTGTAACTAAACAATATTTAATTGGTATTGCAGGAGACAACGAGGTTAAAATATATGTTGATGGTGTTCTTTGGGTATATCTTTCAGCAAGAGATGCTGCTGGTCAACCTGACAGTTCAGTATCAAGACCATTTACAAGTTGGCATACATTCCCTGTAACATTACAAGCAGGAACTAGAAATATCAGACTTTGTGGTATCAATCATGGCGCTCAAGCAGCATTTGCTGGTGAAATCTATGATTTAACACTTGCAGAGATTCAGACAAATGGATTATTAGATCCTAAAGTAACAACACCTGTATTAGATTGTGGAGCTGTAGAAGCAGATCTTACACCATACATTATATTCTCTACAAAAGATTATATTGGACAATCTATTCCTGATCCTGAAAGTTCAGGTACTTATTTTTGTCCAGAAGGAACATTGGTAGGTGAGGGTTGTGATGTTCCAAGTTGTGTGATTACAGAAGTTGTACCAGGAAACCCATGTGTATCTTGTACATTAAACACATCTGCAGTTAATGTTGATTATGGAGAATCTATTACATTAACTTGGACTACAACACTTGCAACAAGTGTAACTATGAATAATAATGTTGGCACATTGCCACTTAATGGATTTATTACAGTTGTTCCTGCAAGTAACACTACATATTATATTGAAGCAGAAGATGCAGCAGGAAATATATCTGTATGTTCAATTGACATTACAGTAAACCCAATTCCACAAAAGTGTCCTTGCGCCTTTGATGATCCATTGTGTTTTGAACCATGTCACTGGACAGTAAGTTATGATCCTAAATCTAAAATGTGGATCAGCTTCCATGACTGGCATCCAACACTGTTAATGCCTTCTTATCAGAATTTCTACTCTATAATGAGAAATTCTATATGGAAGCATAATGATCGTTGGGATAGCTTCTGTAACTACTATGGAGACAATCATCCATGGGAAATTGAATACCCTATTGTAACGCCAAATCAAGTAACAACTCTTAGAAACTTTGAGTACTACTTGGACGTTTACAAGTTCTATAATGATGGTAAAGATTTCCATCATGTACTAGATCAAAACTTTGATAGAGCAATCATTTATAACTCTGAGCAAATATCAGGTCTTCTTAAACTTAGAATTAAGCAGAAAGGAAATCCATTAGATATTATTGCACAACCAACAGTTGGACCTGATTACATTGAGATTCTTTTCTCTAAAGAAGAAAACAAATACAGATTCAATCAGTTCTGGGACATCACTAATGATAGAGGTGAATTCAGTGGAACTAAGTTGCCAATGTGGAATACTAAATGTTCAGGATATGAGCGATACATTAATCCATCATATGTGGATTATGACAAGCCACCATTACAACATAAAAAATTCAGACACTATGGTAACAGAGTAGTTTTGAGAAAAAATATTAGTGGTGATAACAAAATGATTCTTAAATTAACAAACGCTAAAAATCTAAATAGTCCTAGATAATGAATACTTCTGACAACCAAAAGTGGACTCTCAATGAAGTTCTCACAAACTTTACAAAAAGACAAGCCCAGATTGCTCAAGAAAAGCAAATGAAAGAGGAGCTGAAACAACTCATGTTGAATCAGCAAGCTCAGCAATTGAGTCAATTTGTACCAGGAATGGATCAAGCTCAACCACAAGAAGAGTCTTTTGATCAGTATTACAATGCGTACAAAGAAGGAGGTATTCATATTGATCCTTCCAAAAAAGGTACATTCAAAGCTCAAGCTACGCGCATGGGCATGGGAGTTCAAGAAGCTGCTAGACATATTCTTGCCAATAAAGAAAAGTACTCTTCAGCAATGGTTAAGAAAGCAAACTTTGCCAGAAACTTTGCAAAAGAAGAAGGTGGTCAAATAAATGATGACCCATGTCCTCCAGGTTACTATTGGCATCACTATACAAGAGAATGCATACCTTTTAGCGAAAATGTACCAACGCAACAACAAGTGTTTGATACATATAATCCAATGTATGACACATATCAGGATTTTCTTAATAAACTTGAGCGTAAAAGAAATGTTGAGGAGTATCAGCTTTACAGACAAGAAAAGTTAAATAAACTTTATGAAAAGAATTACAAAGGACCTTGGATAATAGATGAGGAAACTGGTGAAAAAATTCGCATAGATAAAGAATCAGAAGAGTATCAGAAATTTAAAGAAAGTGAAGAATTTAAAAACTTTAAGAATCAATATCCATCTAAAGATTCACCAGGTTTTGATATTCCAAAGGACTTTGAGCAAAAACAATACTATCCAAAAGATGGTGTATGGGATGAAAAATCAAAAGAACTTTTTAATAACTTTTTTCAATATGATGATGAGGACTTAGAAAACTTCCAAAACTATTTTGATAAAACTTACCCTGGTGAACATAGAAAGGCAACACCAACAGATATCTATCAGGACAATTATGATAACTGGTGTCCATGTTACAAAACTCAACAAATTTTTGTACAAGGTCTTCCTGTAACACAAAAGGTATGTGTACCATGTGAGCAAGCTAAATATGGTGGAGTGTTCTACAATGAAGGTGGTGAGATGATCAAGCGTGCTGATGGTTCTTATTCTCAAAGAGGTCTTTGGGATAACATTAGAGCAAATCGTGGCAGTGGCAAAGAACCAACAAAAGAGATGCTTGCGCAAGAACGCAGAATAAAAAAAAAAGCTAATGGGGGAGCAGTAGATTGTCCTGAAGGATCTGTATGGATTGAGACAGCACAACGATGTGTTTCATTTGAAGAGTTATCTCAATATTCTAATGTTAGTGATCCTTCTAGATTTACTCCTGAAAGTTTAGAGCGTGCAGTTAATAGTGAAGTACAAATTCAACAAGCACTACAAGAACTAGAATTAGCTAAACAGCAATATCCAGAACTAGAAGCAAAATATACAGCAGCACAAGAAGCTTTATTAAAAGAACAAAGACGCGTCAATGCAGTGCGTTCACGTATTATTCCTGCTTCAAAAGCATTAGATAAAGCTGATGATAAGTATGAAATTTATAATAGGGATTCTAATGAAACTGAAGAAGATTTTAAAACAGCAGATGGCAAAGCTTGGAAGAGATTTGTAAATTCTCGCAATCCTGCTGAATTACAAAAAAATCTCCAAAATCTTCCACAAGGAATAAAAGATGTTTTACCAAACCAAGGTAGATACAATGTGGCAAGATGGGAGTCAGCATATGATGATTGGAAATATGAAGCATTTCCTGGTAGAGAATTATATTGTACACCTTATGGATGTTTTGCTTATCAAAAAGCTGGTGCATATGATGTTCCAATTGTTGGTGGTAACATTGCATTTGCAAACATGTCTGATTCTGGTCAATTACCTTTTGAGAAAATTAATCCTTCACAAAGACAACCTGGTGATGTTGGTTTACTTGTAGATATGGCAGTTTCTGATTATACTACAGCAGGGTCACCTAGAATACTTAGACCTCATCATACAGCAATTTATGCTGGTCCAAATGGCAATCCTAATAATTATGAAGCAGGTAAATTTTATAATGCAGATAATGGAGTCAGACTTGCATTTAAGATAAGTGATTTTGATCAGTCAGCAAAAAGTGATCCTAGATCTCGCATTGATTATTATAGATATGTAGGTAAAACAAGAGAGTTAGAAGCAGGATTAAAAGATCTTGAAAATCAAAAACTTGCAGAAGGTGAGCGTTTAAAGACCATGGAATCATCAATACGTATGCCATACATGCCTTTGTTCAAAGCACCACCAATTGACCTTCCAGAAAGAGACATGGAATTAAGGTATCCTGCTGAACCAGTAGTACCACCAACCATGCGTGAACGTGTGAATAGTGCTATTTCTAAATTTATTCCAACAATGCCTAAGCGTTATGATAATGGTGGTCAAACAAATTGTCCTGAAGGAACAACATGGAATGAGCAGTTGCAATCATGTGTTCCTGTAGATCAAAATGAAGCACAAGCATTTTTAACTAATTGGTATCAGAATAGAGCAAAGCTTTTTGATAATCCTGAATCTGCTAATCTAGAGGAAACAGAAGATTATAAAGCATGGATGAATAAAATCTTGCCTACAATTCAGCAAAGAACTAAATCATATCCTGCACCCATGTATCAACAAGTAATTGAAGATGATCCTTCAGTTATGGGAATGTATGTGGAAGGAAAGAATCCTCAAGTAATTTTAAAAGAATCTTTAAAAAAGAATCCTAGGGAAAAGACTATTACTGAAACTCATGAGTACAGTACATTTTTGACTGATCCTATGCAGAAATTTGTATACCCTGTACATAACAGAGTTATTCAAGAAAACTTCAAATCATACGATGAGATCATTAAAGGCAAGAGTGGTCAAGAAGAAGAAGAGGTTGGAGCATTCTATGATTATGTAACTGATCCTCAGCAAGATAATGTCCACTCATATTTAATGAATGCGCGCAGAATATTCAATGTAAAACCTGATCAAGTTGTAACAGAGGATGATGTAAACAAATGGTTAGAAAAAGCTAACAGTGAAGGCATGCTTGACAAGAATAGTCCTAACTACAATGATGAGTTATATATTCTATTCAATATGTCTAAAGGTAAGAAAGGACTTTCAAATTTATTCAACTATATGGTAAGTAATAAATCAGGTTCTGACAACTCTCTTACCATGGCCAAACTAGGTGGTTCATTTGGATATGTCCCTAACTTTTTTTAAATTTAATTGATGGCAAGGTTTACTGAAGAAAGGATGTTTGAAAAGCTTGGAGATATTTCTTCAAGTAAAAAAACACGTATAAAATCATTAGTGTGTCCTCCAGGGTATTATTATGATAAAAGTAAAGATGATTGTGTTAAAATAGAATTTTTATATGAACATGGCTTGCCAGATAAAAATGGTAATATTAAGTACAGAAACACTTTCATAAAAGGATATAATTACCCAAAAGACACTAATGCTGCGCAAGCTTGGGAAGTTCAAAAGAATCAATTTCCATATGCTGCAGAAGATGTTGATTCATGGTATAATACATGGTATGCTCAGCGAATGGCTAAACCAGAATTTGCACAATTAGCTCAACAAAGGCTTGAGGCTGCAGTAGATGGAGAAACACCTTATATATTACAAGCTACACCAACATATCAAAAAGAAGATCATGGTGGAGGATATGCTACAACTTATATTAAAAAGGTAAATGATCCTGCCAATAAACCATATGAAAACAAGATAGTTGTAAATGGTAGTATTCATCCAGATTCAGGATCTAATGATCTTTACAACAGCATGATGGCTAACCCTTTTGAGCAAAGAGATTATCTGTTTAAAGAGTTACTTCATGAAAAAACGCATTGGGATGATAATAACTATCCACAAGTAGGAACATCTAGACATGATATAAGTAAGGATGAAGTGCTTAACAGTGCTTTGCCAAAAGAGTATCTTAAAGTTAATCCAGAAGGATCAGTTTATCATTGGGATGAAAATGAGAATTTATTACCTTTTAAATTTGATGAGGGTCTTCCTGAAGAACAATTGGAATATTTAAGTAGACCTACAGAAGTAAGAGCGCGTTTAAATGTGTGGAGACAGTACAATAACATATCTCCAACAAAAGATTATCATCCTTCAGAAATAAAAAGAATTATAGATGGTAATGTAAAACATATCTTAAATAATCCAGATACTGTAAACCCATTAGATTACAGAAACATCTTAGAACTATATCAAATTATTCATGGAGATCCTAAGGTATTAAAAGAACTTCATGATAGATATGTCTTTACTGATCCTAAAAAAGAATTAGACACAGCTGAATATGGAGGTATTACAAAATATCCTGATGGTGGTTTAGTTCAACTTGACAGAGTTCCTGGTGCTAGATTTAAGAAAAATTCATCTGGTACATGGGTATATGAATCTGGTGCACCAATTACAGATCAATTGATATTGCAAGAACTTAATTATGGTAAAGGTAAACCTGTAGGCAGTCCAGTCATGCAAGGTCTTCCAGCTCCTGATATAAGAACTACTGATATGAAAATTCAGGCTGTTAAGAATCAGGGAATGGCATATCAGTCTACTGCAGATCAATTAAAAGTTTTGCAACAGCAGAAAGATAGAGAAATAGCTCAACAAAAAGCAGAGCAAAAAAGAGCTAATAGCCAAATGCCTACTGATCCATTTTTGCAGAAATCAGAAACCCTGCAACAAGTAGCAGCTAAAATGGTTCCTCAAAGTGAACAACAATGGGCAGATTTTGAATTTGTAAAACAAGATACTGCTAAAAGAAAATCAGATTTGATTTCTTTATTTGTATTAGATGGATATACTCCTGAAGAAGCAGCTTCCATAGTTGGTTCTTATGGGAGTGACTGGGCATCTTTAGAACAAGCAAAAGCTAAGGATCTTCAGCAAATGAGAACTAGATCTGCAATGATTGCTGCAGGAGAAAATCCTGACAGCATGAAACAGTTTACACCACGAGCACCTCAAGCATGGAATGATAGAATGCAAGATTTGATTTTTAATCCTTTCACATCTGTTGGATATCTTATGCGTGGTCAAGAGATTCCTGAGTACTTGCAAGAAAAAGTAGATAATGGTACATTAGGATATTGGGCTAATGGTCAATTTGTACAAGGACGCAATTTATTAGATACTGCT
>Ga0192647_100228_pt1 | contig 38172 bp, 33 predicted proteins | sample LauGreFa1BDMLBSN_2_FD_133046 | JGI IMG/M metagenome (GOLD analysis project Ga0192647, IMG submission 133046) | Freshwater lake microbial communities from Lake Michigan, USA - Fa13.BD.MLB.SN - reassembly | ecosystem: Environmental > Aquatic > Freshwater > Lake | place: Lake Michigan, USA... | reverse complement strand
GGGCGGCGCTGGCCTGGGCTGGCGCCTTTGGCTTGTACGCCTGGACCTACGGCCCCTGGCTCTTGCAAACCCGCATGGACGGGCGCGATGGATAAGCCGCAGGCGCCGGCCGTCATCGTCAAAACGCGCTGGGGCCTGGGGTCCAAGCTGGCGGTCGTAGGCACGCCATTTTTGCTGGCGGCCTTGCTTTCGACGGTGGCGACCTTGTGGGTGAGCTGGCAGCTCGACGGCGGCGCTGCGGCGGTCAACGAGGCCGGACGCCTGCGCATGCAGGCCTACCGGATGGCTTTGGTAGCGGCCAGCGGACCGGAGCAAGAGCTCCTGGGCTTGACGCAAAAATTTGACGAAAGCCTGCTGCTGCTCAAAAGCGGCGACACCGAACGCCCCCTGTTCATGCCTTGGGACGACCAGGTGCGCTTGCGTTTTGACGCGGTGCAGGCCGACTGGGCGCAGTTTCAAGCGCAAAGGCTCACCGGTGCGCCTGTCGACGCGGCGCCCTTGCGCAGTGACACGGTTCGTTTTGTTGCGGACATTGACACCTTGGTCGCCAGCATTGAGGCCCACATGGCGCGCTGGACTTCCATCTTGCACCTGCTGCAAATGGGCGTGTTGTCATTGGCCACGATTGGCGCCACCGTGCTCATCGTGACAGGCTACCGCTTTGTGCTCGAACCAGTGCAGCTGCTCAAGCAGGCGATTGAAAAAATCCAGGCCGGCGACTGGGGCGCGCGGGTCGAGCGCGTTACCTCAGACGAATTTGGCACTTTGGCCGATGGCTTTAACGGCATGGCCGAGCACCTGCAGCTCATGTACCGCAACCTGGAAGCCAAGGTCAAGGAGAAGACGCTGGAACTCGAAGAAAAGCGCGAGCGCCTGGAGGCCTTGTACGAGGTCACGTCCATGGTGGCGCAAGCCACTTCGCTGGACGCGCTGGCGCAAGATTTTTCGCAGCGGCTGATGCGCATTGCGCGCGCCGATGGGGTGGCGGTGCGCTGGTCCGACCAGGCCAACCAGCGCTTTGTGATGCTGGCCTCCAGCGGTCTGAGCGCCGAGATGGTGCAAGACGAGCAGTGCCTGCATGCGGGCGACTGCCACTGCGCCGTGGTCGTCAGCGCCCCGCAGCTGCGGGTGATCGCCATACGCGCCGAAACGCCTGCCGCCTTGCAGCATTGCGCCAAAGCGGGCTTTAGTACCGTGGTCAATGTGCCCATTTGCCTGCACGAGCGGGTGCTGGGCGAGGTGGACCTGTTTTTCCACGCCAAGGTAGAGCCCTCGGCGGCAGAGCGCACCTTGCTCGAAGCACTCAATAGCCACCTGGCCAGCGCCATGGACAACCTGCGCCTCCAGGCGTTGGAGAAAGAAGCGGCCGTGTCGCAAGAGCGCCACCTGATCGCGCGCGAGCTGCACGACTCGATTGCGCAGTCGTTGGCCTTTTTGAAAATCCAGGTGCAGCTCCTGCGCCAAGCGGTCAACGGCGGCTCGGCGGAAGAAATTCAATCCGTGCTGGAAGAAATCGACGTTGGCGTGCGTGAAAGCTATGGCGATGTGCGCGAGCTGCTGATGCATTTCCGCACCCGCGCCAACACCGAAGACATCGAGCCCGCGCTGGCCACCACGCTGCGCAAGTTTGAACACCAAACCGGTCTGGCCACCGCGCTGGCCATCACCGGCCACGGACTGCCCTTGTCGGCCGACGTGCAGATCCAAGTGCTGCACATCGTGCAAGAGGCGCTGTCCAACGTGCGCAAGCATGCCCATGCGTCCAAGGTCTGGCTCGACGTGCAGCAGCAGCCGGTCTGGCGCTTTGAGGTGCGCGACGACGGCGTGGGCTACGAGGCCGACAACAGCGCACGGGAAGAAACCCATGTCGGCCTGCGCATCATGGTCGAACGCGCACAGCGCATCGGCGCCTTGCTCGAATACATTTCTACCCCCGGCGTGGGCACTTCGGTCCTGCTGACGCTACCCTTGGCCACTTTAATAACTGGCGCCGGCGCTTTAAGCCCAGGGCCCGTGCTCGAACGGGTGGCCTCATGAGCGCGGCTTTGGCCCCACCGGTGCGCGTGCTGCTGGTGGACGACCACACCTTGTTTCGCCGCGGCCTGTGCGCCCTGCTGTCGCGCGACGCCCGCGTGCAGGTAGTGGGTGACGCCGCCGATGCCGGTCAGGGCCAACGCCGCGCCCAGGAACTGCAGCCCGACGTGATCTTGCTCGACAACCACCTGCCCGGCGTCAATGGCGTAGACGCGCTGCCCGCCTTGCGTGAGGCCGCACCTGGCGCGCGCATCGTGATGCTCACCGTCAGTGAAGACGAGGAAGACCTGTCGGTGGCCTTGCGCAACGGCGCGGCGGGCTACTTGCTCAAGACCACCGAAGGCGAGGCCCTGATCCAGGCCGTGCAGCGGGCGCACGCCGGCGACAGCGTCATTGCGCCCGAGATGACCAGCAAGCTGGTGGCCGCCTACCGGGGCGCAGCACAACACGATGGCGCCAGTTCCCAAGCCAGCAGCCCGGTGGCCCTGGCCCTGGGCAGCTTGTCCGTGCGTGAGCGCGAAATCCTGGTGGGCATCACCAGTGGTGCGAGCAACAAGGAAATTGCCCGCACGCTGTACATTGCCGAGACCACGGTAAAAACCCATGTGCAGCACGTGCTGCAAAAACTCGGCGTCAGCAGTCGCGTGCACGCGGCCGTGCTGGCCTCGGAAAACCGGCTGGTTTAGGCGCCCGCACCGGGGCCCCAAGCATTGACCTGGCGCAAGGCTTTGCGCCTTTGACAGCGGCCTCCTCCTTTGGGATGAGTGAGCCTCCTCCTTTTGCGCGGCCGCGCTCTTGCCACCGAAGGATGGTGCGCGCCGACACCCCGCCCTAAAGTCATTCCATGAACCCCATGGAGCGAAAGCAATGACCCAAAAAAGGCAGGCCCTGTCGGTGCTGATCGTCAGCACACTCGCGTTTACTGTGTGTTTTATGGTGTGGATGATGTTTGGCGTGATCGGCATACCGATCAAAAAGGCGCTGGACCTCAACTCCACCCAATTCGGCCTGCTCATGGCCACGCCGGTGCTGACCGGTTCGCTGATTCGGGTGCCACTGGGCATCTGGACCGACCGCTATGGCGGTCGCCTAGTCATGGCCATTCTGATGGCCGCCACCGTGCCTGCGATTTACCTTATGTCCTACGCCACGGCGTACTGGCATTTCCTGACCATCGGCTTGTTTGTCGGCCTGACCGGGGGCTCATTCTCGGTGGGCACGCCCTATGTGGCGCGCTGGTTTCCCAAGAACCAGCAGGGTTTTGCCATGGGCATTTATGGCGCGGGCAACTCGGGCGCGGCGGTGAACAAATTTGTCGCTCCGGCCTTGGTGGTGGCCTTTGGCTGGGCCATGGTGCCGCAGGTCTACGCCGCCATCATGCTGGGTGCGACGCTGCTGTTCTGGTTTTTCAGCTACAGCGACCCGGCCCATCTGGTGCCCAGCAATGTGCGTTTTGTGGATCAGCTCAAGGCACTCAAAGACCCCAAGGTGCTGAAGTACTGCCAGTACTACAGCATTGTGTTTGGCGGCTACGTGGCGCTGTCCTTGTGGATGGTGCAGTACTACGTGGGTGAGTTTGGGCTGGAAATCCGCTCCGCTGCGTTGTTGGCAGCCTGCTTCTCGCTGCCTGGCGGCGTGCTGCGCGCAGTCGGCGGCTGGATGTCCGACAAATGGGGCGCGCACAGCGTGACCTGGTGGGTGCTGTGGGTGAGCTGGGTCTGCTTGTTCTTGCTCAGCTATCCGCAAACCGACTTCACTATCGCCACCGTCAACGGGCCGCGCACCTTTCACTTCGGTTTGAACGTCTACATGTTCACCGCCCTCATGTTTGTGCTGGGCATCGCCTTTGCCTTTGGCAAGGCCAGCGTCTTCAAGTACATCAGCGACGACTACACCGGAAACATTGGCGCCATCAGCGGCATCGTCGGCCTGGCCGGTGGCCTGGGCGGCTTTGTCTTGCCCATTTTGTTTGGCGCGCTGATGGACCTGACCGGCATCCGCTCCAGCGCTTTCATGCTGATGTACGGCGTGGTCTGGGTGTCGCTGGTCTGGATGTACTGGACCGAGGTGCGCCGTGGCGAGCTCATGGGCAAAAACGCCGTGCCATTTCAGCTGCACCCTTCAAAAACTGTTTAAGCAAGGAAGTCTATGAACACCCCCCCTACATCGCCTGCTGATATCAGCGAGTGGCGCCCGGAAGATGAGCGCTTCTGGGAAAGCACCGGCAAAGCCATCGCCTACCGCAACCTGTGGATCTCGGTGCCCGCGCTCCTGTGCGGCTTTGCGGTCTGGGGCATGTGGGGCATCATCACGGTGCAGATGCTCAACCTGGGCTTTCCGTTTACCCAGGCCGAGCTGTTCACGCTCACCGCGATTGCCGGTATTTCGGGTGCGACCATGCGCATCCCGGCGTCCTTCCTGATTCGCTTGGCTGGCGGGCGCAACACCATCTTTTTGACCACCGCCATGCTGCTGGCCCCGGCCATTGGCACGGGCATGGCGCTGCAGCACAAGGACTGGCCGCTTTGGGCCTTTCAGCTGATGGCGCTGTGGTCGGGCGTGGGCGGGGGCAACTTTGCCTCGTCCATGTCGAACATCAGCACCTTCTTCCCCAAGCGCCTGCAAGGCACGGCGCTGGGCCTGAACGCGGGCCTGGGTAACTTTGGTGTCACCACTATGCAAATCGTCATACCGCTGGTGATGACGGTCAGCCTGTTTGGCGACTGGGGCGGCGGCTCCATGCAACTGGTCAAGGACAGCGGTTGGATCTTCGGCAAGATTGCCGCGGGCACGCCCACCTGGATCCAGAACGCCGGCTTTGCCTGGGTGCTGTCGCTGCTGCCCCTGTCACTCTTGTGCTGGTTTGGCATGAGCAACCTCAAGACCGTTTCCCCCGACACCGGCAGCCCCTTGGTGGCCTTTGCCAAGGTGACTTACCTCTACACCCTGGCCTTTATTCCCGCGATTTTGGGCTTGTACCTGTACCTGCCAGCACCCACCGGTCTGGGCCTGATCAGCATGTGGCTGGCCATTCCGCTGGACATTGCCAGCGCCTTGCTCATCATGCGCTTGGCGGCCTTTGGCACCATGAAGGAAAACGTGGCCAAGCAGTTCGAGATTTTCAGCAACAAGCACACCTGGGCGATGACGGCGCTGTACATCGTTACCTTCGGCTCCTTCATCGGCTTTTCCATGGCGCTGCCCCTGGCCATCACCGTGATCTTTGGCTTTCAGCACGTGGTCGATCCCGCCACGGGGCTCATGGCCCATGCCCTGAAAAATCCCAACGCGCCTTCGGCCCTGACCTACGCCTGGATTGGCCCCTTTGTGGGCGCCGCAGTGCGCCCGGTGGGTGGCTGGATTGCCGACAAGGTGGGTGGCTCCATCGTCACCCAGTGGATTTCGGCGCTGATGGTGCTGGCCTCTGCCGCGGTGGGCTACGTCATGCTGCTGGCCTACCAAAGCGCCCAGCCTGAGCAGTACTTCTTTGTGTTCATGGCGCTGTTTGTTCTGCTGTTTACCGCCAGCGGCATTGGCAACGGTTCGACCTTTCGCAGCATTGGCTTCATCTTTGACCGCCAGCAAGCCGGCCCGGTGCTGGGCTGGACCTCGGCTGTGGCCGCCTATGGCGCTTTCATCGCCCCGGTGGTGATCGGCACCCAGATCAAGGCCGGCACGCCCCAAAACGCGATGTACGGCTTTGCGGTGTTCTATGCCGCCTGCCTGTTGCTGAACTGGTGGTTCTACCTGCGCACGGGCGCCGAGATCAAAAACCCCTAAGCCCGTCCAAGACCGCCCCTTTATTTCCAGATTTTTACCGAGGTACTGCATGAGCCATTTTCTCGACCGACTCAGTTATTTTTCCCAACCGCGCGAAGCCTTTAGCGGCGAGCATGGTGTGACCACCGGCGAAGACCGCACCTGGGAAAACGCCTACCGCGACCGCTGGGCGCATGACAAGATCGTGCGCAGCACCCACGGCGTGAACTGCACAGGTTCGTGCTCGTGGAAGATCTACGTCAAGGGCGGCATCGTCACCTGGGAAACCCAGCAAACCGACTACCCGCGCACCCGCTGGGACATGCCCAACCACGAGCCGCGCGGTTGCGCTCGGGGTGCGAGCTATAGCTGGTATCTGTACAGCGCCAACCGGGTGAAATACCCCTTGGTACGCGGACGCTTGCTCAAGCTCTGGCGCGAAGCGCGCCTGTCGCAAGACCCGGTGGACGCCTGGGCCTCGATTGCCCAAAGCGACGCCAAGCGCCGTGAATACCAAAGCGTGCGCGGGCTGGGCGGCTTTGTGCGCTCCAGCTGGGACGAGGTCAATGAAATGGTGGCCGCTGCCAACGTCTACACCATCAAGCAGCACGGGCCCGACCGCATCATTGGTTTCTCGCCCATTCCGGCCATGTCCATGGTGTCGTATGCCGCGGGCAGCCGCTACCTGAGCCTGATTGGCGGCGTGTGCATGAGCTTTTACGACTGGTATTGCGACCTGCCCCCGGCCAGCCCGCAAATCTGGGGTGAGCAAACCGATGTGCCCGAATCGGCCGACTGGTTCAACTCCAGCTTCATCATCGCCTGGGGCTCCAACGTGCCGCAAACCCGCACGCCCGACGCGCACTTCTTTACCGAAGTGCGCTACAAAGGTACCAAGACGGTGGCCATCACACCCGACTACTCCGAAGTGGCCAAGCTCTCCGACATCTGGATGAAGCCCAAGCAAGGCACCGACGCTGCCGTGGCCATGGCCATGGGCCACGTCATCCTCAAAGAGTTTTACTTCCCCGACAGCGGCACGCGCAGCAGCTACTTTGACGACTACGTGCGCCGCTATACCGACATGCCCATGCTGGTCATGCTCAAAGAGCACGCCTTGCCCGACGGCAGCGTGGTGATGGTGCCCGACCGCTATCTGCGGGCGTCTGACTTCAACGGCAAACTCGGCGCGGCCAACAACCCCGAGTGGAAAACCGTGGCGATGGATGAGAGCGGCAAAGTGGTGCTGCCCCAGGGCGCGATCGGCTTTCGCTGGGGCCCGGACGGGCGCGCCGACGAAGGCCAGTGGAACCTGCAGGCCAAGGAAGCGCGCCACGGCGCCGACGTCAAACTCAAGCTCTCGCTCATGGAAGGCGAGTCCGCCAGCACGGAGACGGCCAAGGTGGGCTTTCCCTACTTTGGCGGCATCGAGAGCGAACACTTTCCCAACAACGCCACAGGCGCGGCAGCCAACAACGTGCTGGTGCGTACCGTGCCGGTGCAGCGCATCTCCCTGGGCAAAGAAGGCGACAAGCGCGAGGCCCTGGTTGCCACCGTGTTTGACCTGCAGGTGGCCAACTATGGTGTGGCGCGCGGCTTGCCCGGCGAACTCGCTGCCAAAGACTTTGACGACGACACCCCGTACACCCCGGCCTGGCAAGAGCGCATTACCGGCACGCCACGCGCGCAGCTCATTGCGGTGGCACGCCAGTTTGCCGAAAACGCCGACAAGACGCATGGCAAGTCCATGGTCATCATCGGCGCGGCCATGAACCACTGGTACCACGCCGACATGAACTACCGTGGCGTCATCAACATGCTGATGATGTGCGGCTGCATTGGCCAAAGCGGCGGCGGCTGGGCCCACTATGTGGGGCAAGAAAAGCTGCGCCCCCAAACCGGCTGGACCGCACTGGCCTTTGGCCTGGACTGGGTGCGCCCACCCCGGCAAATGAATTCGACCAGTTTTTTTTACGCCCACACCGACCAGTGGCGCTACGAAAAGCTGGGCATGGAAGAAGTGCTCTCGCCCTTGGCCGACAAAAAGCTCTACGGCGGCAGCATGATCGACTACAACGTGCGCGCCGAGCGCATGGGCTGGCTGCCATCGGCGCCACAACTCAAGACCAACCCCTTACAAGTGGTGCGTGACGCTGCCGCTGCGGGCATGGAGCCCAAGGACTACGCCGTCAAAGGCCTCAAGGACGGCAGCCTGGCCATGAGCTGCGAAGACCCGGACCACCCGGACAACTGGCCGCGCAATATGTTTGTCTGGCGCTCCAATATTTTGGGTTCCAGCGGCAAGGGCCACGAATACTTCCTCAAACATCTGCTGGGCACCAGCAACGGTGTGCAGGGCAAAGACATGGGCAAAGATGAGGCCAAACCGACCGAGGTGGTTTGGCACCCAAAAGCGCCCGAAGGCAAGCTCGACCTGCTGGTCACGCTCGATTTCCGCATGAGCACGACCTGCTTGTATTCCGACATCGTGCTGCCCACGGCCACCTGGTACGAGAAAAACGACCTCAACACCAGCGATATGCACCCCTTCATCCACCCCTTGAGCACGGCGGTGGATCCAGCCTGGCAGTCGCGCAGCGACTGGGACATCTACAAGGGCTTTGCCCAGAAGTTCAGCGAAGTCTGCGTCGGCCACCTGGGCGTGGAGCGCGACATGGTGCTCAGCCCGCTGATGCACGACTCTCCATCCGAGTTGGCGCAGCCCTTTGGCGTGCAAGACTGGAAGCGCGGCGAGATCGACCTGATCCCCGGCAAGACCGGCCCCAATATGGTGGTGGTGGAGCGTGACTATCCCAATGTCTACAAGCGCTTTACGGCCTTAGGCCCCTTGCTCAACAAAGTGGGCAACGGCGGCAAAGGCATTGCCTGGAACACGCAAACCGAGGTCAAACAACTGGGCGAACTCAATGGCCTGGTGCAGGAGCCCGGCGTGAGCTGCGGCATGCCCCGGATCGACACCGACATTGACGCCTGCGAAGTGGTGCTGCAACTCGCCCCCGAGACCAACGGCCACGTGGCCGTCAAGGCCTGGCAGGCGCTGGGCAAGCAAACCGGCCTGGACCACACCCATCTGGCCTTGTACCGCGAGGACGAAAAAATCCGCTTTCGCGACATCCAGGCGCAGCCGCGCAAGATCATCAGCTCGCCCACCTGGAGTGGCATCGAGAGCGAGACCGTGTCCTACAACGCCGGCTACACCAATGTGCACGAGATGATCCCATGGCGCACCCTGACCGGTCGCCAGCAGTTCTACATGGACCACCCGTGGATGACCGCCTTTGGCGAAGGCTTTACCAGCTACCGTCCGCCTGTGGACCTGAAGGCTACCAAGGGCATCCAGAACATCCGCTCCAACGGGCACAAAGAGATTGCGCTGAACTTCATCACGCCGCACCAGAAGTGGGGTATCCATTCCACTTACAGCGACAACCTGATGATGCTCACCCTGAACCGGGGTGGCACCGTCATCTGGCTCAGCGAAGACGACGCCAAGAGCGTGGGCATTGAGGACAACGACTGGGTCGAACTGTTCAACGTCAACGGCGCCATCGCAGCGCGTGCGGTGGTCAGCCAGCGGGTGAAAAACGGCATGGTGATGATGTACCACTCGCAAGAGAAGATCATCAACACCCCCGGCTCCGAGATCACCGGCATGCGCGGGGGCATCCACAACTCGGTCACCCGCATTGTGCTCAAGCCCACCCACATGATTGGCGGCTACGCGCAGTTCAGCTACGGCTTTAACTACTACGGAACCATCGGCACCAACCGCGACGAGTTTGTGGTGGTGCGCAAGATGAGCAAGGTGGACTGGCTTGAAGAAGAAGCCCAGTTCAACGCCCGCGCTCCTGTCCACGCTTAAGGAATCACGATGAAAATACGCGCCCAAATCGGCATGGTGCTCAACCTGGACAAGTGCATCGGCTGCCACACCTGTTCGGTCACCTGCAAAAACGTCTGGACCAACCGCCCCGGCATGGAATACGCCTGGTTCAACAACGTGGAAACCAAACCCGGCAACGGCTACCCCAAAGAGTGGGAAAACCAGGACAAGTGGAACGGCGGCTGGATCCGCAAAACCAATGGCCAGATCGAGCCGCGCCAGGGCGCCAAGTGGAAGCTCTTGATGCGCATCTTTGCCAACCCCAATCTGCCCGAAATTGACGACTACTACGAGCCCTTCACCTTCGACTACGCGCACCTGCAATCGGCGCCCGAGATGAAGGACGCACCCACCGCCCGCCCGCGCAGCCTGATCACCGGCAAGCGCATGGAGAAAATCGAGTGGGGTCCGAACTGGGAAGAGATTTTGGGCGGCGAATTCTCCAAGCGCAGCAAGGACAAGAACTTCGACGATATCCAGAAGGACATCTACGGCCAGTTCGAAAACACCTTCATGATGTACCTGCCCCGGCTGTGCGAGCACTGCCTCAATCCCGCCTGCGTGGCGAGCTGCCCTTCGGGCTCGATCTACAAGCGCGAGGAAGACGGCATTGTGCTGATCGATCAGGACAAGTGCCGCGGCTGGCGCATGTGTGTCAGCGGCTGCCCGTACAAAAAGATTTACTACAACTGGAAGAGCGGCAAGGCCGAAAAATGCATCTTCTGCTACCCCCGTATCGAGGCCGGCCAACCCACCGTGTGCAGCGAGACCTGCGTGGGGCGTATCCGCTACCTGGGCGTACTGCTGTATGACGCCGACGGCATCCAGGCCGCAGCCAGCGTGGAACACGACCGCGACTTGTACCAGGCCCAGCTCGACTTGTTCCTAGACCCCAACGACCCGGCCGTGATTGCCCAGGCACGCATTGACGGCATTCCCGACAAATGGATGGAAGCCGCGCGCAAGAGCCCGGTCTACAAAATGGCCGTGCAGTGGAAAGTGGCGCTGCCCCTGCACCCCGAATACCGTACCCTGCCCATGGTTTGGTACGTGCCGCCCCTGTCGCCCATCAGTGCGGCAGCCAACGCCGGCGACATTGGCATCAACGGCGAGATTCCCGACGTCAAGCAGCTGCGCATTCCGGTCAAGTACCTGGCCAATTTGCTCACTGCCGGTGACACCGCACCGGTGGAGCGCGCGCTCGAGCGCATGCTCGCCATGCGCGCCTACCAGCGCGAAAAGCATGTAGATGGCCGTATCAATATGGCCGCGCTCGACCAGGTGCACATGGGCCAGGCCGAGGTGGAAGAGATGTACCACGTCATGGCCATTGCCAACTATGAAGACCGCTTCGTCATCCCCAGCACGCACCGTGAATACGCTGAAGACACCTTTGACATGCGTGGGGGCTGCGGCTTCTCGTTTGGCAACGGCTGCTCGGACGGCACCAGCGAGCTGAGCCTGTTTGGCGGCACCAAGAAGCGCACCATACCCATCAAGGCGGAGGTCTAAGCCATGGCATTTTCCAAACCTGTTGCAGCATCCACCACCCTCAAGGTGATGGCCCATTTGCTGTCGTATCCGGACGCTGCCTTGCGAAGCCATTTACCCGAACTGCGCAGCGCCTTGCAAGCCGAGCAGGCCCTGGCGCCCGCGCGCCTGGCCGAACTTCAGACGCTGATGGCCAAGCTGGGTGGCCCGGACGCGCTGGAGATTGAAGCCCAGTATGTTGAGTTGTTTGACCGGGGTCGCGCCACCTCGCTGCATTTGTTTGAGCATGTGCATGGCGACTCGCGCGACCGGGGTCCGGCCATGATCGACCTGGCGCAAACCTACGAAAAATCCGGCCTGTACCTGGGGCCTGACGAAATGCCCGACTACCTGCCCGTAGTGCTGCAATTTGTGTCCACCCAGCCGCCAGCTGAGGCGCGCGCCTTTTTGGGCGAAATGGCGCACATCTTCAACGCCATCTTCAACGCCTTGCAGCAGCGCAACAGCGCTTACGCCAGCGTCTTGGGCGCCTTGATCGAACTCGCCGGTGAAAAAGCCCACGCCGTGAAGGTGGTGCCAGACGAGCCCTTGGACACCGCTTGGGAAGAGCCGGTGGTGTTTGACGGCTGCTCGGTCAAAGGCCAGGCCCAACCCGGCCAGGCGCAAACCATCCACTTTGCCAAAAAAGCCCTCGCACGGACCGGAGCCACGCTATGAACGCACTCGACATCTTTCTCTTTGGGGTCTATCCCTACATCGCCTTCACCGTCTTTTTGGTGGGCAGCCTGATCCGCTTTGACCGCGACCAATACACCTGGAAGAGCGACTCCTCCCAGCTGCTCAAGGCCGGCCAACTGCGCGCGGGCAGCAACCTGTTCCACGTGGGCGTGTTGTTTTTGTTCTTTGGCCACTTGTTTGGCATGCTGACGCCGCACTTTGTTTATGAGCACTTTCTGGCGGCGGGCTCCAAGCAGCTCATGGCCATGGTCAGCGGCGGCATTGCCGGGACCTTGGGTTTTATCGGTGTGACGCTGCTCTTGCACCGCCGCCTGTTTGAGCCCCGCATCCGCATTAACTCCAAAACCAGCGACATCGTGCTGCTGGTGCTTTTGTGGCTGCAGCTCGCCCTGGGTCTGGCCACCATTCCCTTGTCGGCCCAGCACCTGGACGGCAGCATGATGATGAAGCTCGCCGGCTGGGCGCAAACCATCGTCACTTTCCAGACTGGCGCGCCCGAACTGCTGGCCGAGGCGGGTTGGATTTTCAAGCTGCACATGTTCCTGGGCATGAGCATCTTTTTCATCTTTCCTTTCACCCGCTTGGTGCACGTCTGGAGCGGTTTTGGCACCGTGGCTTACCTGGTGCGCCCCTACCAGGTGGTGCGTGCGCGTCGCCTGAATCTGCCCGCCGGGCACAACGCGCCGCGCCACCCCGGCGCCGGCGTCTGAGGAGCGCGCCATGCAGTACGCAGACATGGTCCAAGCCCCCGTGGCCAGCATCAACGGCGTGGCCTTGCACGGCCTGGACGCGGTTCTCTCGGTGGACGAAGTGCGCCAACGCGCCTGCACCGAGTTGCTGCGTCAAGCAGCAGTCGCCCAGGGCCTGCTGGACGCCAGCGATGCACCTTCGCCCGACGGCGTGCTCAGCGAAGCCGCCTCTGGCGCCATCGAGGCCCTGCTGGACGCGCAATTGCTCATTCCCGAGCCCTCCGAAGAGTCCTGCCGCCGGCACTACGCGGCCCACCAGGCCCAGTACAGCAGCGGCGAGCGCGTGCTGGTGCGCCACATTCTGTTTGCGGTGACGCCGGGCGTCGATCTGTCGGCGCTGCGTTCGCGGGCCGAGACCACGCTGCTCGATGTGCGCTGCCACGACGGCAGCCAAGCCGACGGCGCCTTTGGCAAGGCGGCGTCCACCCTGTCCAACTGCCCCAGCGGCGCCCAAGGCGGCGATCTGGGCTGGTTAAGCGCCGCAGACTGCGCGAGCGAATTTGCCAAAGAATTGTTTGGCCAGACCGATGTGGGCGTGTTGCCGCACTTGGTGCACAGCCGCTTTGGCTTGCATGTGGTCGAGGTCTTGCAACGCCAGAGCGGCGTGGCGCAAAGCTTTGCGTCGGTGCAAGGCGCGGTGGCCATGGCGCTGCGCCAAAACACCTTTGTCGCCGCGCTGCGCCAGTACCTGGCCTTGCTGGCCGGTGCGGCCGTGGTGGTGGGCGTGGTGCTGGACGCAGCCGACACGCCGCTGGTGCAATAGCACCGGTTCGCCCCAAAGCATTTGTGCGTGCTGTGCCTGATCTATTGCTTGAACGGCTGCGCCGTTTCCATGACCACACCTTTCCCGGCGTGCAGGTGCAGTTTGAAAATTTGGTGCAAGACGGCCAGCACCCCAGCATCTTGTTTATCGGCTGCTCCGACTCGCGCCTGGTGCCCTATTTGCTCACCGGCACCGGTCCGGGGGACTTGTTCATGGTGCGCAACGTGGGCGCGTTTGTGCCGCCGTACGACGGTTCGGCCGGTTTTCACGGCACCTCGGCGGCGATTGAGTTTGCGGTGCTCAACCTCAAGGTCTCGCGCATCGTGGTGTGCGGCCACAGCCACTGCGGCGGCATCCGCGCTTTGTACGAAGAGCAGGCGCCGCAGGCCAAAAACCTCAAAGCCTGGCTGGAGTTGGGCCGCGAAGCGGCCTTGCCGGTGCAAGTCACGCCCGAGGCCTTGCGCCGCTGCGAGCAGCGCGCAGTGGTCTTGCAGCTCGAACGCCTGATGGGCTACCCCATGGTGCGAGAGCAAGTAGAGGCCCGGGCCTTGACCTTGCACGGCTGGCACTACGTGATGGAAGAGGGCGAGGTCCATGTGTTTGACGTGAAAAGTGGGCAGTTTGTTCCCGCCTCGGTGGCCTCCCACAGCGGCGATGGACCGTATCCGGGCCATTGTTGCGAGCCCGCCTTCGAACCCAATTGCGGCCGATGAATTCTTTGGTGCCGTCGAGTGGATCGATGAGCCAGAACCGTCCATGTGGCTGGCGGTGAATCAAGGACTCAGCATCCTCCTCGGACACCACAGGGCATTCGGGCAACAAAGGCTTCAGCCGTGAGGCAAGCACGCGATGAGCCGCGAGGTCCGCTTCAGTTATCGGGCTGTCGTCCCCCTTGAGTTGGACTTCTGGTGTTCCACGGGGGTAAACGGCCATGATGGCATCCCCGGCCAGTCTGGCAATGGGGCGCAACTTCTGGATCAGGTCTTCTTGGTCACTTTGTCGCATTAAGTTATATTTTGTGATTTAATCAACAAAATCATCGTATCACGATTGATTTTCTGAAAATAAGATGAATAAAAAACATTCTGCGACAAATCCATCGGTTGACCTGCTCGGCCTAGACGCGCCTCAAGCATGGGACACCGAACTGGCCTTTGCCCACTTGCATGCGCTGGGTGAAGCAGACACCAAGCGCACCGCCGAGCGCCGATTGAACACTCTGGGGCTTCTGCCGCATGAATTAAAGCCTGAGTTGCTGCTGGACGAGCGCGACCGCTCGCCGAACCGGCTCGTGCTGGACTGGGCCATTGAGCAAGCCCGAAAGCGACGCGACCGGGTACTGTTTGCACAGATTTCGTCGCTATCCACCGGACAGGCCTGCCTGCACGCCAACGACGCACGCGGGGCGCGTTTCTGGGTGCCCATGGCTAATTTGACCGACGAGACCATTCAACAAGCGCTGACAGACCTTCAAAGACACATCGGCAAGCCCATCGCCGTGTTTCCGCACGGTGGGCTTGTGGGGCACTTGCGCCACATGCCCAGCACTACAGACATTCAGCTCTGCCCAGAGGCCTACCGCCCCGTCCTGCCCACCAGCTTGTGCCTCAATGGCAACGCCAAACCCGATCTGGCAGCGTCACCTCACCTGAAACGCTTGGAAGCCGAGAGCATTCACATCATCCGCGAGGCGGTGGCCGAAGCGCAGAAACCGGTCATGATGTACTCCATCGGCAAAGACAGCGGCGTCATGCTGCACCTGGCGCGCAAGGCGTTCTACCCGGCGCCACCGCCATTCCCGCTGCTGCACATCGATACGCGCTGGAAGTTTCAGGAGATGTACCTCTTTCGAGACTTCATGGCCCGCGAAAGCGGCATGGACTTGCTCGTGCACACCAATCCCGAGGCGATCGAGAAAAACATCAACCCTTTCGACCACGGCTCAGCACTGCACACCGACATCACCAAGACCGAAGGACTGAAGCAGGCGCTGGACCATTACAAGTTCGATGTGGTGTTTGGTGGCGCTCGCCGCGACGAAGAAAAGTCGCGCGCCAAAGAACGCGTCTTCTCCTTCCGTACGTCCACGCACCGCTGGGACCCAAAAAACCAGCGCCCCGAGCTCTGGAATCTCTACAACCCCCGTAAGAGCCCGGGAGAAAGCATTCGGGTCTTTCCTCTTAGCAACTGGACCGAACTGGACATCTGGCAGTACATCTACCAGGAGAACATTCCCATGGTGCCGCTTTACTTCGCAAAGCCCCGCCCAGTAGTAGTGCGGCCCGAGATGATCATGATGGTCGACGACGAGCGCTGTCGTCTGCTGCCTGGCGAGGAAGTACAGATGAGGAAAGTGCGCTTCCGTACCTTAGGCTGCTACCCGCTCACGGGCGCGGTGGAGTCTGACGCCGAGACTCTGGAGGACATTCTGCTGGAGATCATCAACGCGCGCCAATCGGAGCGACAGGGGCGCAAGATCGACACCGACAGCGCCGGATCTATGGAAAAGAAGAAGCAGGAGGGCTATTTCTGATGCCTCGCACCAAGAAAACCTCTTCAGTGCCTTTACAACGGTCTACAGCTCCCATGGCCAAGGTAGCCACCATCCACGACTGGATGACCCAGCAAGCGCAGCAGGACTTACTGCGCTTCATCACCTGCGGCAGTGTGGACGACGGCAAGAGCACCCTCATCGGTCGCCTGCTGTGGGAGTCGCAGCAGATATTTGACGACCAACTCACCGCACTGCAAGCAGACTCCAAACGACACGGCACGCAAGGGCAAGACATCGACTTTGCCTTGCTGGTTGACGGTCTGGCCGCTGAGCGCGAGCAAGGCATCACCATCGACGTGGCCTACCGCTTCTTCAGCACACCCCGGCGCAAGTTCATCGTGGCCGACACACCGGGCCACGAACAGTACACCCGCAACATGGTCACGGGTGCCTCCACCGCTGATGTGGCCGTGCTGCTCATCGACGCCCGCCAGGGCGTACTCACACAGACCCGCCGACACGCCTACCTGGTCTCGCTGGTGGGCATCAAACATGTCGTCCTTGCTGTCAACAAGATGGATCTCGTGGGCTACAGGAAAGACGTGTTCGACGCCATCGTTGGCGGCTTCAATGCCTTGGCTCAGCCCCTCGGATTCAAAGGCATTACGCCGATTCCACTTTCTGCCCTCAAGGGCGAGAACATCACCGAGCGCTCTGGGCTCACGCCGTGGTATCAGGGTCCAACCTTGATGGGTTCCCTGGAAACCCTCCCCATCCCCAAGCCCACGCCCAACAAAGCCGTGTTCCCTGTCCAATGGGTCAACCGGCCCAACGCCAGTTTCCGTGGATTCAGCGGCACCCTGGCAGCAGGTCAACTGGCAGTGGGGGCAGCGATTCGCGTTACAGCTTCCGGTCAGACTGCCTCTGTTACACGCATTGTCACCGCAGATGGTGACCTGGATGCCGCTCAAGCCGGCGACGCGGTTACATTGGTGCTGGATCGTGAGGTGGATGCCTCGCGTGGTGATGTCATCTCCCTAGCTGAACAACCGCTGGAAATGACCGACCAATTCGAGGCCACGCTCGTGTGGCTGCAAGACGAGCCTGGACACGTGGGCCGGGCCTACGAGTTGAAACTGGCCAACCAGTGGGCCAGCGGTAGCTTGACCAGCTTGAAATACCGGGTTGACGTTAACACTCAGGCGCACGAATCGTGCAAACGACTGGCCTTGAACGATATTGCGGTAGCCAATTTGGCATTGAGCAAGCCGCTGGTATTTGCCCCTTACGAAGAGAACCACACCCTAGGTGGCTTCATTTTGGTTGACAAGTTCACCCATACTACGGTCGCAGCAGGCATGATCCGGCACAACCTGCGGCGGGCCCAGAACGTGCACCGGCAGGCGCTGAGCATCAACCGCGAAGACCGTGAACGCCTCAACGGTCATCGGGGCAAAGTCATCTGGTTCACCGGGCTTTCAGGTTCCGGCAAGTCCACGATTGCAAACGCTCTTGAGAAAGAGCTACACGCTCAGGGCAAGCGCACCTACATCCTGGACGGTGACAACATACGCCAAGGGTTGAACAAAGACCTGGGTTTCACCGATGCCGACCGGGTAGAAAACATACGTCGTGTAGCCGAAGTGGCCAAGCTATTGATGGATGCGGGCCTGATTGTTATGACAGCCTTCATCAGTCCATTCCGTGCCGAACGCGAATTGGCTAGAGAGCTGATCGGCACTGAGCACTTCATCGAGGTATTTGTGGACACACCATTAGATGTATGCGAGCAGCGTGATTCTAAGGGGCTGTATAAGAAAGCCCGCAGCGGACAGCTGCCCAACATGACGGGCATCAACAGCCCTTACGATTATCCCTTGAATCCGACCTTTATTTTATCGTTTAACAAAATTAGTTTGGAAGTGGCTATTAAATCGCTTATGAGATTGCTCAATACATAACTGAGAGAAGCACCGGCAACTTATCCCTCTGTCGAAAATCAAAAAGCTCCACCAGTCCTATCGGTGCAGTGGGCTTGCCATCTGTGACTACTAAGCAACGAACTTTGCTTTTTCTCATCAACTCCTCAGCTTCAACAAGTCTGACATCAGCGTTTACTGTCAGCGGCCTTTCGGTAATGTGAGAATCAATACCGTCGCTCATGGTAACTCCAGCCTTCATCAGCGCACGCCGAAAATCGCCATCGGTGAATAGCCCTTTGAGCCTGCCTGGTCCGTCCATGATCAATGCAACGCCCAAGCGCCCTGCTGTCATAGCCAGCCAAGACCGTTTCGCTCAGCGACGCACCAGTTTGCACCACGGGTAAGTTACTGTGCATCACATCGCGCACACGCGTCAACAGTTTGCGGCCCAAACTTCCGCCGGGGTGGAAGCGGGCAAAATCTTCGGGCTGAAAATTACGCTGCTTGGAAAGTGTTACGGCTAAAACATCGCCCATCACCAATGTGCAAGTGGTTAAACTTGTAGGCGCCAAATTGTTGTTGCAGGCTTCGCGTTCGACTCCAACGTCCAGTACAACATCTGCAAACCAAGCAAGAGTGGATGCCATCTTGCCTGTCATAGCGACTATTTTGTTTTTCTGATCTTTCAAAAACAGAAGAATTCGGATGATTTCCTCAGTTTCACCAGAATTTGATATGAGCAAAGCAACATCGCTTGCCTTGATCATTCCCAGATCTCCATGGAAAGCTTCCCCGGGGTGTACAAAAAATGCAGTTGTTCCCGTGGACGCGAGCGTCGCAGCAATTTTTTTGCCAACTATGCCAGACTTTCCCATACCTAAAACTACTACTCGTCCGCGAGTCTCCAACATCAATTGAACGGCCTGAACCACTTCCTTGCCCATGCGCAACCGCATCGAATTTAAAGAACCCAACTCAATGTCCAATGCTTCCAATGCTTGCTGGAAAATGTCATTCATTTTTTATAGAACTTACTGGTGCCGTCTTATAAGGACGGGTTTAACGAATACAAATAATGCAATTCAACATCAACCTTTGATGATCTGCAAATCAGCGTTTTTGCCACAAGCCGGTCAACTTGAGTCGGTAGTTAACTCGGGCAATGACTGCTCGGGCCACCGCCATTGGGGATGTCCAAGGGCTCGCTTTGCCAGAGCGCAAACTGCGATAAGGTGCGACAAACCTACGGTCCAAGCGACGCTGCTCGCGAGTCAGGCGTATAGGATCGTCTATACCCCCATTGATCTGTTCCATTAGCGATGGTCTTACATGTCCTTTATCGATTTGCTCCCTCAATTCCTCAAGTGAGATAAATCCATCGGTTATGGCATGACGTAGTCCACCAACCCAAAGGTAGGCTAGCGGATTTGAGCAATCTACCCAAGGCTGTCGGTTCATGTCGGTGTAGTGCAGCAAGCAGGTCTTCCCAGGTTTGTAACGCTCCAAAGAGTTCCATTCCGCAGGTAAGGTGTGACCTATCCGACGAGCCAACCGCATCTCGTACATAAGAGCTGCATAGTCGAGCTTTCCCTCGTCGAGTTCAGACACAATGTTCTCGATGTTCCATTTCAGCGCAGAGCAGTCGAGCAACATCACACTAAACTGGCCCCGTTGTTCGTCACCAGCTGCCGCAGTCGTCAGAATGTCGCAACCTTCGAACGGCTGGTGCCATAGATTTGCCATATCAGCAAAAACCTGCATGTCGGCATCAAGATAGATTGCACTACCCTTGAACGCACATAGCTCGGGGATCAGGAATCTCTGAAATGAGAATGGGGTCCTAGGCCGGTTCCCAAGTGCAACCGGCATCGGCATGTTGCGATTGACCTTGTACATGGGAACCAGTTCGACAGGTAGAGTCGAAGCCAAACGAATGGAGTATTCGAGAACCCGCATGGGCAGCCACTCTGCGGGAGTACAGGCAACGAACACTTTGATGGCTTCATCCTTTGCCGTCGGTTCACTTTTGCTTCTGTAGGGGGCCGTAGACGGACTAGACGGAGCCTTCACCTGTAGCGCCATTCCCACATGCGGAAAATCGTAATTCCCGGCATACCTTCCAACATAGTCCACAACGGCAGGATGCTCCGAAATCCGTCTCACCAAGTCTTCGGTCAAGTGGGATCGATCGTTGTGCAAGTTCGGATCATCAACCAGAAGGTTTTCAAAGTTCAATTCGTATTGCAGAAAGTGACAAATTTTCTTTCTTGACGTCTCAAAATTGAAAACCAATTCCTCGTAGTGGAGATGCAGCACGGTGGGCTGTTCCTCCACTTTTTCGATAGCACGATAAGACGCGGCCCAAGCCTCGACCATCTCATCAAATTCGGTAATTGATTTCCACCAATCCTTTCCCTGCCGTGCCGCATCTGTTCGGCGCAACATCGAATTAACTACATCGTAAGGGTTTCGCGTAATGTGCAGATAGTGGGCTTCAGGCAGCGACAACACCTTCGGGATGTCTCGTGCATAGTTTGGCAGCTTGTCACCCCACACCTTCATGCTCAGCCCGGGATGGATTTGTTGATGGTGATGCTCGTATATGAACCGCAGGGTTGGCCAAGCCGCGCTTGCATCCATGTTGTAGCGATGGATGTTGTCCATCGTGAGCGTTTCCCGCGGCGACAACTCACGCATATGGCCATCCATCTTGCGGGTGCGACGACCGCGAGAATCAAGGAGAGTCTCTAGAGCCTGCAATCCCTTGAGCACATTTTCTTCAGACGAAATAAAGACATGCGGGTCGGAGTTCAGCAATTGCAGCAAAGCCGTGGTGCCGCTGCGCGGACTCCCACCAATGAGCAGAAAGCAGTCGGTCATGGTCGCACAATGGGCGCTTGCGCGAGCATCAGGGCGCTCTTGCCGCCCTGTTCCAGCACGCACACGTGGCCGAAATGCTCCTGCAACAGCGCCTCTCCACCCTGTCCCGCCCTGACATCCGTGATAACGACGCCATGGTTGCCCAGGCTCCGCGCTACCTCAGCCAGATACTCTGCCAACGGATAGTGGAAGCCCCAGGACTTGCGTGAAAAAATCAGGTCAAAAGGTCCGCCGTCACGAATGTTCCAAGCTCCGACTTCGCACAGCACAATGTCATCTTCAGCAACGCCGTTTAGTCTCAGAAACTTGGCTGACTGTTCAAGTGATGCTGTAAAGACATAGTGTTTATTGAATCCGGTCGGGGCGATGCTGCCTTTGGAGAAAGTTGTGGGATCAACCGATTTATCAAACAAAAAGAGCTTTGGCTTCTTGCCTTCTGCACTGCGATATATCAGGAGATCGAGTAATCCGACACCACTTCCGATGTCCAGAATACGGCTGCAGTCATTCGGAATCTGTGGTTTGACGATCTGAAAATAGTTATAGTTCGCCTGCATGTAGGATTCGATGAATGCGTGTTGAAACTCACTATTTATCTTGATCGTTTCAAAAACGTCGCCTTCCGATTCAAAGCGTCGGCTGACCTCTGCCGATGCACTTTGTGCAAGCAAGATCTGCAGGATCGACACCGGAAATCGAATTCCTTGATATTCGACGACGGGATCAACCGAACGCCTCCAGAAAAATAGTCTGCTCAGCATTTCTTTTCAACAAAATTCATATCGAAATTTCCCCATCAGACAAAAGTTACTCTTTGGTATTGATGATGAACGCACGACCGGCCCAACTGTAGTTGAAATAGTCTGAAACCCAGTAGGGCGAATGCTGGCGCCATTCGTCGAACGCCTTGTGCACGCCGCGGTCTGGTCGCCCGCGGTAGCAGTACCAGTCGTCAAACATCATCATGGAGCCATCCGTAAGCCTTCCCGTCAGAAAATCCAGACATTCCTTTGCCGAACTGTAGAGATCGCAATCAATGTGGGCGATAGCTGCGCGCGACCCGCGCAAACGGTCGCTGGTATCTTGGGAAACCAAAGATTCAGAGTAGAAACCTGGAATCAGAGTCACATTGTCAGTAGGCATCCCTTCGCGCTGCAACTCGGCTCGGACCTGTTCCTGACTGGTATCCGAGAACTGACCAGGCTGGAATACTTCATATCCCTTCAAGTTGTCACCATCGACAAATGAAGGCAGGCCCTTGAATGAGTCGAAACCTATGAAACGTTTAACATGGTCGCGCCCGGTCTTCTTTTTCCAGTTGAGGTCAGCGCGTATTGCGCGGGCAAGCGAAACGCCTTGGAAGACACCGAACTCAAAATAGTCTCCGTCTGTCTCGGACTTGTAGATGAACTCGAAGGCCTTATCAAGGGCGCCTGGCCTGTCAATTCCTGCCATCATTTTTCCCCCTTTGTGGTAAGCGACTGAGCCATTGTCTTTTTCATTTCATTTCAGGAAGTTTTCGACCGACTCAGACCGCATGCCAATGCTCGCGCCACCCGCCTAACTGGTCAACAGGAGGTACATCAAGGTTGTCTGGCAGCGCTCCGCCCCGCTGATCTTTGCGCCGCATCTGGATGTCATACCCCGATAATTGGGTGGAAACTCGACCAGTTCGTTCGAAAAGCTTTTTCAAGCCAGTGTGCGAAAAACGCCAGTAGTCCTCGGGAAAAGGGTGGTAGCGCCATGCGAACGGAGCGAAATGCATCAGCAAACCGCCCGGACGTGTGACCCGCACCATCTCAGCCGCAGCAGCCCACGGATCAGCAACGTGCTCCAGGAGATTCATTGAAAAAACGACGTCGAAGGAGTTACTGTCAACTTCCGGGCAGTGACATATATCGCCCTTAATTGCGTCCGATGTTCCCGGTTCCAGATCCAGGATCCGGTAGGAAAACCCTTTGGCAAGTCCGCGACGTTCACCGTCACGCCCGCCAACATCGAGAAACGTCTTTCCGGGCCGTGACTCAACTTCAATCAGTGCAAAGACATCTTTTCGGTCGAGAATATTGAGGTGTGGCGAGTAGCTGCCTGTATTGATGACTTGATAGTCCTTCGTCTTGACCGGAACTTGCAGTAGTTTGACTTCTGGCGCAGTGGATGAGGTCTTCCCGGTTGGCGTGGCGGGCTGCTCGCCCCTTCCCAGAAGGCGGTTCAGTTTGTTAAAGAAGTAACCTGTGTGTTTTTGAGTCATTGCGCCATCAATTGAACGGTTGATTGCCAAACTGCCATTGAACTCGTCATCAGGAAATCACAGACCACTTTGCTCGTCGCTGGATCGGTACCGCATAAAGCAAGTCCCCAGAGACCCGAAAGTTGACGCGATCAGAGACGCAATGATGCTCGCGTCCGTCATGGCTCATCACCTGCAGGGTGAGCGAATAGGCACCCGGATTTAACTCGGCTGGTCCCAGCCCGGCCCGCACCTTCGACATCGATTCGGCCCGGAAGAAATCACTGCGAGCCGAGTTCCAGTCCATGACAATGCCGCTAGAAGCATCTCTGAGATAGACGCGCAACTGGGCATTCGCAGGAATCCTGGATACATCCATTTCCAGAACCAACTCCTCCCCGTACGGAATCCTGGCATCAGCCTGATATTGCTGAGCTCCGACCATCAGCTTGAGGCTCACCAACTCCGGGTTCAAGGTCTGCCGCTTGGCTTTTTCGTTGCCCTGCCCCAGCTTGTCCTGGTACATCGCAATGGCTTCCTGTGCCTCGCCTTGCAACAATACCCGGCCTTTCTCCAGATACATCCCGCGGGTGCACATGCGCGCCACTTGTCCGAGCGAATGGGACACAAATAGCACTGCCGCGTTCTTGGCGAGATCGTTGATGCGCTCGTAGCACTTGAGCTTGAAACTGAGGTCGCCGACTGCCAGTACCTCGTCAATGATCAGGAGATCCGGCGTCATCACCGATGATGCGGAAAATCCGAGACGGGCTTTCATGCCGGAGCTGTAGAACTGGACTGGCGAGTCAAAGAACTCATCCAGCTCGGCAAATTCGGCAACCTGGCTGACGTAGTCGGCCAGCTGGGCACCGCGCAGATTCATCAGGCGGCCCCGCAGTTGCACATTTTCACGCCCCGTGAGGGTCGGGTCGAAGCCGGCGCTCATCTCGAGCAGATGCCCGATCTGCCCGTTCAATTCGATCTTTCCAGCATCCAGTTGCAGCTTGCCCGCGATGCACTTCAGCAGCGTACTCTTGCCAGCCCCGTTCTGGCCAATAATCGCGAGCACATCCCCACGGCGCAACTCGAAGGAAACGTCCTTCAGAGCCCAGAACTCCTCGGCCTCCAGCGGGGTCTGAGTGTTCGTGTCGCCGGCCAGGTAAGACCTCAGCAAGGACCGGGCGCCTGTACGAAGAGACGCCTTCAAATCCCTTGAAAACTTCTTGCCAGCCTTTTCAACTTTTAGCAGAGACCCCATTAGCTCCCCAATCTTTCAAGCAATATTGGAATCTGACGTTTTATCTTCGCCATGGTCAGCACGAATAGCACAGAACTTATTGCCAGCCACAGTAAAAGTGAGTTTTTGTAGAACGGCGTATGCCCAGAAAATACGTCCATCAAGGTTGCCAGAACTGACGCTACGGGACTAAAGCAGTTGACCCAGTACAGCACAGAGTCTGTTTGCGTAGTCGCTACGTAGAACACTGGTGATAGCAACATCAGAGGGAGTGTCGCTGACGAAATCGCCTTTTTTACGTCTGGGTACAGGGTCGCCCATGGCGCCAGGAGGAATCCCAACGCCGCCGAGGACGCTAGAAGCACGAGAAGGCAGACAGTAATCCACACCCAGTCCATATAGCCGACTGGCAGTGTCAAACCTAGGAAAGCTATGGCTACAAAGATCGTCAAGAATCGGATACCTAAACCGAAAAGCGCTTCAAGCAACACAGCCAAAACTAACGGCGCCTCCGAGATGTTCATTCCGCGAAGCAGGGACCTGTTTCGTCTAATCAGGCCGGACATCTCCTGAAGCAACTGGATCCAGACCTGCATCATCGTGATGCCGACAAATACACGAAGAATTGAAAGTGAGTGTTCGACATCAGTCGCCTCAATTTGGCCAATCCCCCGTTTGACAACGAGAAAACAAACCGCATAAATGACTGGGGAAAAAATCGCCCAGCTATAACCAAGCAGATGCTTTCTGGCCTGTGAGCGGATGCTGTTTCCCGCCAGCGCGAACGCCGTCAAAAAAGAGGCCCAATTCTTAGATCTCACCATCGACCTCCCGCTTTACTTGGGCTGCGATCTTATCCAGAAGTTTGTAGGAGGAAGCCGTACTGGACAAGTCAACTGCGTAGGACGTGAGGAAACCATCAACAAACCGCGCATACTTTTTTTCAAGGTCAACTCGTTGCAATTGCAGACATGCATTCCAGGCCTTGTTGATGCTCTGGGGTGTTGATCTTTCAGTGACGCAATCGTACTCTGCACGACCAAATGTCACCACAGGTTTGACGTGAAAGAGTGCTTCGAATCCCACGCCACTATTAACGGTGAAGACCGCAATTGAATGAGTAACCAGATCGTGCACGTGGGCCGTACTCCAGTAACAGCCAGCAGCCCGAACCTGCTGCTCGAACCCGGCCATGGCCCTCTGGCTCACCGGGTGAGGCTTGAACACCACCGGCACCCCCGATTGCTTGGACCAATGGATGACGGCCGTCACGACCTCCTCCTCAGAATAATCAGAAAAGTAGCGAATGGCCTGGTCAGTCGGAATCTGAAGGGGGAAAAAGACGTATCTCCCAAATGGAATGTCGCGAGACCTTATGAGAGACCATCTCGAACGGCGGCTCTGTTGATTGAATTTGCTCGTGAGCTCTCCCGCCGCCAGCCTGCGGCGATACTCCTGAAATACGCCGCTGCGTTTCGGCTTCATCGAATTGATGTCGAACGGGTAAGCTGACGAGCTCGCACTCCAGCCCATAGGGTCGACCACGAACACCCAGCGGAAATATTCCTGCATGAAGAAAAGCACGCTGGTCCTGGTTTTTCCGAAATCCAGTACGCAACGATGCGGCACGAACACCAGACTGTGACCCAGCGAGTCGATGTGTTCAGGCGTGATCAGGGATGCAGGGAGCTCATGCAACTGAACGCGCACATCCATTTTCTCGAGGGCATTGGCGAGCAGAACGGTAAACTGCTTCCAGTACAGGCGCAGCGCCACCACGTCCTCCTTGACCCATGGAACGGGTGTGGTGGGGTCAACTAACTTCCATGGCAAATCCAACCGAGGCAGGATGATGCCCACAGGCGCGACTGGCTCAGGCTCATGCTCAGGTTCAGAAACTGGCGCGGTACTGATGCCGGCGACGATTGTGTCGGGTCGTTGGTCCAACAGCAACTGTCTCAAAATTCCATAACGAGGGTCTGACCGCTTTCGGTCCCCTTTCGCAGCCCAAATGACACTCTTGCCTGAGAATTCCCAATCGGCGTACGCCCGACTGATGTGGGCAACAGTGAGAGCGAATCGGTCATCCCGCAGATGCTGCACAAACACTTCTTGATCGATATACCAACCCACCGCTCCTTCCTCAAAAAGCTTCAAGAAGTGCTTGCGCATCTCGATCAGCAAGGCATGCACTTTCGTTGATGGGTCGAAAAGGATCGTTCCGTTCTTTACCTTGCGCTTGTCCGGGACCTCTTTATTGAAGTTCTCAAAATAGACAACAATATCCGATTGGCCCTCGTCGGTAAATTGGCCATCGATCGGATTGACGAAGAGCGAATCGGCATCCAGACAAAGTATTGACAAACCCACTGACTCAAGTAAATCAGGCATAACAATGAATCGCGCGGATGCGTAGTAGGCACTGACAGTAACTAGTGCCAAGTGGCTCAGGTCCATTTGCTCGCTTGAAATTGCGAGCCGCGTAGAGCGCAGGCTTGCGCCTACCGATCTAAGTCGTTCCAGATCGGTGTCGCCAGGATTAATGACATGCAGTACGAACTGGTAGCCTGGTGAAAAGAAATCAAGGCTCCGGATAAGAGGAATCGCATATTCAAGATACTTCGAATCACACGCGGTAAAGACAATCAGCTTGTCCTGCTGCGAAATTTGGGGCAAGACATCCCAACGATAGATTCTTTTACTAAAATTCAAACGAAGCTCCTAGCCATAGCGTTAATTTGTCACTGATGAATGTCTAAACGTCGTCTCTTCTTTCTCCGACAGATTCGCCGGAAGATGGCGGCCCCCAGGAGATCAAAGTTGTCGCGTTCGCGATAAGGTGGGAAGTAAAGTATTTCTTTACGGAAAGTATCTTGATGGCCCCCTGAGCCTCAAGTTTTTTGAGAACTGGGTAGAGGTTGCTGTTCTGGTTGCGCTTCTCCGCAAACCTCCTGTTATCTGCATCGATCCGATCCATCAGCTTCTTGTTTTTCGAATCAGCCAGCCACTTGTCAGACTGAAACTGAAACCCCACGGGCTCCATGTGCATGCACACTCTAAAGCCAGGTATGGCAATGACACGTTCGACCAGTGCCTCGGGGATCTCGGGAATTTGCTCAATGCTGTGGTGGGTGAACACGCAGGTCTCGGCTGCCTGGCCCAGGGCTGAGAAGTCGGCATCGTAGTAATCAAAGCGCGCAGAGCGCAGCCGCATGGTAGGCGCACACTCGGCCCCCACTTTATCCATCAACTGACGGCCTGTCTTTGTCAACTCGAACCCCCAGTATTCCGCATCCAGTGGAGCGCCAAACTTGAACAGGTTGAAGAGGTTCTTGCCCCATCCAGAACCCAATTCGATGATCCGCCGCACGCCGGGGCCAAACAGGCGAATGGCCTCACGCATCTTAACAGCATCGGTCAACAACGTCACCACGCGCGGATCCAGTCCATCCACCTGGATGAGTTGACGGTCCATGAGGTAGCCTGTCTCTAACAACTTGTTCTCATGGTCTTCGTACTTTTTGCGCAGGTGCTCATCTTGAAAGTCTGGGCCGAAGTTACGGCGCATGAACAGATGTACGCGGCTGAGGTCCTTCTCACCAAGCGCCAGCGTTTTTTCGAACTTGTCACTCACACCCTGCCACAGGTACTCATATTGCCCCTCGACAAATGCCTTGCGAACCTCCGTATCACTGGAGAACGCTGGATCCGGCTTGGCCTTCTGCGAGTCGCTCATATTACTCTCCTTGCTTTGTTTTTCTGGCATTGGTCATTGAGAAGCCAGTCGGTGCACATAGTTCGCCATGGCGGCCCCTGGAGCCAATCGCGCGGAAGGCTCAACATAGAATTGAACCGACACCATCTTCCGGCCGAAAAATATTTGATGAGGGATGTTGCGCGTTTCAGCAATCCAGACGTCGCCGGTGTCAAAGAATGTCGTATCAAAATACTGTCAGTCCGGCGGCCCTTTAATAGGATCAAAAAGGAGTCGATCGCACTCCTCAAGAAATCTATGGTACTGAAGGCCCAAGAAATTCCTCAAATTCATGTCGTCCAGGTGTCTTGAAATCAGCAACTGCATATCTTCGCCTGTATTCCAAATCCGAGGGGCTGTGTCCAGGTTGATAAATAGCTTGACCTGATGAAAGTCCTTGTCAATCCGATATGCGTCCACATGCATGCTTTCCGCACGGGATTCGCGTAGACGCCAATTAATCGAGTACTTATAAAATCCATATTCTGGAAATAACTTGTGATAGAAATTAATCACTTGTTTTTGAAATTTCAATATTTGCTTGGCAAGATTGAATCGAATTTCTAGTTTGTTGAACGTTACCGCCCTAAGATGGCGTTTGAGATCTACAAATGTCTGCTCAGTTTCTGGGCTTCTCCGAGCTAAATCATTCCCCCGTTCCAGAGTCTTGAACTGTTCCTCCGGTCCCCATAGAATATCAAGATAGTCTGTCATCGACAATTTGGAGCTAAGGTAATTTATTTGTTTGTCTGCATGGTCAACTATGTGCACACCCTGAAACAGGCCATAATCAATTTCGAACCCGCAGTTTTCCAAGAGTACAATTTTCCCTGATTCGTATGCTTTCAACATTTCAACGCGTTCGAGCTCGCTTGATGACATCGCATCAAACTTCATGTGCTGAACTCCAATACTAGGATGTTTTTTCACAGTTGCCATGTTGATTTCCTTGGAGAGGATTTTTAGAAAGAAGACCTAATTTATTTGACTCAGACAACGCGTTGTCACAGAAGTCTTAAACGTTCCTCACTTGACTGCGAGTACATGATATCGGTCTCCTTGACCAGTGAGTTGCAAGGCTATACGGATGGGAAATGCGCCAAGCAGATTCAACAGGCCATCGCCGGCCAAGCCTTCAATATTCACGTTCTTGAGCCTCCCCGAGTCGGCACGCCTATATGCCCAGCTTCGAAGAAGATCCTTGGCGATGGGTTCCTGTACAACGGTCACCGATCTGAAGCCGGCCTCCCTGAGCATCTTTTCAACCTGGGCCGGAGGGATGAGTGCAATATGACGGGGACATTCCAGACCCCACCATGCGTCGCCATAGCGACTCGCCGAAGGCCCGACCGGGTTGGGGGTGGATAAGTGCAAGTATCCGCCATCGGCCATCGCGTCATGGATCTTTCGAAGAACACGCAACGGGTCATACAGATGCTCAACCACGTGGTTCATGCGGACAAACTTCAGTTTCCTGCTAGCAATCGCATTCCAAGTGTCGTCCGAGACTGGCATTGTTTCGTGCCCCCGGCGCGCCACTTCATCCAGAGCCTTGGGTGAGAAATCTATGCCAAGGGTTGTGCACCCCAGCTTACGGGCCCTGTCGAGGTATTTGCCTGATCCACAGCCAAAGTCGAGGATGTCACCGGCGTTCACGAGTTCTTTCTCGACCTGCTTTACCCATGCCCGGAAACGGGCTTGGCCCAGGACCATGTCTGCTGCCATCTGGCAACCGCGACTGAGCCAAGTGGGCAGACTGAACAGTGACTTCTGCTTCAGCATTGCAGAATGCGGCCCGTAGGCATCGGAGTAGCATTTCCATACCTCAGACTCCGTTGGTCGAACCGACTGGAAAACTGTCCCACATTCGTTGCAGCGTCGATATTCGAACGGTTGGTCTGTTGTCCGGTAAAGGCGATCATGCGCTGCACACCAGAAGGCAGAGCCAGTCTTCCCGCATGCCGGGCACATTTCAACCTTTTCGCTTTGAATGGAATGCATAGATGCGCCAAAGTCCTCGCTGGACAACTGCCTCACAGGCCGATCTTTCGCGCAATGTGCCGCATGTTTTTCTGGAAGATGTATCGCGTTAGCTTGAGGTAGCGGACGTTATCCTGCAACAGCGTTGTCCCGCGTTGAATGTCCTTGTTCTCAATGAATTTTTCTACGCCAGTTTCCCGCGCCAGCCGTTCAAAGTCCATCGATGGTCCATCGACTTTAAGGAAGGGATTCATGTTCACAACATTGACCCCGCGCATGCGCAAGGTTGCCCGCACCTCTGCTACACCCTCGTAGTACTGCATATAGCGCACATCGGGCGATTCGCCCTTCCACATGGTGTGCTGATCATGTGCATGGTGATTTCCATCGATCGCGCCATTGTCGCAACCAACGAGGATGATGTTCTTGGCGCCCATGTTGGCCGCCAGATTCATTGCGCTTTGAGATATTGAAGTCCAAAGGTAGAGTTTGTCGGGGTTAGGATGCAGCACCCAATCCAGCACACGCCCAGTCTCGCTTGGCTCGTCAAGTCCAGTCATGCTTGCCCGACCGTCGTTTTCGAATCCGTAAAAGTGGTCCTCTGCATAGGCCACTTCGTCGGGCGTACACTGGCCCTTCACCTTTGACGGTTTTGTCACCCAGGTGATCCCTGGGTGACCCGGTTCACCTTCAATGAACTCGGGAATATTTAGCTTGGGCATCATCGTGATGGCGTAGGTGGTATCCAAAACCTTCCACGACTGGTTTAGGCCGATGGTGATCTTATCCTTGAGGAAAGCAAGTGGGAACACTCGAAGACTCGTGCCTGTTCCAACGATGTAGATGTCGCTACCGGGATGGCGCCCATAGATTTCCTGGATCTTTTTCATATTGCTTCGCTGTTGTTCAAATGACCAGCCCGGCGGCAGCCAGAATCTGCGGGGCATCGGGTCGGACATTTTTACGGGTGATGCTGTCCGAGAGTAGCTTGCGATCAACATAACCTTCTTCTACCGCACCCTTGAGCAGCGAAAAAAACAAACGCTCTTGCGCAACGTCAGGATGCGGTTGATACCGTGGCACATCTGCCGTTGGTTCATTCGGCCTACTCAGGCCAATTTTTCGGGCGATGCGCCCCCATAAGTTAAGGGAGGTCTGTCTCGGACGCTTTTTGGTGGTTTGGTCAAAGTCTATGGGCAAGCCTGTCTTCCAGGGTTGCGTAAGTCGCTCTGTCGTGTGTAACAGTTTGGTCGATGGAGTAAGCTTATCAAAAGAGTTCCAATCCTCGCTGATTTCACCAATTGTGGCGGGGTCCTCGGTATGCAATCCGATCCAGGGACCGTAGTCGAGTTCGCCAGCGAACATTCGATCGATATCCTCGTCCCATCGCCAATGCTGCAGTTTCGCGCAATCTAGCAGCATGACGCTGCTGGCATAGAACTTATGCCCGTTACTCTTGTAACCTTCAGCGACATTGCGGCAGAGGATGGCCTTGCCGTTCATGTCCATGGTCAACAGGTCGTAAATGTCACCGATCGCAAAGACATCCGGGTCGGTAACGACTGCCCGCCCCTGAAATCCCATTAGCTGGGCAACCATGCGCCGCAGTGGACTAAAGGACTGCAGATCCTCGTTGAGCCAGACTGCATTCTTTCCCTTTCGCAGGTACGGCTGGCCCTGGCGCTTGAGTAAATGCGGGGTCTCTTCGAGACGAACAAGCTTGACGTCGAACGCGTAGGGATGATCCGAGGCTTTTTTCATGGAGTAAAGTGCAGTGTAGGCGCCTACAATTTGCTGATCGTTCGTGTGGATAAATACTGTTGGCTTATTCGACATGCTGGACTCCTAAATGTGGGCGCGAATATCTGAAATAATTGCATGCGCAGCGTTACCTGGCTGAATGACACGTGAAACGAAATCACTTGATATTTTTATGAGCGAATCAGATTCGGCAGAATCCTCGACTCTCTTCATGAACTCGACCCAATCATGGCGGTTACTGAGCAGCGCCAATGGTTGATACCTAGTCAGACCGAGCCCACCATCGACCACAGCAACAGGCAGCCCAGCCTGAGCCGCTAGAAGCGCCACAGTGGACGGAGTAGTGATTACGCAATCGACTGACTCGAAAAGTACACATAGCGCCTCCTCGACTGACCCAGTTTCCGGCGCGAAAGTGACATTAGGCAATTCGAGCAGCAACTTTGCGTTATTGCGCTGAAGCCACCGCCCTTGCGGGTGAGACCGGATTATGTAGGAGACGCCCGGATAGCACTTGGCCAAATTTCTTAGTCCGCTAATGAACAAGCTTCGGTAATTTTTTGTGTATCGTAGCCAGTGCAAATTTTCAAACACTCCTACGACGCAAGTTTTGGTTTCGCCGGTCTTGACTTTGCGCGCCACTCTTCTGGCGTCAGGAAAACCAACTGTGAGGCACTTTGCACGTGTGCTTTCTGGCACCAGTGGATGAAGCGACAGAACAGTTCCCCACAGGTAAATGCGTTCTGAAGCAAAACTGACTTTGCGAATCGACTGCAAGCTGTCATGGTAGGTTAAGCCAGGCGCCTCGTAGCCATGCTGCAGCACAGCAGTGTAAATGCCATTTCTTCTAGCGTGCAAGGCGATCTGATGAGCCAATCGGTGCGGTAACAGGTTCGATTCCGTCGCACAAACTAAAGCACGGACTGAAGTTGGTAACGAAACGTTAGTCAAGCGATCTGGGTGGAATACTTGAACACCAACTCCGTGCTGCCCAAGTAAACGGGAGAGGATGACCACCTCATCAGAAAGCCTACCGTCCAAAACCGCCCCCACGGGTAGTCCCTGCGCAAGCGCTTCCCGAACCACTGGCCCTAGCAACTGCCAATCAAGCTGATTATGAAGCACCACCAATAGCACTGGAGAATTCGAACTATAGTGAGCAGATTTACGCCTACTAGAAAACTCAATGACGCGCAACCAACTTTCGCGAATTCGATCATCCCCATAAAGTTTCTGGATTAGAGACTGCCCCTCCTTAACATCTGCCAAGCGACGCTCGGGATCGCTTATGTAGGCTTTCAGGCCCTCGACAAAATCGTTAAGCACGATACAAGTTTTCAATTCCATTAGAGCCGGGGTGGCGGTTGCAACGACTGGGACGCCGCTGAGCAGTGCTAACACTGCACGATTGGGAGACTTTGAAACGCTGAAGTCATCAAGGCTATTTGGGATGATGACTGCCGCCGCATGCGACAACTCTGTCTCCAGAGCTTCCAGTGACCACTCCACGTATCTAGTCGGAAGTTCGAAAAGTCGAATATATTGATCGAATTTTTTTCGGCTGTTACTGACTACAACCAACTCAATAGGAGTCTGCCGCGAGACATACTCAAGATCGCTACGGATTGCCAGCAAGTCAAGCATGCCAAAGCGAGCATAGTTGGCGCCATGATGTCCAAACCAAACGATGCTATGCAAGCCAGTTTTTCGAAGTGCGTCCATCCTCACCCTCGATGGCACATGTCGGGGAATCTCATGACGTTCAATGAGAACCCTCCCTAGAATTTGCAAGATCCCGTCTCTAGTTCTGTGCGCCTTTCTGGCCAACTGAATAACAAAGGATACGATTAAATTTCTAGGCTCAACTGTTTTTAATAAAAGCAAGCGGTCACGCAACCAACATGCGGTCGCCCGTAACCGTTGTAGTCCGTTGATTCGCTCTTCATGCTGAACCCGCTCAAGCAACGAAATCATTTGAGCCAGCCTAGGCTTGGTCTCGATCCCATCGGGGACCACCACCACGGGGCAAGATGACGTCACATTCCTCCTCACAATCTCAGCAAGGGGTTCCGTGGGAACTACTATCATCGTTGCCAGACCTGCCATTTGCAGGAAAACGCTAGCTAGTGAGGTAGTTGGACCATTAGGTAGCTTACGACCATACCCGTTAACGAATATGTTGTCGCAAATATCCATCACAACTGGAATCGAGCGCTGGGAAGCCTGAAGCGCGAGAACATAGTCTTCAGATTTGAAACTTTTAACGAAGATCAAGCAAGCCAGTCCGTCGGGCAGATGATGTGGAGCTTTAGAAAAAACACGCGACTCAACCCCGGAAGTACGCAAAGCAAGTACTGGTAACAAGCATCGATAGCGTACCGAAGCCACACTAATTGCAGGCGATGAAATTTTCCAGCCAATTAGAGACACTTTACTCATACAGCAGATTCACTATTATCATGAAAATCAAAGACGCCGAAAAATTGCAGCTACTGTTAACCCAACATTGCCAAGAATCGTCTGACGGTGAATTCCACTGCGCTTAAGATTTATGAGACGGAAGACAAGACTCATCTGGCGAGCTTTGGCGAAACGCTCCAAAATAATACGATTTTCAGGGGTGAGCTTACTCTCCAGCTTGCGTAGGGCAGCAATATTGCTGTCGTTCCAATTGCGGAAACGTCCTTGCCACAGCATGCGGAGGCGTCTAAGGCGCGCCGGCCATGAGAAATTCGCACCAACCAAGTTAGCGGCGTGCAACCGATAACGCAGTGTTGGCTTGCAATCGTAGAAAACTTTGCCGCCGCAGCCGGTAACCACCATATAAGCCCACCAATCGTGCGAAACGATCGGTGTGTTTCCCTCTGTTTCACGAAGCAATGCTCGGGCACTGTTGTTGAATACCATGTTTTTAACGTAATTAACGGTGCCAAGAATGAGGCCGGGGGCGCGGTTAAGTACCTCGCTAAACAGGCTGTGAACGATCATGCCGACAAACAGCACTAATGCGAATTGGGTTTTACTGTCATCCCCGCCTACGCCGCCCCAGCGGGATTTAAAAATATTTGAAAAGACAAAGGTGTAGACCACCAACATGAAGATGGGGTTAAAGAAAGACCAAGCTAGCCCCAAGGCAGATCCCTTGTGGCGGCCAACTACTTCGCGCTTAGTCATTTGCACAATGAGTTGGCAATTACGAGCGAGGCTTTTAAACAAAGCCACAAGAGATGTGGGTTGCGTTGCGTGAGGGTTGATCACTGATGGTGTATTGATCATGTCAAATGTAATAAGCACTTACTTTAAATTTTTTTAAAAACAGCCGCACAGATGAGGGCCACAGATCCGCGCCAAGTTTGACGATATAAACCGCAAACTTCTAATAATCTAAAGCGGTCTTTTAATTTTGCATTCCTCATGAGCTTGAATAAATCCAAAATCTCTGAATTATCTTGAGTTAAAAATTTACGACCTAAGTCAAGTGCTTGAATATTTCTATCCATATAAGTTTTAAATCTACCGTTAAAAAATTTAAAAATTCGTTTTATTTTTCCTAAAATACTAGCATTTCCGCCAACCAAAGCCTCAGGATGTTGACGATAAAAGATATATGGAGTTGAGTCGTAATATACATGACCACCAGTCCCAGTGACAATTTGATAGAGCCACCAATCATGGGAAGATGTTGGCACTAATCCAATCTGCTCCAACATATTTTTAGTAGCTTGGTTGAATACCATGGTATTGCCACCTGCAATACATTGGACTAATGCATTTCTAAATGACTTTGGAAATATAAAATTAGGAGAATATAAATAGGGTTTTAAATCATCATGCACATATGCAGTTCGGCCACAATACAGCTGAGGATTAGAAGTATTTAAAATCTGAAGCTTATCAACTGCTTGGGTTAATTTTTGAGGGAACCAGACATCATCCTGATCACAGAAGGCGTAATAATCGCCTTGAATAACTGGGTCACAAGCCATTGAAAGAAAATTCTCTACAAAATCAGCTTTTGATCTGAGGCGAATTTGTATTTTTTCCACGCCCCATAGTTCTTGATATTTTTGTAGTATTTGAACAGTATCGTCCGTTGAGCCATCATCACTGGCAATTAGTTGCCAATTCTCGTAAGTCTGCGCAGCTAAGGAATCAAGTTGCTCTGCAATATATTTTTGACCGTTATAGGTCGCCATTAATATTTTTACAGACTTCATTTCAACTGCCTGTTGATCTATTAATCAGCCAGGGGGTTTTTGCAGAGGTCAGTAAACCAATTAATGAATTAATTTCATCTAAAACAATTTGATTAAAATTCTGTTTCGATTTAATCCAAATAGATATTTCAGCATTAGATTTTCTAAATTCGAAACGAGAAGTCGTATTGAGTCCTGCAAGGATCAATATTGATCTGTGAATAGAAAACCTATCCAGTAAAAGACTAACTTGGGGTGGAAGTGGATTTTGAATCCAAGCAAAACTATACTTTTTGCCTAGCTCAACGGAGGCGTCTGAAAAAGCGCGCGTGAAAAAAGCCTTGCAAGGGCTTAGCTTTTCAATCCACCGAGAGAGAGAGAGAGAGAGAGCAAGCAATATATGTACCATATTTATACTTTATCATGATTTTTGCTGAGTCTGAAGTGGACCCCATCCTCGAGACAGACCTGACGGTAGTTTAAGCTGCACCCGATTTCACACAGCTGGACGGCGCTGCCCCGGTTTTTGCATTCTGCATTGCTGACTCATTCTCTATCCTGACTTGCCCAAACGCAGTCGCCGTGGAGCGAAGCGCAATGGGGAGTCTCGTGGGTTCTGGCTTGACCCCGTACTTGTCCACAATTATCGCCCCGCCACCGGTCGAACTGGTATGCACCGAGTCCGGTGTTTGATTTCCCAGCGCCTGGTGTGGCCGCTCGGCGTTGTAGAAGGCAAAGTATTTCGTCAACCCAATCAGCAGTTCACCCATGGTGGCATACCCGTTGAGGTACACATCCTCGTGCTTGACGCTGCGCCACAGGCGTTCGACAAAGATGTTGTCATACGCACGGCCCCGCCCATCCATGCTGATGGTGATCTTCTCGCGCTTGAGCACCCCGGTGAAGGCCTCGCTGGTGAACTGCGTGCCCTGATCGCTATTGAACACTTCAGGATTGCCATGCGTGCGCAAAGCATCCTCCAGGCAGTCCACGCAGAACACTGCCTCCATGGTGTTGCTGATGCGCCAGCTTAAGACCTGCCGGGAGTACCAGTCCATGATGGCCACAAGGTAGGCAAAGCCGCTGGCCAGACGGATGTAGGTGATGTCGGTACTCCACACCTAGTTGACACGCACCACCGGCACACCGCGCAACAGATATGGGTACACCTTGTGCTGTGGGTGCGCCCAACTGGTGTTGGGCCCTGGCGCCATAGCGGCCAGGCCCATGGAGCGCATCAGGCGCTGCGCGCGTTTACGGTTGACCCGGTGTCCACAACGACCAAGGTACACCACCATCTTCCTGCTGCCATAAAACGGGTGGCGGGTGTATTCCTCATCAATCAGGCGTTTGAGGACTTCGTCCCCTTCGTCGGGCGACTGGGGCTTGCGCTGGGCGTAGACGCTAGCGCGTACGACACTGGCCAGCACGCATTGGCGCTTTTGGCTAACCTGGGCGTGAACGCCGATCCAGCTACGCCGCGTCATGGCAGGCTGATCCCGGACTTTTTTTGAGCCAATCGAGTTCCATCTTGAGTCGACCGATTTCTCCGTACAGTCGATCGGGTGCGCTGTGCGGCGCAATGGGCTGGGGGCCGCGTTTGCCTTCAAACAGCGTCTTGGCCTGAGCCTGAATCTCACGCTTCCACTGACCCACCTGGACTGGGTGGACGCCGAACTCCTGCGCTATCTGATTGACAGTCTTGACTCCTCGCACCGCCTCAAGGCCCACCTTGGCTTTGAATTCCGGCAGGTGTGTGTTGCGCTTCTTCGTTTCATTCATGGTTTACCCTTTTCTCTGTACAGTGTCCCACTTAAACACCTGTCTCAAATTCGGGGTCCACTTCACTATGAGCAAAGTTGCAAAAACATTGGCATCAGTCCCTGAAACAACCACCCAATACTGGAGCGTTGTTAAGCCTACCCTCACCAGCTGTGCGTTGGTGTTATGGCGCTGGATGTGACGGTTCGCTATAGGGGCTAAACGCAGAACAAAAACCTTAATTTAAGGTTTTCCAACTGTCGCTGGTCAGTGCCCGAAAGTAGCTCAAAATAGTGTCCGAATGACCGCCAGGCGCAGCGCCAAAGCGCCCAGCGGATAGGGCGCTAAATTCACTACACACTTTGCTACACACCTATATTAAGTCATTGATTTATATATATTTTTTATCCTAGAAACTTCTTTTAATCCGTTTGTCGTGGGTTCGACCCCCGCACGTCCCACCAGATTCATTCTTGCAAAAGCCACCCAGACCCTGCGGTGGCTTTTGTCATTGTGGGC
>Ga0192647_100227_pt1 | contig 38227 bp, 37 predicted proteins | sample LauGreFa1BDMLBSN_2_FD_133046 | JGI IMG/M metagenome (GOLD analysis project Ga0192647, IMG submission 133046) | Freshwater lake microbial communities from Lake Michigan, USA - Fa13.BD.MLB.SN - reassembly | ecosystem: Environmental > Aquatic > Freshwater > Lake | place: Lake Michigan, USA... | reverse complement strand
TGCTTTCCTGAATGCCCAGGTGGCGGAATTGGTAGACGCACTAGTTTCAGGTACTAGCGAGTAACATCGTGGGGGTTCGAGTCCCTTCCTGGGCACCAATCTTACCTACCCCTACTTGTTGTGCATGGCTCCGATCAAATAGGGATGCCAATCAAATCCAGTCCTTCTGAAGCCACTATTTTGACTTTGGTGAAATCCCCGGTTCGATAGCTTTTGCTGACCTTGTCAGGCGGCAGCAACTTGACCACACCATCAATCTCTGGCGCATCGCGGTAACTGCGACCTACGCCACCCGCGCGCCCCATCGACTTCGATTGATCAACCAACACCTGCATGGTCGAACCCATCAGGCGCTGAATTTTTGCAGACGAAATTGTCTGAGCCACAGACATGAACTCCGATTGACGTTCTTCTCGCAACTTCTGCGGGAGCATTCCAGGCAACTCATTGGCGGTCGCACCATTGACTGCGCTGTAAGCGAAACAACCCGCATGATCTATTTGCGCTTCGTTCAAAAAATCCAACAAGTGTTGGAATTCGGCCTGCGTTTCACCGGGAAAGCCCGCAATGAACGTGCTGCGAACCACCAACTGCGGGCATACCTTTCGCCAAGCCAGTATGCGCTCCATGTTTTTTTCGCCATCGGCAGGACGCTTCATGCGCTTCAACACATCTGGGTGGCTGTGCTGGAACGGCACATCCAAATAGGGCAACACACGACCCGTTGCCATCAGAGGAATGATGTCGTCAACCATCGGATAAGGGTACACATAGTGCAATCGAATCCAAGCGCCAAAGGGCTCGGCCAGTTCAGCCAACGCCTCTACCAATTCATACAACCTGGATTTGATCGGTCGCCCTTGGAAAAAACCCGTTTGGTAACGAATGTCCACGCCATAGGCGGACGTGTCTTGTGAAATGATCAACAACTCTTTGACGCCCGATTCCAACAGCGCCAGCGCTTCATTCAATACATCGCCGATGGGTCGTGATCTGAGGTCGCCACGCATGGAGGGAATGATGCAAAACGTGCATCGGTGATTGCAACCCTCACTGATTTTCAGATAAGCAAAATGCTTTGGCGTGAGTTTGATACCAGCTGCAGGCACCAAATCCAGAAAAGGATCATGCGGCTTGGGCAAATGCATGTGCACCGCGTCCATGACTTCTTGCGTGGCATGCGGCCCAGTCACAGCCAACACACTGGGATGAAGCCCTTTGATCAAATTCTGACCATCATCACCCGACTTGGCTCCAAGACAACCGGTCACGATGACTTTGCCGTTGGCAGTCAAGGCCTCGCTGATGGTGTCTAAACTTTCCTTGACAGCATCATCGATGAACCCGCAGGTGTTGACGATGACCAAATCTGCACCATCGAATGTTTTGGAGGTTTCGTAGCCTTCCGCACTCAATTGCGTCAGTATCAATTCAGAATCCGTCAAAGCCTTGGGGCAACCCAAACTGACAAACCCGACCTTGGGCGTGGCGCTCATTTTTTCAAACCCATGGACTTGGCCATTTGTTCTTGCATTTGACCCAACAAAACACTGGATTGCTGCGCGAAATTACCCATCAATGTTTGAGCAGCTTGTGTGGGCTGGGTCATCATGTGCGTCCAAGCCTCCGGAGACAAGGGATGCACTTGTTCAGACATGTGCTTTTGAAAATTGCAAAAATTTTGAATGTTGTTTTCCAGGTAGTTCCCCATCATGGATTGCATGGAGTGCCCATAAAAACGAATCATGTTGGCCAACGCCATTTCAGAAAACAAAGGCAGCCCGCCCGCTTCTTCTTCCAAAATGATTTGAAGAAAAATGCTGCGGGTCAAATCTTCATCTGTTTTTGCATCAATCACTTTCAACGCCTCACCTTTGACAACGATGTCCTTGACTTCTTGCAAAGTGATGTAACTGGAGGTTTTTGTATCGTAAAGTCTGCGGTTTGGGTATTTTTTGATAAGCCTTGCCGCGCCTACTGAATCAGATTCATCAGTAGCTGGGGTTTTGTTTGCATCTTTAGTGCGAGGCAAGAATCATCCTGAAAAATAAAGGGTGGTGATATTCAGGCAGAAGTCATAACCATGAAGATGGTAGGCGCGATTGGACTCGAACCAACGACCCCCACCATGTCAAGGTGGTGCTCTAACCAGCTGAGCTACGCGCCTTCGTTGCCGAAGCACTGATTCTAACAGGAACTCAAACTGACCATTTCAGTCAATACCGAGGGCGCATGTCCTTGAAAAACGCTCATTGACGATGCGCACTTCTGACGCCAGCGACAGCGCTGACGTTGGTCAGCACTTTCCCCAAGCCGACCGTGTCGTGAATTTCCACCGTGAATGTCATGCGTGCCACGTCATGGAGGGACTGGGTTTTCACGCCGATGACATTGATTTTTTCTTTGGCAAATACCTCGGAAATATCACGCAACAAGGCCTGTCGATCATCTGCCATGATTTGGATGTCTACCGCGTATTTCGCTTCGGACAGTTTGGTACCAGACCGATTCCATGCCACCTCAATCACTCGGCCGACATCTTTGGTTTGCAATTGGAGGAAATTGGCACAACTGGCACGGTGGACACTGACGCCCCGGCCTTTGGTGACATAGCCTTTGACCTCGTCCGGCGGGGCCGGTCGGCAACATTTCGCCAACTGAGTGAGCAATGAATCGACGCCGACCACCAAAACGTTGCCTTGGGAAGGCTGAATTTTTGTGGATTGAAATTTTCTCAGGAACTTGTCATCAACCGGTTCTTGTTCCACCACAGGTCGCAACGACAATTCAATGTGGCGCAATGACAATTCATCCTTGCCTACCACTTCAAACAACTGCTCAGCAGACTCAAAACCCAATTGCTTTGCCAAGTCCTCAAACTTGAGCGCGGTTTTACCCTCCCGTTGGAGAATTTTTTCAACCAATTCGCGACCGCGTGAAATGGTTTCTTGTGTTTTTTGGAAATTGAACCAAGCGCGAATTTTTGACTTCGATCGCTGACTGGCGGTGAATTTCAAATCTGGGTTGAGCCAATCACGCGAAGGACCACCCTCTTTCACCGCTGTGATCTCAATCGTTTGTCCATTTTTCAAAGGTGTCGACAAAGGAACCAACACACCGTCGACTTTTGCACCGCGACAGCGGTGGCCCAACTCCGTGTGTACTGCATAGGCGAAATCGATGGGTGTTGAATGCGGCGACAACTCGATGATGGAAGCGTCCGGCGTCAATACATAGATGCGTTCGTCATCGCTTTTATCCATCACCTGATGGCTTGATTGGGCCTCTGAGCTCAAGTCACGCTCCCATGCCAGCAACTGCCTGAGCACCGCCATGCGCTGAGCCTGATCCGTGGACGCCGCTACACCGCCATAGCCTTTGATGCCAGCCTCTTTGTAAGCCCAATGCGCTGCCACGCCAAACTCTGCATGCTCATGCATGGCGCGTGTTCGAATTTGTATTTCTATCGCAAGACCGAACGCATCTCTGACCACGGTGTGAAGCGACTGGTAGCCATTCGGTTTAGGCTTGGATATGTAATCGTCATACTGACCGTCCACAGGCTTGAAGTGCTGATGAACGAGAGACAAACACCGGTAGCAATCTGACAATTGATCCACAATGATTCGCACCGCACGCAAGTCAAACACCTGGTCAAAATCCAGAGATTTGCCACGCATTTTTTTGACAATGCTGAAAATGTGTTTGGGTCGTCCTTGAATTTCTGCAACCATGGATTCTGCCGATAGCAAGCGCTGCAATTGGGCTTTCAGCGTTTCTATTTCATGCTCTCTCTCGTTGCGCTTGGACTCCAGTCGCGACGCGACTTGTTTGTAAGTCTGCGGCTCAAGAATTCTGAAAGACAAATCCTCCAATTCCCATTTGATTTGCCAAATACCCAAGCGATTGGCCAAGGGCGAAAATATGTTCAATACGCTGGTGGCAAATGATGCTTGCCCAGCGATTTTCTCAGAGGTGATGTATTTCAAATGTTGCAATTGCGACGCCAGCAGCAACATGATGACTCTGAGATCTTTGGAGAACGCAAGCAGCATTCTGCGCACATGTTCAAGCTGCGATGAGGAAGACATTGGCTTGGCTGATGTACCGCCCGCCATTTTTTGTAACTCAAAGAGTTTGTGCGTTGAAACAGAAAGGTCTGTCAGTTCTTTGCCAAAGACAGGTAGCAATGTTTCTCTGGGTTTGCTCAATACATCACAGACATGTGCCAAGTAAATGGCCGCTTGCATGTCTTGAGAAGCACCGATCTCAGAGAGCAAATGGCAAACGCCCTGGCATTGAGAAAGGGTCATTTCGCCGCTGAATTCCCTTTGCTCGGCAAGCAACACATTGGAAAATTCAATTGCTTTGGACAAAACATCACTCATGCAAAACTCAACCCATTGATTCAAATTTTTCAGGCCCAACTTCAACCAGATAACCGACGCCCCATATGCAACCCAATGCAGGCCACTGAATAGAGGAAAATCGCCATCACAACATCGTAATGGATTGGATTTGCCATGTCAGACAAATTGTTAGCGGGTAAAACAGCGTTGGTGACCGGTTCGACCAGTGGCATCGGGTTGGGCATTGCCAAATGCCTCGCTGAGGCGGGCGCAGACATTGCACTCAACGGATTTGGATCGCATGACCAAGCGATGCATGACATTCAATCTCTGGGGGTCAAAGCCATTTTTCATGGCGCGGACATGCGTCAACCCTCTGAAATTGAAGACTTGGTGCACACCGTCCAAAAAACCTGGGGACAGGTTGATATCTTGGTCAACAACGCAGGCATTCAACACGTCAGTTCGATCGAAGAATTTCCCATCGAGAAATGGAACGACGTGATCGCCATCAATTTGTCTAGCTCGTTTCACACGACCCGGCTGGTCTTGCCCGGCATGCGTGAACGCAATTGGGGCAGGATTTTGAATATCGCTTCTGTGCATGGTCTGGTTGCCTCTGCCAATAAGTCCGCATACGTGGCTGCCAAGCACGGGTTGGTTGGACTGACCAAAGTGACCGCGTTAGAAACAGCCACCACCGGCATTACTTGCAACGCCATATGCCCTGGTTGGGTTTTGACGCCATTGGTGCAACAGCAAGTGGATGCCAAAGCCCAGGCCATGAACATGTCTGTCGCTGAAGCCACCAAACTGCTGCTCAGTGAAAAAGAGCCCTCGATGCAATTCACCACTCCCGCGGAACTCGGTGCGTTGGCAGTGTTTTTGTGCTCGGCGGCTGGCAACAATGTCAGAGGCGTCGCTTGGAACATGGATGGCGGCTGGGCCGCGCAATGATGCATGAATCACCCATCCACCAAACAGTGGATACCAAGATGGAAGATATTCAGTTCATCAAAATGTAAGCGTCAATGTCTTGAGAATTCACATGGGCTGGTTTATCGTTACGCCCATGAAAAAAGTTCAACATAACCCTGCTTCTGAGGCATTTGCCGCCCGACTTAGACTTGCCATGAAACAAGCGGGTCTCAAAGCATCGGCCACGCAATTGGCCGACGCCTTCAATCTTCGCTATTGGGGTGAAGGCATCACCGCCCATGCCGCGCGCAACTGGATCACTGGTGTCTCCATTCCCAAGCCCGACAAACTCAAAACGCTGAGCGAGTTGTTGCAAATCAGTCCCCATGACCTGTTTTTTGGTCCTGACACTTCGAATTTGCCTTTGAACGAGCCTTTGCTGTTTCAGAACTTGTGCATGGGCGACACCCAAATGCTCAAACAGTTTTTAAGGCTGAATCCAGAACACCAAAGAATGGTTCGTCACTGGGTGTTTCTGGCTTACCTGTACCAAGAGGATCAGCAGAAAAAACACACCCCAAACCAAGACCCGAACAAGCCAACTTAATGTGGTTGTAAGAGCACAATAGCCTGAGCTTCAATGGACAAGCCTTGACCCACCGGCCCCAGCTTTTCCGCTGTTTTGGCTTTCACATTCACCTGAGATATGTCCAAATTCAGCAGGCTGGCAATCTGTTGGCACATCTGTGGAATGAAACCACTCAATTTGGGGGCTTGCGCCACCACAGTGGCATCGATGTTCATGATTTTCCATGCCCGAGAATGCATCTCTTGACCGACATGCAACAGCAGTTTTTTGGAATCCGCGTTTTTCCATCGCACATCGGTGTCTGGAAAGTGCTGTCCAATGTCGCCCAACGCCATGGCGCCCAACAATGCATCGATGATGGCGTGAAGCAGCACATCCGCATCTGAATGTCCCCATAAACCCAACGTATGCGGAACATGAACACCGCCGATCACCAAGGGTCTGCCCGGGACCAATGCGTGAACATCCCAACCTTGTCCCACACGAAATCCTGAATTCATAGTTTGTTCCTAAACCACCGAAGAACGGTTTGACGAGGACCTGTCAGTCAATATCGCTTGTGCCATTTGCAAATCTTCTGCATAGGTCACTTTGAAATTGAACGCAGCAGATCGCACCAACAAGGGCGAGTGCCCAGCGAGTTCCATGGCGCTGGCCTCATCGGTGACGGCTTCTCCCGCAGCGATGAGCGCCTGACGCAACATGTCTAGCTTGAACATTTGCGGGGTTTGCGCCAACCACTTGCCTGTTCTGTCCAACGTTGTCCCAACACGTCCGTTGTTTTCGGCTTTGAGTGTGTCTGGCAAAGGCAACGCCAACAAACCACCCACTTGGTCTCCACAACAAGCCAGCCACAAAGTTTGAATCAACTCGGGCGTGATCAAACAACGGGCGGCATCGTGAACCAGCACCCATTCATCTGCCCCTACCCCTTGCGCTTTCAACGCATTCAATCCTGCCAACACACTTTGCGCACGGGTCGCGCCACCGGTATGGCTGACGAAAAAACCAGGCTGCGGCCATTGCTTTAGCACTTCCGTCATCGTGACATCTTCAGGTGCAACCACCAACACACTGTCAGCCAATCCCACTGCATGTTGAAACGCATTCAAGGTGTGAACCACCATGGGAATGCCGTTCAACAAGGCGTATTGTTTGGGTGCGCTGGTGCTGGCTCTGCTGCCACTGCCCGCGCACGGAATGACCACATGAAAGCGTCGTTCAGACATCGCGTAAGCCATGGTTATCACAGGGACAGATCATGTTTGACATGAGGGCATTCTAGAATCAGCGCTTGCCACCCTCCCCAGTCTTTGACTGTAGAGGGTGTTTGGCATGTTCACGACCCATTTCAATGCAGCTCCCAGAACTTCTTACGTCAAAACGATTCACTGCCATTCGACCGCCGGGCTCAGCCGATGCGGCATTTTTGGCAACGTTGATCAGCCGCGAAATTGCCAAAGGCAGACGAACCGCCATCTTCACGGCCGATGCGTTTGACGCTCAGCGTTTGATGGATGAATTGGTGTTTTTTGCGCCTGACTGCCGGTGCGTGTTGTTTCCTGACTGGGAAACTTTGCCGTACGACAATTTTTCTCCCCACCAAGATTTGATCAGTGAGCGACTGGCTACCTTGTGGCGCATTTCTCAAGGCGAAGCCGATGTTGTCATGGTGCCAGCCACCACTGCGCTATACAAACTGGCGCCACCAGCGTTTTTGGCAGCCTACACCTTCCACTTCAAAGTCAAACAAAAACTGGATGAAGCCAAGCTGAAATCACAGCTGACATTGGCTGGCTACAACCATGTTCACCAAGTGATCAGCCCTGGCGAATACACCGTCAGAGGTGGATTGATCGATTTGTTTCCCATGGGTTCACTGGTTCCTTTCAGAGTGGATTTGTTCGATGACGAGATTGATTCCATCAGAACCTTCGACCCAGACACACAGCGCAGCCTTTATCCAGTTCCTGAAGTGCGCCTTTTACCAGGCAGAGAATTTCCCATGGACGACGCGGCTCGGGTGTTGTTTCGCAGCCGATGGCGTGAATTGTTAGAGGGTGACCCCACCCGCAGTCGGCTGTACAAAGACATGGGCAACGGCGTGGCCACTGCAGGGATTGAATATTACTTGCCCCTCTTTTTTGAAGAGACCGCCACCGTGTTTGACTATTTGGGATCACAAGCCACGGTGGTGTTGCATGGCGATTTGGAACCCGTCATACACCGATTTGGTCAAGACGCGCAAGAACGTTTTCGGCTCTCGCAAGGTGACCCAGAACGACCGGTACTGCCACCATCGCAATTGTTTTTGAACACAGAACAATTTTTCAGTGCCGCCAACGCCCATGCGGTTCTTTCCTTGAAACAAAGCGCAGAGCCTCTGACATTGCCTTGGGTTGACCGCTTGCCTGATTTGACGGTCGACAGATCAGCCGAACAACCCGCAGCCAAATTGGTACAACGACTGCATGACCAGACGCAACGTGTTTTGGTGCTGGCAGAGTCTGAGGGCAGGTGCACCAGCTTGTCCGACTTGCTCAACACATGGGGACTGACCCCTGAATTGTTCGAATCTTTGGACGATTTTTTAAGCAGCCAAGCAACGTTTGGAATGGCGGTCAGTCAACTGCACACCGGCTTTGCATGGCTTGAAAAAGGGGTTGACCTCGTCACTGAAACCGAATTGTTCGCTGCCGGTCCAAGCCTGAGACGAAAACGCAAACAAGAACAAGTCAGCGATGTGGAGTCGTTGATCAAAGATTTGTCCGAGCTGCAAGTAGGTGACCCCGTTGTCCACAGTTCTCACGGGATTGGCCGCTACCGAGGCTTGGTCAACATGGACATGGGGCAAGGGGTGGATGAAACCGGTCAAGCGCTGCTGCAAGAATTTTTGCATCTTGAATATGCAGACGAAGCCACGCTTTATGTGCCTGTCAGTCAACTGCATCTGATCAGTCGCTACAGCGGCATGAACCCTGAGAATGCGCCATTGCACCGACTGGGTTCAGGACAATGGGACAAAGCAAAACGAAAAGCCGCAGAACAGGTCAGAGACGCAGCAGCCGAACTGCTCAACATTTATGCCCGGCGTGCAGCAAGGCAAGGTCATGCTTTCAAATACAGCGCACGCGATTACGAAATATTTGCAACCGATTTCGGATTTGAAGAAACCGCAGACCAACGTGCAGCGATCCATGCGGTGATTCAAGACATGATCAGCCCTCGGCCGATGGACCGCTTGGTTTGTGGTGATGTTGGATTTGGAAAAACAGAAGTCGCATTGAGAGCGGCATTTGTCGCGGTCATGGGCGGCAAGCAAGTCGCCATCCTTGCGCCCACAACGCTTTTGGCAGAACAGCATTTCCAAACCTTGACCGACCGCTTCGCCAAGTGGCCAGTGAAAATTGCGGAACTCAGCCGATTCAGAAGCGCCAAAGAAATCAAACAAAGCATTGAAGGCTTGGCACTGGGGCAAATTGACATCGTCATTGGGACGCACAAACTGTTGAGTGAAAGTGTCAAATACAAAGACCTCGGATTGCTGGTGATTGACGAGGAGCACCGGTTCGGCGTGAAGCACAAAGAAACGCTCAAAGCCATGCGGGCGGAAGTCGATGTGCTGACATTGACTGCCACACCCATTCCCAGAACACTGGGCATGGCCTTGGAAGGCATGCGTGATTTGAGTGTGATAGCCACCGCGCCTCAAAGAAGGCTGTCCATCAAAACTTTTGTGCGCACGGAAGACAACGGCGTGATCCGAGAGGCCATCTTGAGGGAACTCAAACGTGGCGGGCAATGTTACTTTTTACACAATGAAGTCGAAACCATCCAAAACCGTTTAGAGCGACTGCAAGAATTGATCCCTGAAGCGCGCATTGCGATCGCACACGGGCAGATGCCAGAGCGTGAACTAGAAAAAGTCATGCGTGATTTTGTGGCGCAGCGGTTCAATATTTTGCTGTGTTCAACCATCATTGAAACAGGGATTGATGTACCCAGTGCCAATACCATTTTGATGAGCCGCGCTGACAAATTCGGTCTGGCGCAGTTGCACCAACTGCGTGGACGGGTCGGGCGCAGCCACCACCAGGCTTATGCGTATTTATTGGTGCCCGACATACAAGGCTTGACCAAGCAAGCCACGCAGCGACTCGATGCCATTCAACAAATGGAAGAACTCGGCTCTGGCTTTTACCTCTCCATGCATGATCTGGAAATCCGTGGTGCAGGTGAAGTGCTGGGCGACAACCAAAGCGGCAACATGCAAGAGGTGGGTTTTCAGCTCTACAACGAAATGCTGGCCGAAGCAGTGCGCGCCCTGAAAAACGGGGAGGAACCCGATTTACTCAGCCCATTGCAAGTGACTACCGAGATCAACTTGCATGCACCAGCGCTGCTGCCTGACGATTACTGTGGTGATGTCCATTTGCGCTTGTCGTTTTACAAAAAATTGGCGACTGCAAAAAACCAAGACCAAGTGAATGCATTGATGGAAGAGTTGATCGATCGATTTGGCAAATTGCCCACCCAAGCACACACCTTGATTGAATCGCATCGATTGCGTGTGTTGGCCAAACCTTACGGCATCGCAAAAATCGATGCAGCACCCGGCGTGATGCTGATCAACTTCAAAGCCAATGCGCCCGTGGATGGCATGCGCATCATCCAACTCGTGCAAAAGAACAAGCACATCAAATTGGCTGGGAACGACAAATTGCGAATTGAGAAAGAAATTTCTGAAGTCAAAGACCGCGCGCAAATGGTCAGGGATGTGCTTCGTTCATTAGGCGACCCCTTGGCCGCCACACCCAAAGCTCTTGTTTCATGAATGCATTGACACCACACAGCCCAGGTCTTTGGATACGTGACATGCCAGCGCAACTCTTCTTGTCCGATTTCAAGCTGATTGCATTTGACATGGATTCAACCTTGATCAACATCGAATGCATCGACGAAATGGCAGGCATGGTTGGTTTACAAAAGGAAGTGTCGGCCATCACTGAAGCGGCCATGCGCGGCGACATCACTGATTACAAAGACAGCCTTCGACAACGTGTGGCACTTCTGAAAGGCGCGCCCGTTTCGATCATGCAACGCGTCTTTGATGAAAAACTCCAACTTCATCCAGGCGCTGAAAAACTGGTTACCACCTGTTTGCGCAGCGGCTTGCATACATTGCTCGTGAGTGGCGGATTTGACTATTTCACCCAAAGACTGCAACAGCAACTGGGCATACACGACACACGAAGCAACCAATTGGAAGTGAAAGACGGCGTGTTCACCGGTCGTTTGACACCGCAAGCTTGGGGTGACATTTGCGACGGTGAAGAAAAAAAGCGAATGGTTTTACAAACCGCCGAACGCCTAGGCATCCAACCTGCACAATGCATTGCGGTGGGCGACGGTTCCAACGACTTGCCCATGATGACGGCTTGTGGTTTGTCAGTGGCCTACCAGGCCAAGCCCAAGGTAAGAGCGGTTGCGCAAATTGTGATTGACGATGGCGGCTTGGACCGGCTGCTTGATGTGGTGAAAATCTGATTCAGTGCAACGCGGCATAAATGGCCTGGGCCAACGCCAACGAAACACCCTCTACCGTGCACAGGTCCTGCACACTGGCATCTGCAACCCCTCTGACACCGCCGAACCGCTGTAACAATTTGGCCCGCTTACGCGGACCGACGCCGGCGATGTCCTCCAAACTGCTCGAACCCGTTCTGACTTTGGCACGTTTGGCACGCATGCCCGTGATAGCGAATCGGTGAGCCTCGTCACGAATTTGAGCGACCAACATCAAAGCGGCAGAGTCTTGTGCAAGCGTGAGTTTGGGTCGCCCATCCGCAAACACCAATTCCTCTAAACCAACTTTTCTGCCATCGCCTTTTTCAACGCCGACCAATCGGGAAATGTCCAACTCCAATGCCTCGAACACCGATTTGGCCATGCTGATCTGACCTTTGCCACCGTCTATCAACACCAGGTCTGGGAATGTGGCTTCGCCTGCTCTGACAGCCTCTGCCAATTTGGCATATCGCCTTGTCAGCACCTGCCGCATGGCGGCGTAATCGTCTCCAGGCGTGATGCCTTCAATGTTGTAGCGTCGGTATTTCGCAGATTGCATTTGGTGGTGATGGAACACCACACATGATGCTTGCGTGGCCTCCCCCGCTGTGTGAGAAATGTCAAAGCATTCAATCAAGAAATTGTCCATGTCCTCTGGGGCAAGGTCCAAGGCATCGACCAAGGCACGGGTTCTGGATTGTTGAGAACCTTCTTCAGCCAGCAGTCGACCCAGTTTGATGGCCGCATTTTGCTGCGCCATTTCCAACCAAGACTTGCGTTGTTCTCTGGGTTGGTGAATCACATGCAATTTGATGCCAATCTGATCACTCAGGGCGCGAATCAAATCTTTGTCTACCGCATGGCTGGTGATCAAGGTGGGTGGTGCGGCGATTTCCAAATAGTGTTGTGAGATGAAGGCCTCAAGCACTTCGACCGGTTGCGCACCTTCGACATGCGTGGGGAAATAAGGACTGTCTCCCAAATGCCTGCCACCTCTGACCATGGCCAAATTCACGCAGGCTTTGCCCGCTTGAACCATCACTGCCAAAATGTCCACGTCTCGGTCATCGACAGAATCCACCGACTGTTGGTGCAATACCTTTGACAACGCATTGATCTGGTTGCGTACATCAGCAGCTGCTTCAAACTCCAACGCATCCGAATGGGCCATCATGCGTTGTTCCAGCGACTTCATCACGGCTTGCGTTCGCCCGCCCAACAGTTCGCAAGCGTTCTTGACGTCCTGTTGGTAGTCATGCTCGCTGACCAAGCCCACGCAAGGACCCGAACACCGCTTGATCTGATGCAACAAGCAAGGCCGTGTGCGGTTTTTAAACACTGTGTCTTCGCAGGTGCGCAATCGAAAGACTTTTTGCAACAGCTGAATCGCCTCACGCACTGCCCACACGCTCGGGTATGGCCCAAAATAGTCATGCTGCTTGTCGACAGCGCCCCTGTAGTACACCACGCGGGGAATGGATTTGGGAGAGGGATGTCCAAGCGCATCGGGCGGTGCTGTTTTGGCGCCAGTGATTTTCAAATAAGGGTAACTTTTGTCGTCACGAAACAGAATGTTGTAGCGCGGCTTGAGGGTTTTGATCAAATTATTTTCAAGCAACAAGGCCTCGGCCTCCGAGCGGACCACCGTGGTTTCCATGCGTGAGATTTTGGAAACCATGTGGCCGGTGCGCGTGCCATCGTGGGTCTTTTGAAAATAACTGCTGACCCGTTTCTTCAGGTGGTTGGCTTTACCTACATATAGCACCTGACCGTCAGCGTCATAGTAACGGTAGACACCAGGCAAGCTGGGCAATGCTGCCACTTGGGACAACAACGCCTGTGAGAACGCTGGCTTGTTGACTGCCGCTTCGTCCGCCGAACCCTGGTTTGCGGTCACATCAAATCACCATTGCCCCGTGTTGGACATGCTGGCCCATGGCTCTTTAACCGGTAACGGTTGTCCAGCTTGCAACAACTCGATAGAAATGTTGTCTGGTGACCGAACAAATGCCATGTAGCCGTCACGGGGTGGACGCAAAATGGTGACGCCATGTTGTTGCAACCGCTCGCAAGTGGCATAAATGTCGTTCACCGCGTATGCCAAATGACCAAAATTTCGGCCGCCTTTCAATTCTTCAGGGTCCCAGTTGTAGGTCAATTCCACCTGGGCTTGGGTGTCCCCCGGTGCAGCCAGAAAAACCAACGTGAACCTGCCAGACGGTATTTCTTTGGAACGCAAGACCTCCAAGCCCAAAGCATCACGGTAAAACTTCAAAGAGGCTTCCAAGTCAGCGACCCGAACCATGGTGTGTAAGTAACGCATGCTGTATTCCAGTGAGTGAACCAATAAACTTTAACCCAAAATGAATCAGGCATTCACCCCATGCCCTGTTGGTTTGGTTTGTAGAAAAAACCGATTGCCTCAAACAAGTAGACTTTTTTTGAATAGAAGAAATGCTACTTCAAGCTCTTGTCTAAGGCCGCATGCAACGCCAAGGTTGCCATGTCTTCCAACCAAGCCAAATCCATTTGGCTGTGCGCTTCACAAAAAAACCAAGGCTCGCGTGAATCGGGTTCAAGCATGACCCCTCGGGCAATCAATTCCCATGCAAACAAGTTGTAGAGGTGGCTGTCCGTCTTGCGCCAATCACGGTAGGTTTGAGGCACCTCTGGCGTGAAGTGAATGCCCAGCATGGAGGGTGGCCCCGCAAATGCGTGTGCCAGTCCTGCGCGAGAAAACACATTCGACAACAAGGCTTTGACTCTTTGTCCGACCTGATGCACGGTCTGCAATGCGTTGGTGTGGGTCAAGATGTCCAATGTCGCCTGCGCTGCACGCAAGCCGATCAAATTGGCTGTGTAAGTGCCGCCATGAACCACAGCACCGCGTTGCGAACCAATGACATCCATCACTTCAGCGCGACCACCAAATGCGGCGACCGGATACCCGTTGCCCATCGCCTTGGCATACGTGGTCAGGTCCGCATGGATACCATACAACGCTTGCGCACCACCTTTGTCCACACGAAAACCCGATTTGACTTCGTCGATCAACAGCAAGGTACCGTTTGCATCACACAAATCACGCAAACGCTGCAACCACTGCGGTGTTGCTGAAATGCTGCCTGCGTTGCCAATGATGGGCTCCAACAAAACACAAGCGAGTTCCTCACCACGCAATCGGAAAATATGTTCCAGTGCCTCGTCATCATTCAAACCAATGATGTCAACCAAGTCGCGGGATTTCGCTGGAATGCCCGCACCAAAAGGAATGACCGAAGGTGCTCGCGTCTCTCCCAATTGCCAATTCTCAATGTCAGACTTCCACATCAGTTCGTCATACAAACCGTGAAAACCGCCCTCCACCATCACAATGCGTTCTCGCTTGGTAAAGCCACGCGCTGTTCTGACCGCGCCCATCACAGCTTCGGTGCCTGAATTGGCAAACCGCATTTTTTCAATCTGTGGGCACAAGGCCTTGATTTGCTTGACCACCTCGGTGTCGAGTGCTGTGGCAAAACCGGTCAATGTGCCTGAGTCATGAATTTGCCGAATGACGGCAGCATCCACTCGGGTGTCTTGGTAACCCAAAATGATCGGGCCGTAGCCCAGTCGAAAATCCACATAGGTTTTGCCATCGCTGTCGGTCAACTCGCAACCCTTGGCGTGTTGGATGAACACCGTTTTGTCGTCGCCCCAGTAACGGTAGTTCTCTGCCACGCCTTGAGGCATGTGCAAATGCGCTTCTTGCATCAACTCGGACTGCTTCATGTTCAACTGGCCTTGACAGGGTCGGGGCGAAGGTAGTGACCTACTTGGTCTTCCAACAGTTTGACGACATGCAGCTCTGCAGCTTGCGGACCATACACCGCTTGTGCTTTTTCAAACAGACTTAGCACGTGCGAACCCATGGGTAACTGGTAACCCTGAGATTGCGCAATCGCATTGATCAATCCCAAGTCTTTGCAGCACAAAGCCAATGAAAAACTGGGGTCATAGTGACCCGCAAATATGGAGGGCACATCATGCTCTGCCACCCAGCTGTTGCCAGCGCTCGATTTGATCGCTTCCCACACGGTGTGCAGTGGAATGTCTGCTTTGGCACCCAACATCAATGCTTCACCGATCGTGGCGGCACTGACAAACCACAACAAGTTGGTCAGCAATTTGACCGTGGCGCCATTACCGGCTTTCCCCACATGGAAAATTTTTTCGCCAATCACTTCCAGCACAGGTTTGTGAGTTTCAAAAGCAGACAAAGAACCACCCACAAATATTGACAGTTTGCCCAAAGCGGCAAAGTCAACAGCATTGGTCACCGGCGCTTCCAAATAGTGCACGCTTCGTTGTTCTGACAGCTCAACCAACTGCTGCACCAACTCCACGGAACTCGTGGTGGTGTCAATGACAGTGACGCCAGGGCTCAAGATGGACAACACGCCCGCCTCGCCCAACATGACTTGCGCCACTTGCGCTGGTCCCGGTAAAGACACCATGACCACGTTCACTCCTTGAACCACGTCTGCCAAGCTGTCAGCCACTTGTGCGCCAGCTTGCTTGAGGTTCAATGTTTTAGAAGGGTCAATGTCAAAAACTTTCAGCGCATACCCGGCTTTGAGCAAATTCATCGCCATGGGGTTTCCCATGTTGCCCACACCAATGAAAGCCAGTTGGGGAAGCGTATTCATGATTTCACAAACCGAACAAACTGTGGATTTGCTGATGCGCTGGGTTGATGGATCAAGCCGAAATTTGCCAACAGCTCACACGCCTCATCGAACGGATATGTTCGGTAATCAATGCGTTGTTCCATCAAACGTTTGTGGCCGTCGTCCAGAAAATATTCTTTGTGAAAACCGTGGGGCAAGGGGGTGATGGTTTGGGAATACACATACCCATTGCGAATCGGTGAGGCATAGTTGCTGTGTGGCCCTTGCACCCCAAGCAACAACTGCCCGCCTGAGGCAATGTGTTCTGCTGCTCTTTCCCAGCCATTCAAATTGGCCTCATGGTCGTAAATATGGCTGACCAAAAACGGTTCGTTGTCGCCATCCATCACGAAATACCAGACGCCGCCATAGGAAAAAGCCACATCGTATTGCTGATGCAAATCTAACTCGGTCACGTTTTGCTGCACCAGTCGAACCTCTGGAAAAACAGACAGTCTTTGCTTGGCAATGTCCAACATCGCCTCGGTCAAGTCAAAGCCAGTGATGGCAATGTCTTTTTTTCTGTGGGCCAGTTCTTCCAATATCAAACCCGTGCCACAACCCATTTCAAGCACGCTGCGAAAATGGGGCACCGCCAGCAAAGCATTGACAATTTTGGGATAGTCATAGTAGCCAGATGTCATGATTAAGTCGTAATAACCTGACATGTTTGTGTAATCACCCATTACTTACCTCGAATTGAATACGGACTCCGAGCCATCGATTGAGAAAATGACAAATCGATACTTTCAACAAGCATATCAGCACAACAAACAAGAACAACTTGGCGCATAATTTCTCATGGACAAACCGACCCCCTGTACTTATTGCTCCCTGGCCCCGGCCCGAATTGTTGAAGAAAGCAGTTTGTCAATCGCCTTCAGGGATGCGTTCCCCGTCTCTGATGGTCACACATTGATCATTCCGCGCAGACATACCGCCTCATTTTTTGACCTCACGCTGCAAGAACGTGAAGACATGATGAACCTGATCACCCGTGTCAAGCACCGATTGCAAAACGAGCTCAACCCGCAGGGATTCAATGTCGGTGTCAATGAAGGCTTTGCCGCTGGCCAAACGGTCATGCACACCAGCATGCATTTGATTCCCCGCTTCAAAGGCGATGTACCCGACCCCAGAGGCGGCGTGCGCTGGTTGTTCCCAGACAAAGCCGTGTTCTGGGACAAAAAGCCAGACGAGACGCCACCAGACCTTGGCGACGCCAAGCCCTGACACCTGACCAAAACATCACATGAAACTGCCTACTGGTTTGACAAAGTATTTGTCTGTTTTTTCATTGGGTTTGTTGTTGCTGGGCTGCACCCAAGAACAACAAAACAAGCTCGGCCGAGACATTCAAAATTGGACCGGCACCGACGGGGTGTTGGAGGTTTACGCTGGCGATAAATTGGTCAGACGCTTCTTGAATGTCGACAAAATCAGCACGGGCTTGGGAACGGATGATGGCAAGGCACGGGATTACCGTTACGGCTACGGTCACTTGGATGAAAACTTGAACATGCAAGTTGACCCGGGCGAGAAAAAAGTTTATTTCGAGTTCAGCAGTTATTCGACAGTGGTGTTTTTTGAGAACCCGCGCTGAATTTCATCAACGCTGCCATTCAGGCTTTCTTTTTTCCAAAAATGCTTGAAAGCCCTCTTGGGCTGAGTCATCCATCATGTTGCAAGCCATGGTTTGTCCTGCCAACTGGTAAGCAGCCCCAATGCCCATCTCCAACTGCTTGTAGAACAACGCCTTGCCCATGCGTACCGCCGGCTCGGGTTTGGCGGTGATTTTTTGGCACATGGCCATCACCGTGTCTTCCAGCACAGTTGCGTCAACACATTGGTTGATCAAGCCCCTGTCGACAGCGGTTTGAGCGTCAATGAAATCACCCGTCAGCAACATTTCCATGGCTTGCTTGCGATGCATGTTCCTGCCCAAACCCACGCTGGGCGTGGCGCAAAACAAACCGTAATTGATGCCAGACACGGCAAATTTGGATGACGCAGAAGCCACTGCCAAATCACACATGCTGACCAGTTGACAGCCTGCGGCAGTGGCGATGCCATGCACTTGCGCGATCACGGGTTGGGGCAGGTTCTGAATTTGCAACATCATGCGAGAGCAATGCTGAAACAGTTCGGTATAAAAATCATGGCTGGGGTTTTCGCGCATCTCGCGCAAATCGTGACCCGCAGAAAATGCCTTGCCTTTGGCAGACAAGACCACCACGCGGCAAGTCGCATCCTGCGCCAGTTTGGACAATGCGGCCTCAATGGCGCTCAGCATGGCAGTTGACAAAGCGTTAAAACTGGCTTCGTTGTTCAAGACCAAACGAACCACACCTTTTGCCGGATACTCGACCAGAACCCATTGTTTGTTTTCCAATTCCATGGTGTATCTTCTCCTGACTGTTTGATGGGATTGAACCGATTGTGATGCAACCGCCTTTGCTGATTCAACTCTCTGTGGAGGACCCGCTGCCCGCTCCGCAACTGGCTTGGGGAGACCAAAGTCCAGCGCCCGGGTTATTGGCCATTGGCGGGGGTCTTTCGGTTCCGAGGCTGCTGCAAGCATACAGCCAAGGCTGCTTTCCTTGGTACAGCGCCGGACAACCCGTGATGTGGTGGTGCACAGACCCTCGGATGGTGTTGAATGTCAATGAATTTCACTTGCACCGCGCTGATCAAAAATTGTTGAAACGGCTGGTCAAGGCGAACCGATTAGAGATCCGAATTGACCAAGATTTTCTGGGCACCATCACCCAATGCGCCCATTTGCCCCGCAAAGGGCAGTCGGGCACTTGGATCGTGCACGACATGGTTCAGGCCTACACCCAATTGCATTTGCAAGGGCATGCCCACTGCGTGCAAGCTTGGGTCGATGGCGTTTTGGTCGGAGGACTGTATGGCGTGTCCATCGGACGTGCAGTCTTTGGTGAGTCCATGTTCAGCGTCCAACCGAACGGTTCCAAATGGGCGCTGGCCGCTTTGGTTGCGTTATGTCGTGCTCAGCAAGTGGGGTGGATTGATTGCCAGCAAAGCACCAGCCATTTGGCCAGCTTGGGCGCCAAGCCGATTGCCCGAGGCGTGTTTTTAAAGCATGTCCAAGAGGCGATCGGCCTTCCCGCTGTGGCCTGGAAATTTGAGTCGATATACTGGCAACACATAGGCATACACTGATCTGAACGTGACGCATCTCAAGGATTTACCGCTTCAAACCTTGCAGTTTTACGCCACTGCGCCCTACCCGTGCAGTTATTTGGACAACAGACAAGCCCGCTCGCAAGTGGCCACCCCAAGCCACTTGATCCACAACGACACTTATTCCGAATTGGTTGCCAAAGGATTTCGCAGAAGCGGTTTGTTCACTTATCGGCCATATTGCGATGGTTGTCGTGCCTGCGTTCCACTTCGCGTCGATGTCACTCGGTTTGTGCCCAGCCGCAGCCAAAAGCGCACATTCCAGCGTCACCAGCAGTTGGAAGTCAGGGTCTCCAACTTGGCCTATACGCCCGAACACTACGACCTGTACCTGAAATACCAAATGGGCAGGCATTCAGGTGGCGGCATGGACCAAGACAGCGTGGACCAGTACACCCAATTTCTGCTGCAAAGCCGGGTCAATTCCCGCTTGGTGGAGTTTCGCCGTCCATCCACTCACCCAGAGCAAGCTGGCAAATTGCTCATGGTCTCGATATTGGATGTGCTCAATGACGGCATCTCAGCGGTCTACACTTTTTTCGACCCCAATGAAGCCAGCGGCTTGGGTACCTTTTGCATCTTGTGGCAAATTGAACAGGCTCGGATGCTCGGCCTCAACTACCTTTACATGGGATACTGGATCGAGCAAAGCCCCAAAATGGATTACAAGGCTTTGTTCAAGCCACACCAACTGCTTCAAGACGGCGTCTGGGTGAATGCTTGAGGCTTGAGGTCTTAAAATCCCGTCATGCGAAAAAGTGACACCGATTTGACCCCTTCTCCCTCGATTCAGGTGCTCGAGAGGATGTTCTCTCTGATGGATGTCCTGGCCGCCAAAGAAGGCTCAGCCACGCTCAAAGAAATCAGCGAAAAAACCCAACTGCACCCCTCGACGACGCACCGCATACTCAACGATTTGGTGGCAGGCAGGTACGTGGATCGACCAGAACCAGGTCAGTACCGTTTAGGCATGCGCCTGCTTGAGCTGGGAAACCTTGTGAAAGCGCGACTCAACGTCCGAGACGCGGCCCTCACGCCGATGCGTGAACTGCACCAGTTGATACAACAACCTGTCAATTTGAGCGTTCGACAAGCCGATGAGATTGTGTATGTTGAGCGCACATACAGTGAACGCTCAGGCATGCAAGTGGTCAGGGCCATCGGCGGGCGCGCACCACTGCACCTCACTTCTGTGGGCAAACTGTTTCTCGCCGCCGACGAACCCAGCAGAGTGCGTGCCTATGCAACCAAAACAGGCCTGTCGGGTCACACCAAAAACAGCATCACGCAATTACCAAATTTGGAAAAAGAGCTGACCAAAGTCAGGCAATTGGGCTATGCCAGAGACAATGAAGAGTTGGAATTGGGCGTGCGGTGCATGGCGGCTGGCATTTACGATGACCAAGCCAGGCTGATCGCAGGTTTGTCTATCTCTGCCCCCGCAGACCGCTTGGATGACGCTTGGTTACCCAAACTGCAAGCCACAGCAAAAGCCATCTCGACGTCCTTGGGATTCGTACCCTACGGTTGAGGGGAATGGGGCAGCACCCGGTTGCCACCCTTGAGCTGATTGCAGATCAGGTCTGTGGGCCGCCAGCAGGATGTCTTGACTCAACCCAGCGACGCACCCGCTCTGCATCGCCAGTGCGACTGAATTTACCTGCGGAATCCAGAAATACCATCACCAATTTTCGGCCGGCGATTTTGGCTTGCATCACCAAGCATTGACCTGCTTCTGAGATGTAGCCAGTTTTTTGCAAGTCGATGTTCCATTGCGGGTTGCTGACCAATCGGTTCGTGGATTTGTAATTCAATGTCTTGCTACCCACTTCAACCGCTGTGCCAACAGAGGTTGTGAGTTCGCGCATGGTCGGGTCATTGGCGGCATAAGCCACCAAAGTGGCCAAGTCTTTGGCGCTGGATTGGTTTTTACTGGACAGTCCTGTCGGTTCTGCGTAACTGGTGTCTTTCATGCCCAGTTGTTGGGCCTTGGCATTCATTTGAAACACAAAATTTGCCAAGCCGGTGGGGTAGGTGCGACCCAATGCATGGGCCGCCCGGTTTTCACTGGACATCAATGCCAAATGCAACAGCTCGCCCCGGGTCAATGTGGTGCCAGGCCGCAAACGCGAACTGCTTCCCTTTTCAGTGTCAATGTCTTCTTGGGTGATGGTGACAGGTTCATCCATGGATAAATTGGATTCGCGAATCACGACGCCAGTCATCAGTTTGGTGATCGAAGCGATGGGCAGCACGGCATTGTCGTTTTTACTGAACAGCACTTCCTGTGTATCTTGGTCAATCACGTAAGCCACGCTTGACTTCAAAGACAGTTCATCGCCCTGTGTGTGCAAGCCTGCTTTGTGACCAAATGAAGGACGCATGGGCACGACGGCAGCACGGGCACGCAATGCTTTCTTTTTTCTTTTGGCAACAGATTTCACCGATTGTTTTTTGACACCGGCTTTTTGCACGCCCGCAAAAGAACCATTTGAAAAGACCGCCAAGCTCAGGGCCAGCATGGAAACGATCAGGGAATAGCGGATGTTTTTCAAAAGGATTTCCTTGTCTGGGTGTGACAAACTGACTGCCAGTGTACGTGTAATTGAAAAATCTGGCAATATCAAAGACTTGCATGTCATTTCTCAAGCAAATAATTCTGCCATTAATGCTAAATGACTCACATCAAATGCTAGCCCTGTGCCGCCACCCTCTCAGCCTTGCTTTGCAGTTTGTTGAGCGCACTCAGGTAAGCCTTGGCTGACGCCACCACGATGTCGGGGTCTGCGCCCACACCGTTGACGATGCGACCGTTGTTTTGAAGCCGAACCGTGACCTCACCTTGGCTTTCAGTGGATCCACTGATTGCGTTGACGGAATACAACACCATTTCCGCGCCGCTTTGAACGTGTTTTTCAATGGCCTTGAGTGAGGCATCGACCGGACCATTGCCAGCGGATTCACAAAACACCTCTTTGCCAGCATGCGTGAAGACTATGGCGGCGTAAGGTTGTTCGCCTGTCTCACTGCGTTGCGACAACTTCACAAAGCCAAACACATCGTCTTCATGCGAAACGCTTTCTTCGCTGACCAGCGCCAGTATGTCTTCATCAAAAATTTCGCTCTTGCGATCAGCCAATTCTTTGAATCGAGTGAAAGCTGCATTGGTTTCTGCCTCGCTTTCGAGTTCGACACCCAGGTCTTGCAAACGTTGTTTGAACGCATTTCTTCCACTCAATTTGCCCAGCACAATTTTGTTGGCGCTCCAACCCACATCTTCTGCTCGCATGATTTCGTAGGTGTCGCGCGCCTTCAATACGCCATCTTGATGAATACCCGAGGCATGGGCAAATGCATTGGCACCCACCACAGCCTTGTTGGGTTGCACCACGAAGCCCGTGGTCTGGCTCACCATGCGACTGGCCGCCAAGATGTGCTGGGTCTCAATGCCCAGCGACAAGCCAAAGTAATCTTTGCGGGTTTTAACCGCCATGACAATTTCTTCCAACGAGCAATTGCCAGCGCGTTCGCCCAACCCATTGATGGTGCACTCCACTTGCCGCGCACCGCCAATTTGCACACCCGCCAAAGAATTGGCAACCGCCATGCCCAAATCGTTGTGGCAATGCACAGACCAAATGGCTTTGTCAGAATTTGGAATGCGCTCGCGCAAGGTTTTGATGAAATTGCCATACAGCTCTGGCACGGCATAACCCACGGTGTCAGGCACGTTGATGGTGGTGGCACCTTCTTTGATCACCGCTTCAAGGATGCGGCAAAGAAAGTCAACATCGCTGCGGTAACCGTCCTCGGGACTGAACTCCACATCAGCGACCAGGTTGCGGGCAAATCGAACGGACTGCTTGGCCTGCTCAAACACTTGGTCAGGCGTCATGCGCAATTTCTTTTCCATGTGCAAAGCAGAGGTCGCGATGAAAGTGTGTATGCGAGACCGCTTGGCACCTTTGAGGGCTTCGGCCGCTCTGGAAATGTCTCTGTCGTTGGCGCGCGAAAGCGAACACACCGTGGATTCGGTGATCGCATTGGCGATGGCTTTGACCGCTTGAAAATCACCGTCAGAGCTGGCGGCAAATCCGGCTTCAATCACATCTACCCGCAATCTTTCGAGCTGTCTGGCGATGCGTAATTTTTCGTCACGGGTCATGGACGCGCCTGGCGACTGTTCACCGTCACGCAAAGTGGTGTCAAAAATAATCAATTTATCGGTCATCATTCAACTCCTGAATTTGCAATCACCGCTTGAACCGTCGGCACCAAAACAAAAGGCCCGTTGCGGGTGCATACGGGCCTTGGAAATCATCGTGCAAGCGTTAACGACTGGGCCCGGGAAAGCCGTTACGTAGTAGCTTGTTCAAAATGTTCATTTCTCGAATGTAGCATAAAACTTTTTTGAAATGGCTCACGCTCTCAGTGAAGCCCTTTCTCATCGGGCTCGTCAGTGGAAGTGCTGATCACACTGGTGGGCAAGCCTTTGGTTCGACGCCAACCGTACACCACGTAACCACTCAGGGCATAGGCCAAAAACAATCCAAACAACACGATGGGTGGGTTGATGTTGATGACGGCGATGACCAGCGCGATGGAAACGATGACGGCAAATGGCACGCTTTTGCGCATTTGAAAGTCTTTGAAACTGTAAAACGGCACATTGCTGACCATGGTCAACCCAGCGTAAAGACAAACGGCAAAACAAACCCAAGACACATCTGATCTGGGTATGGCCAACTCAGTGATCAACCAGACAAAACCCATGACAAACGCGGCGGCGGCTGGAGAAGGCATGCCCTGAAAAAACCGCTTGTCCACCACAGAGGTGTTGACATTGAATCTGGCCAAACGCAGTGCGGCACAGGCGCAATACACAAATGCGGCAAACCAACCCCAGCGTCCCAAATCTTTCAGCACCCATTCATAAGTGATGAGGGCAGGCGCAGCGCCGAAAGACACCATGTCGGCCAAAGAATCCATTTGTGCGCCGAACTCGGTTTGGGTATTGGTCATGCGCGCGACCCGACCATCGAGGCTGTCAAGGATCATGGCAGAGAAAATCCCAATCACTGCAGACTCATACTGGTTGTTCATGGCCATGACGATGGCGTAAAACCCACCAAACAAAGCCGCCAACGTGAACAGGTTGGGCAGCACATAAATGCCCTTGCGCATGCGACTAGGCGCTTCTTCGATGGGGTCCACAGGGTCTGGTGAACTCATTTCTACAAAGTGGCTAACACGGTGCTGGTGGCTGACACCACATCACCAGGTGCAACACAAGGCACGGCAGAAAGGGGCAAATACACATCCACACGCGAACCAAATCGGATGAACCCGTAGCGTTGGCCTTTGTCGAGTGCGTCGCCGGGATGCACATAACAAAGAATACGGCGAGCAATCAGTCCGGCGACCTGTACCAATGTGACGACTTGGTTTTGTCCATCCACATGGGTGTCGATGATGACGGCATTGCGTTCGTTTTCCGTTGAGGCTTTGTCTAAATCGGCATTGACAAATAAACCCGGGAAGTAATGCACGGCTCTGACACGGCCAGTCACACTGGCGCGGTTACTGTGGACATTGAACACATTCATGAACACACTGATGAGCAAAGCATCACGGTCTGCGTAAGGGTCTCTGACCTTTTCGATTTTCACGATGCGCCCGTCGGCCGGCGAAAGCACGGCATTGGCTTGTTCGGGAATGGCTCTGGGGGGATCGCGAAAAAATTGAATGACAAATACCAAAATGACATAAGCCGGCAAGGCCACTTTCCAGCCCCACAGCCATGTCACCACCAAAGACAAAAGCGCAGCCAGCCCAATGAAAGGCCAGCCTTCTCTTGCAAGCAGAGGATGAGGGTAATTCATCAGTTGCGCGACTGGTCAACCAGTTTGTTTTTGGCAATCCAAGGCATCATGGCGCGCAGCTGTGAGCCCACTTTTTCGATGGAATGGTCAGCGGTCAAACGGCGACGCGCGGTCATGCTGGGGTAGCCAGTGCGGCCTTCCAAGATGAACATCTTGGCGTATTCACCGGTTTGAATTCGCTTCAAGGCGTTGCGCATGGCTTCACGCGATTGCTCATTGATGACTTCAGGGCCAGTCACGTATTCACCGTACTCGGCATTGTTTGAGATGGAGTAGTTCATGTTGGCGATGCCGCCTTCATAGATCAAGTCGACGATCAACTTGAGTTCGTGCAAGCATTCGAAGTAAGCCATTTCAGGGGCATAACCCGCTTCGACCAAAGTCTCGTAGCCCATTTTGATCAATTCAACCGCGCCGCCGCACAACACTGTTTGCTCACCAAACAAGTCTGTCTCGGTTTCTTCGCGGAAATTGGTTTCGATGATGCCGGCTTTGCCACCGCCGTTGGCCATGGCATAGCTGAGTGCCAGGTCACGCGCTTTGCCTGATTTGTCTTGGTGAATCGCCACCAAATGAGGCACACCGCCACCTTGGGTGTAAGTTGAACGCACGGTGTGTCCCGGGGCTTTGGGCGCCACCATCCACACGTCCAAATCGGTACGGGGCACCACTTGGTTGTAATGAACATTGAAGCCATGCGCAAACGCCAGCGAAGCGCCTTGCTTCATGTGGGGTGCCACGTTGTTGTTGTAGACCTCAGAAATCTGCTCATCAGGCAACAAAATCATGACCACATCAGCCACTTTGACAGCATCATTGACTTCCATGACGTTGAGTCCGGCTTTGCCGACTTTGTCCCAAGACGCGCCGCCTTTGCGCAAACCCACCACCACTTTGACGCCGCTGTCATTCAAGTTTTGTGCGTGTGCGTGACCTTGTGAGCCGTAGCCGATGATGGCCACTGTTTTGCCCTTGATCAAACTCAAATCACAGTCTTTATCGTAATAAACCTTCATGGTTTTCTCCTTCAATGGTGTTTAGATTCATACCCGCAACACGCGCTCGCCGCGGCCAATGCCGCTGGCGCCGGTGCGCACTGTTTCCAAAATGGCGCTGCGTTCGATGGCTTCAAGAAAAGCATCGTTTTTGGCAACGTCACCTGTCAATTCGATGGTGTAACTTTTATCGGTCACATCAATGATGCGACCTCTGAAAATATCCGCCATGCGTTTCATTTCCTCGCGCTCTTTGCCCACCGCGCGCACTTTGACCATCATCAACTCACGCTCTGTGTAAGCGCCTTCGGTCAAGTCAACCACTTTGACCACTTCAATCAAACGGTTCAAGTGCTTGGTGATTTGTTCAATGACGTCATCGGAACCAGAGGTTTGAAGTGTCATGCGAGACAAACTGGGGTCTTCGGTCGGTGCAACGGTCAGCGATTCGATGTTGTAACCACGAGCAGAAAACAAACCCACCACACGCGACAACGCACCGGGTTCGTTTTCTAACAATACTGCAATGATGTGTTTCATAAAAGGGGGACTCCTCTTTTCGTCGCCCTCCCCTGTCGGCGGTAACCGGCAGGCTTGGCGAACAATAGATTCATCTGAAAAGTTGAAAGGGAAAAATCATCAAAGGTCTTCGCTGCCCAGCAACATTTCTGTGATGCCTTTGCCAGCTTGAACCATCGGGAACACGTTTTCGGTTTGATCGGTCCTGAAATCCATGAAAACGGTTCGGTCTTTGAGTTTGCGCGCTTCTCGTAATGCAGGTTCCACATCCTGCGGGCGTTCAATCAACATGCCCACATGGCCATAGGCTTCGGCCAATTTAACGAAGTCTGGCAGTGCATCCATGTAGCTGTGGCTGTAACGACCTGAGTATTCAATTTCTTGCCATTGACGAACCATGCCCAAATAGCGGTTATTCAAGGACAAAATTTTGATGGGTGTGTTGTATTGCAAACAAGTGGACAACTCTTGAATGCACATTTGCACTGAACCTTCACCGGTGACGCAATAAACCTCGCTGTCAGGCTTGGCCAATTTGATGCCCATGGCATAGGGGATGCCCACACCCATGGTACCCAAGCCACCCGAGTTGATCCAACGACGGGGTTGGTCAAAGCGGTAGTACTGCGCGGCCCACATTTGGTGTTGACCCACATCTGAAGTGACGTAGGCGTCCACATCTTTGGTCATGTTCCACAGGGTTTCGATCACGTTTTGCGGTTTGATGACCTCGGTGTTGGACCGGTCGTATTTGAGGCAATCGCGGGCACGCCAAGATTCGATCGTTTCCCACCAAGCAGCCAACGCTTTCGCATCAGGCCGTGCAGGCAACTCGTTGAGCATGCCAATCATTTCGGTCAGCACATCTTTGACATCACCCACAATGGGAATGTCGACCTTGACCCGTTTGGAAATGCTCGAGGGGTCGATGTCGATGTGGATGATCTTGCGTTCGTTTTGTGCAAAGTGTTTGGGATTGCCAATGACCCGGTCGTCAAAGCGCGCGCCCACTGCCAACAACACATCACAATTTTGCATGGCATTGTTGGCTTCCACCGTGCCATGCATGCCGAGCATGCCCAAAAATTTTCTGTCGCTGGCTGGATAAGCACCCAAACCCATCAAGGTGTTGGTACAAGGAAAACCCAGCATGTCAACCAAGGCGCGCAACTCGCCTGAGGCTTCGCTCATCAACACGCCCCCACCGGTGTAGATGAAGGGGCGCTTCGCTGTCAACAGCAATTGCAAGGCTTTGCGAATTTGTCCGGAGTGCCCTTTGCGCACCGGGTTGTAAGAACGCATTTCAATGGCGCTGGGGTAACCCGCGTACATGGTCTTTTTGAATGACACATCTTTGGGAATGTCCACCACAACGGGGCCGGGACGACCGCTGCGCGCAATGTGAAACGCTTTTTTCATCACATCAACCAAATCGCGCACGTCTTTGACCAAAAAATTGTGCTTGACGATCGGCCTGGTGATGCCCACGGTGTCGCATTCTTGGAAAGCGTCCAAACCAATCGCGTGTGTTGGCACTTGGCCCGTGATGATGACCATCGGAATGCTGTCCATGAACGCCGTGGCAATGCCTGTCACGGCATTCGTCACGCCTGGCCCAGAGGTGACCAAAGCCACGCCAACATCACCCGTGGCACGTGCATAGCCATCGGCTGCATGCACAGCAGCTTGCTCATGGCGCACCAACACGTGTTGAATGGTTTCTTGTTTGTAAAGTGCGTCGTAAATGTGGAGTACGGCGCCGCCGGGGTAACCCCAAACATATTTGACGTTCTCAGCTTGTAGGCATTTGACCAAGATGTCAGAGCCGTTTATTTCAATGGCTGAGGCATTTTTTTCAGCTGCCAGCGCGGCAGATTGCAACTCTGCTTTAGAGATTTCCATGGTGTACAACCTTTGTGAATTTCGTAGACGAAAAACCCAGGGTGCCTTTTTGCCACCTCTTTTGAAGGCGCATCAAGACTTTGGAAACCAGGCCATAAGCGTTTAACACCAAGCCCGGATCCTTTTCTTGGGAACAGCTTCGAATTATGACATTATTTATTAATGGTTTTCGCTAATGCGCTGCCAGTGTGTCGCCAATGACATAATTCAAAAGCAGTTAAAAACATTCTGAACGCAAAGTGTTTGCGTCAAACCTTTAGCAAACTCCTCTTGGCCTCCGACAAAGAACTCTCCGACTTTCTGGCAAGCGTTGAAAAACGCGCTTACAAGCGGTCTCTCTACCATGTCAGAAATGAAGAGGCTGCGCTGGACATCGTTCAAGACAGCATGATGAAGTTGGTTGAGCATTACGCTGGCAAGCCTGCGACTGAACTGCCCTTGCTGTTTCAGCGAATTTTGTCCAACACCACTTTGGACTGGTTCCGCCGACAAAAAACCAGAAACGCGTTGTTCAGTAATTACAACGATTTCGGTCACGACAATGAACAGGAAAGTACCGATTTTTTGGAAATTTTGGGCACAGACAACCACAACCCTGTGACTGAAAGTGCCCAAGACCTGTTTTCCCGCACCGAAACAGTGCGAGAAATAGAATCTGCCCTGCAAAACTTGCCAGGACGTCAACGAGAAGCCTTCTTATTGCGTTATTGGGAGGAATTGGATGTGGCAGAAACCGCCGCCGCGATGGGATGCTCTGAAGGCAGTGTTAAAACACACTGCTCCAGGGCCATTCAGGCTTTACACAAAGCTTTGATTGCCAAAGGATACAAACCATGAACTCAAACACACCTTATTCAAGCCAAGAGCAACTGTTGGGCAAGCGCCTTGCCACCTACCTTGAGCAAGGCAACCAACAGCTGCCTTATGAGGTCACTGAGCGATTGCGGGCTGCGCGCGCACGTGCCTTGTCATCGCTCAGGGTCACCCAGACCGAACAAAAAAATGCAGACGATCTGCAAGTCCAATCCAATGGGTCCCTCAGGCTGCCCTTTCCCTCTAAGCCGCATGATTTTTACAATTTGGTCGTGTCTTTCATTCCACTGATTTGCTTGGCCGCTGGTTTGATGTTGCTTTACGAATTTCACAACGACCAAACAGCCTTGGAATTGGCTGAAATCGACTCTGCACTTTTGATTGATGACCTGCCGCCTCAAGCCTACACCGACCCGGCATTCGTTGATTTCTTGAAAAACAACAGCCCGCAAAAAGATTGATGCCGTCAAAGCCTGCCCTTCATGTGACCCACCTTGCGCTGTGCACAGTCATCAGCGTATTTGGTTGCGCGAACCTGGTTTTTGCCCAATCAACAGCAAACCCGAGCAGCCCCTCCACTGCTGCCAGCACAACAAACAAAACCGTTAACAGCTTTCACGAAGCTGGGCCGAAGTGGGTTGAGCTGAATGCGGAGCAAAAACAAATCCTTCAACCATTGCAAAAACTGTGGCCGACCCTGGAGGAAAACCGCAAGCGCAAATGGTTGGCCATTGCAAAAAATTTCCCCACACTGTCACCGCTGGCCCAAGCCACCGCGCAAGAGCGCATGCGTGAATGGGCTGCGTTGACCCCAGCGCAGCGCTACCAAGCCAGGCTGCACTTTGCCCAGGCTCAGCAGTTGAGCACCGATGAGAAATTGGCCAAATGGGAGGCCTATCAATCCTTGAATGAAGAGGAAAAAAACAAACTCTCGCAAGGCAAACCAGCTTGGTCCAAAGGCGCTGCCATGGTTGCGCGACCTGTGGCACCAGAGAAACTCACCACTACTCCTGTCACAAAAAAAGAGGGACAAGAAAAATCCCCTCGGATAGAAACCGCCCAAGCACAGGTTGATCCTTTGACGTTGCTCCCCATCAAGAAACGCCCTTCGCAAGACAAACCATGACAACCGATGTGAACGGGGGGCTCGGGTTGACGGAGTCCTTACCGGCCCCGTCTTTGGCAAGGCGCATGAGTTGCTGGATTTACGAGGGCATGTTGCTGTTTGCAGTCATTTTCATGGCCAGCTATTTGTTCAGCAGCTTGACCCAAACCAGGCACGGTCTGCAAAACCGCCTCGGGCAACAAATCTTTATTTTTTCTGTCTTGGGTTTTTACTTCAGCTGGTTTTGGCACAAAGGTCAAACTTTGGCCATGAAAACTTGGCACATCCGAGCGCTGGATGCGCAAGGGCAAGCCTTGACACAGTCACGTGCGTTTGCAAGGTACGTGCTCAGTTGGGTGTGGTTCGTGCCGCCGCTGCTGCTGACGCAATGGCTGCAAGCGCCTTTGACGGTTGGTTTGTTGTCATGTCCCCTGTGGATCATTTTTTGGGCTGGCCTGACTTATTTCCGAACCGATCGTCAGTTCTTGCATGATTATTTGGCAGGCAGCCGTTTGGTCGATGTTCGCCCTGTCAAAATCAACCCATGAAACCTGCTTTTTCTCTTTGCGTTTACTGCGGTTCACGCCCCGGCACGTTACCTTCTTATGCCAATTCCGCCACCGAGGTTGGCCAATGGATCGGCTCGCACCAAGGTCAGTTGGTGTATGGCGGCGGCGGGCAAGGCTTGATGGGAACGGTTGCCAAGGCTGCGAAATCGTCAGGTGCCCGCGTCGTCGGTGTCATTCCACATGCCTTGGCCGTGAAAGAAACAGCCAATGAAAATTGTGACGAACTGCACCTGGTTGACAACATGCACCAACGCAAATTCATGATGGCAGAACGCGCTGACGCATTTCTCGCACTGCCCGGCGGCATAGGGACGTTTGAAGAATTGTTTGAGGTCTGGACCTGGAAACAACTTGAATTCCACAACAAACCCATCGGCTTGCTCAATGTCGACGGGTATTACGATGGCCTGATCAGCTTCATGCAAAACACCGTCAACAACGGGTTTGTCTCTGACTGGCAAATGGACTTTGTGTTGGTCTCTTCGAAGACAGACGAATTGCTGCCCCGCTTGGTCGAGTCAGCAGGTTTATCCTTGAGCCCAGGTTTGAAAAATATTTAAACAGGTCGGTTGGCAAGGCATAAACCAAGCCAACAGCAGCCTCAAACTAAACGGCAGCCTCGTCTGTTTCGCCAGTGCGTATGCGGATGACACGTTCGACAGCCGTGACAAATATCTTGCCGTCGCCAATTTTGCCTGTGCGCGCAGCCAACACAATCGCGTCGACACAACGGTCCACATCGGCTGAATTGACCACCACTTCCACTTTGACTTTGGGCAAAAAATCGACCACGTACTCAGCACCACGGTACAACTCGGTGTGTCCTTTTTGGCGGCCAAACCCTTTGACCTCGGTCACCGTCAATCCGGTCACACCGCACTCAGCCAGTGCCTCACGAACCTCTTCGAGCTTGAACGGTTTGATGATGGCGGTGATTTGTTTCATGGAATTTCCCCTCAATGACTGAAAAACGCCTGATCAGGCACGAAAAAGACTGGTTATAGGATAACGCCAATCTTTGCCGAAGCCTCGGTGGGTGATGCGCACCCCGATCGGCGCCTGCCGGCGTTTGTATTCGTTGATGCGAATCAGGCGAATCACTTGGTCCACATCGGCTTTGGCAAAACCTGCTGCCTCGATTTCTTGTTGGCTTTGGTCCTGCTCCATGTACCGCTCCATGATGGCATCCAAGATGTCATAGGCGGGCAAGCTGTCTTGATCGGTTTGGTCTTCACGCAATTCAGCGCTGGGGGGCCTGGTGATGATGCGCTGTGGAATTGGTGAATCACAGGTGCCAAACGGGTTGTGGGCATTGCGCCAGTTGGCCAGTTGGTAAACCAACGTTTTTGACACATCCTTGATGACAGCGAATCCGCCCGCCATGTCGCCATACAACGTGCAATAACCCGTGGCCATTTCGCTTTTGTTGCCAGTGGTCAATACGATAGAACCATGCTTGTTGGACATGGCCATCAACAGTGTGCCTCTGATGCGCGCTTGAATGTTTTCCTCAGTGGTGTCAACCGGCTTGCCCTGAAAGTCCGTCGCCAGTGTTTGCAAAAACGCTTGGAACATGGGAACGATGGAAAGTTCATCGTAGCCGACCCCCATGCGTTGTGCCATGTCGCGGGCATCTGTCAGGGAAATGTCTGCGGTGTAGGGTGAAGGCATCATCACGGCTTTGACGCGGTCAGCACCGAGCGCATCCACGGCAATGGCCATCACCAAGGCAGAGTCAATGCCCCCAGACAAGCCCAACAACACAGAAGGAAAACGGTTCTTGCCTATGTAATCGCGCACCCCCAGTACCAACGCCTGCCAAACATCTGACAGCTCATCCTCGAGGGCAACCGTGGTGGCACTCAACTGCATTGCATTCGCCGACGACAAGCCTTTGACATCAAAGGCTTCTTCAACAAAACCAGCCGCTCTGCCCGCCAACTCGCCATTGGCTTGCAACGCAAACGAACGACCCTCAAACACCACTTCGTCTTGTGCGCCTACCAAATGGGCGTAGACCAAAGGCAAGCCAGTGGCAGTGGCACGCAACCGCATGGCCTCTTCTCGCTCTTGGCTTTTGCCCTTGTGAAACGGAGAAGCGTTCATCACCACCAACAACTCTGCGCCATGTTGTTTCGCGTCATGGGCGGGTTGCTCAAACCATGCGTCTTCGCAAATCAGCAATCCCACTTTCACGCCCTCCACGCAGAACACCGCAGCGTGTTCGCCGGGGACAAAATACCTGCGTTCATCGAACACTTGGTAATTGGGCAATTCGCGTTTGGCATAACTGGTGACCAAGCGCCCTTCGCAAAACACGGAGGCCATGTTGTAGCGTTGGGGCACAGACACCGAGCGAGAACGCTTGTCGTCGCCACTGGGATGACCCACCACGACATGCATGCCCTTCAAGTCGGCCAGTGTGTGTTGCACTTGCTCGAGCGCTGCTTGGCAAGCGGCGATGAACGATGGTCGCAAAAATAAATCTTCAGCGGCATAACCACAAATGGCCAGTTCCGGGGTGATGAGTAAACGCACACCACGCGCATGCGCCTGCCGGGCTGCATCGATGATTTTGCGGGCATTGCCTGCCATGTCACCGACCGTGAAATTGAGCTGGGCTACACTGAGTTGAAGCGTCATGGATGAATCACAAATTAAGCTGAACGATTATGGCATTCGGGTGCACGATCACCCGGGGGAAATACCCGCCGCAGACTGGGACGCATTGCTGGCCTCGCAAGACTGTCCTTCGCCCTTCATGAAGCACGCCTACCTGCTGGCCATGCATGCCAGCGGCAGTGCATTGCCGCGCACAGGTTGGCGTGCGCAATTTTTCTCTTTATGGCTGGGTGAGCAATTGGTGGCGGCGTGTCCGCTGTATCTGAAAACACATTCCTATGGTGAGTATGTGTTTGATTGGGCATGGGCCAACGCCTATGCGCAGCACGGCTTGGACTATTACCCCAAAGCTTTGATTGCCGTGCCCTTCACTCCCGTGCCAGGGTCGCGTTTATTGGCCCACAGCGACGCGCACCGCGACATGTTGTTGCAAGCCGTGGTGTCTTGGTGCGGGCAAGACAAGGTGTCGTCGCTGCATTTGCTGTTTGGCAGCGAGGCCGACATACAAGCCGCGAACCGAGCCGGTTTGTTGCAAAGACAAACGGTGCAATTCCATTGGCAAAACCATGGCTGGCAGGACTTCGAAGCTTTTCTGTCCAGCATGACACAGGAAAAGCGAAAAAAAATTCGGCAAGAACGGCGAAAAGTGGCACAAGCAGGGGTGCAATTCAGGCATGCGAAGGGCACGGACATCAGCGCTGCCGACTGGGATTTTTTTTACCAATGCTACGAGCGCACCTACTTAGAACATGGCAATGCACCTTACCTGACGCCCGCGTTTTTCAAAGACATGCAGCAAGTGATGCCAAACAACTGGTTGCTGTTCGTGGCAGAGTTGAACGGGCGACCGGTGGCTTGCAGTTTGATTGGCCTGCACCACGAAATCGGCAAACCGGCAGTGGCTTATGGGCGTTATTGGGGGGCTTTAGAGCGGGTTGATTGCTTGCACTTCGAGGCTTGTTATTACCAACCGTTGCAATGGTGCATTGCCCACGGTGTGCAACGATTTGAAGGCGGCGCGCAAGGTGAACACAAAATGGCGCGCGCCTTGTTGCCGGTCAGCACGCACAGTGCGCATTGGCTCGCGGACCCACGTTTTGCCAAAGCGGTGTCTGATTTTTTGGCCAGAGAAGGCAAAGGTGTCGACAACTACCTTGAGCAGTTGGACGAACGCCTTCCCTTTAAAAAGCAAGCCTGAATCAGCGGTGTTGCTTCTGGTAGTTCTCAATGCCTTGTGTGATTTCTTCCATGGCAGATTGAGGGCCTTCCCAGCCCAAAATCTTGACCCACTTGCCTTGCTCGAGGTCTTTGTAGTGTTCAAAAAAATGGGCGATGGTTTTTAAACGCATCGGGTTCATGTCTTCAGGCTTTTGCCACTGGGTGTAAATGGACAAAATTTTGTCAGTGGGTACAGCCAACACCTTGCCATCCTGGCCCGCTTCATCTTCCATTTTCAAAATACCGATTGGTCGGCAAGTGACCACCACCCCAGGGATCAAAGGCACGGGGGTGATGACCAACACGTCCACCGGGTCCCCGTCACCGCTGATGGTTTTCGGCACATAGCCGTAATTGGTCGGGTAATGCATCGAGGTGCTCATGAAGCGGTCGACAAAAATCGCGCCGGTTTCTTTGTCAACCTCGTACTTGATCGGGTCAGCATTCATCGGAATTTCAATGATCACATTGAATTCGTGCGGTGTGTTTTTTCCAGCGGTGACGTTATCTAATGACATGTTGATTTCGCTTTAAAGAATGGATGCATGAATTATCGCACTGCTCCTCGGTACTTACCCTAGGTTTGCTTGGCAAAAACACGTGTTCAGGCGAGAACCGCTGTGTGAATCACTTACAGTTACAGGGTTGGCCAATCACCCTTCTTTGTGAGTGTGTGAGGAAGCAACGCAAAGGTGGTGTCAAACAACCCGTTGCGTGGCCCCACCTCTTCGCGAAACAAAAAAGGAGATCTTATGACTGGTTCTACAGCGCTTGTATTTGCGCTCATCTGCGGCCTCATCGCCGTGATTTACGGGTTCTGGGCCCGCAGCTGGATTCTTTCTCAAGACGCAGGCAATGCCCGCATGCAAGAAATTGCGGCGGCCATCCAAACCGGTGCTGCGGCTTATTTGGCCCGGCAATACAAATCCATTTCGATGGTCGGTGTCGTATTGGCCGTTCTCATCGCTTGGATCTTGGACCCGTTAAGCGCCGTCGGCTTTGTGCTCGGCGCTGTGTTGTCAGGCGCTTGCGGCTTCATCGGCATGAATGTCTCAGTCCGCGCCAACGTGCGTACCGCGCAAGCAGCCACCAAAGGCATCGGCCCCGCGCTGGATGTGGCGTTCCGCGGCGGCGCGATCACCGGCATGTTGGTGGTTGGTCTGGGTTTGCTGGGCGTGACCGGTTTCTACTGGTACTTGACCGCTGGTGGCGTGCCTGCAGACGGCAAAGCACTGGCTGGCCTGCTCAACCCCTTGGTGGGTTTTGCCTTTGGTTCATCGTTGATTTCCATCTTCGCGCGATTGGGCGGCGGCATCTTCACCAAAGGCGCTGACGTTGGCGCTGACTTGGTGGGCAAAGTGGAAGCCGGCATTCCTGAAGACGATCCACGCAACCCTGCGGTGATTGCTGACAACGTCGGTGACAACGTCGGTGATTGCGCTGGCATGGCCGCTGACTTGTTCGAAACCTATGCAGTGACCTTGATCGCCACCATGGTGTTGGGTGCGCTGTTGGCGGGTACCGCCGGCCCGAACATGGTGCTGTACCCCTTGGTGCTGGGCGGCGTGTCCATCGTGGCATCCATCATCGGTTGCTTCTTTGTGAAAGCCAGCCCGGGCATGACCAACGTGATGCCAGCGCTTTACAAAGGCCTGGCTGTCTCTGGCATCTTGTCGCTGATCGCTTTTTATTTTGTGACCCAGTCGCTGTTCCCCGCGCCCGTGGCATTGCCTGATGGCACCATTTTGAGCACCAGTGGCTTGTTTGGCGCCTGCGCCATCGGTTTGATTTTGACCGGCGCGTTGGTCTGGATCACCGAGTACTACACCGGCACCCAGTACCCGCCGGTGCAGCACATCGCGCAAGCCTCCACCACCGGCCACGGTACCAACATCATTGCGGGTTTGGGTGTGTCCATGCGCTCAACGGCTTGGCCCGTGTTGTTTGTGTGTGCCGCCATTTACAGCGCCTATGACTTGGGTGGCTTGTACGGCATCGCCATCGCCGCCACTTCCATGCTGAGCATGGCCGGTATCGTGGTGGCGCTTGACGCCTACGGCCCGATCACCGACAACGCGGGTGGCATCGCCGAAATGGCCGAATTGCCAGCCAGCGTGCGCGACATCACCGATCCATTGGATGCCGTGGGCAACACCACCAAAGCCGTGACCAAAGGCTACGCCATTGGCTCAGCTGGTTTGGCCGCGCTGGTGCTGTTTGCCGACTACACCCACAAGCTCGAAGGTTTGGGCGCGCACATCAAATTTGATTTGAGCGACCCCAAAGTCATCATCGGTTTGTTCATCGGTGGTTTGATTCCTTACTTGTTCGGCGCAATGGCGATGGAGGCCGTGGGCCGCGCCGCCGGTGCCGTGGTGGTGGAAGTGCGCCGCCAGTTCAAGGAAATCAAAGGCATCATGGACGGCACGGGCAAGCCCGAGTACGACACGGCGGTGGACATGTTGACGACTGCAGCCATCAAAGAAATGATGATCCCCAGCTTGTTGCCCGTGGTCGCGCCGATCGTGGTTGGCTTGGTGCTCGGCCCCGCCGCATTGGGTGGCTTGTTGATGGGCACCATCGTCACTGGTTTGTTCGTGGCCATTTCCATGTGTACCGGCGGCGGTGCTTGGGACAACGCCAAGAAATACATCGAAGATGGACACCATGGCGGCAAAGGCTCGGAGACCCACAAGGCTGCCGTGACCGGTGACACTGTGGGCGACCCCTACAAAGACACGGCCGGCCCGGCGGTGAACCCGTTGATCAAGATCATCAACATCGTGGCACTGCTCATCGTGCCCGTGATGATGTCGATCCATGGGGGCAGTGTGGCTAAAACGGCTGTTGCGGTCGAAACACCTGCGGCTGTCAGTGCACCTGCTGACGCCTCAGCGTCCCCGGCTGCTGCAGCGCCTGCGCCAGAAGAAAAGAAATAACAGGTTACTGGCACTGCGATGAAAGACCCGCCTCGGCGGGTCTTTTTTCATTGAACTCATGAATACTTGTTCATCATGTTCAAACTGTCTAAACACCCTTAACCTGTTTCAAAAAAAGTCAATTCGATCTGAGGGACAATCCTCCTATGTCAGAACGCGTCATCCCCGTCATCGACCAGCGCAACCTCCGCGCCACCATCCCCAACCAACCGGTTCCCGCCAGCGGCCTGCTCGGCGACCGGCTTGGTCGTCCATTGCGCGACTTGCGCATCAGCGTCACCGACCGTTGCAACTTCCGCTGCAACTACTGCATGCCCAAGGAA